>VFQN01003385.1_pt1 | contig 22939 bp, 23 predicted proteins | sample 3512371 | NCBI WGS metagenome assembly VFQN01 (sample SAMN10412370, study PRJNA504923) | tailings metagenome | isolation source: Replicate 2 from Balatoc abandoned mine | place: Philippines: Itogon, Benguet | collected 2017-08-28
TCGTCGGGTTGAGCGCCGTCATGGGCTCCTGGAAGATCAAGCCGATGCGGTTGCCTCTTACGGCGCGCAATTCGGGTTCAGCCGCCGTCGCCAGGTCCAGGCCGCCGAACGCCATGCTGCCGCCCGTGATCTCCGCCGCCGCAGGCAGAAGGCGCATGATCGAGAGCGCCGTCATGCTCTTGCCGGATCCAGACTCCCCGACGAGCGCAAGCACCTCACCGGCAGCGACCTGGAAGCCAAGCTCGGAGACGGCATCGAACGACCGGCCGCCGGTGGTCAGGCAAACCGTGAGGCCTTCGACGGAAATGACCGTATTCATCCGCCAGCCCCGGTGGCACGCAGCGCTGGGAAGATGGCGAGCGCGTTGTCACGCAAAATCGCCCGCCGATCAGCCTCCGAAAGGTAGTCGCTGTAGCCGGTGAAATAGGTCAGCGACTGGCGATAGGTGCAGTAGCGATCGACATTCGGTGTATCGGAGCCCCAAACGAAACGCCCGGCCCCGAACCGGTCGACCAGCTGCCGGATATGATGGTGGGCGCGCGGATAGGGGTAATCCTGCTTGCCGCCCCAGGCTATCGGATAGAGGATCTCGGCGGAAACGGGCGCCTCCTTGAGTAGCATGGTCAGCACGTCAGGAAGAATGAGCCGGTCCCGCTCGTCGGAGTAGAGTGCTGTCGGCACGCCGTGGACCAGCACATGATGAATCCCCGGGAAACGCTCGACAATGCGCGCGAGATGCCGCATCTCGTCCTCATAGGTGCCGACAGGCGAACTCCCCGACTGAACCCAACAGACCGGCAGGCCGCTCTCTTCGACCGCGCGCCAGAACGGGTCATAGGCCGTGTCCGAATGAATCGGCTGATAGCCGCTGCGGAACATGCCTGTCGTCGTGAAATAGACGCCGGTCATGCCGAGCCGGCCGATCTGATCATGCAGCCGTGCGATCTCGGCATCGGTGAAGGCAAAGGCCTCTTCCACCTGGGCGAGACCGACAAAACGTCCGGGATGGGCAGCGGCAGCGGCTGCAAAGTCCTCGGCCAGGTTGCCGTAGATATGATCGTTCTGAAGGACGGACTGCGCGACACCGCCATAGTCCATGAATGCCGCGAGCCTGTCGGCATCCATGGAGAGATCGTCCATCCAGGGCGGCAGGAACTGGACGTAGTAGTCCTCGCCGCGATCCGTCCATTCGAACCGTCCGAAACGACCGACCCGGAAGGCTGCATCGCGTGCCCCGGCCGGTGACGGATCGGCGGGATCCCACAGAACGCGTTCGGTGACGATCGCATCGTCGCGCAGGCGCCGATAGGGTTGGTTGCCGTGCATATGCATGGCGCGCTGCTGATGCAGGCGATGCGTCGCCACGTCCGGGAAACCGGAAGCGCCCGCCGCCGGCGGAAAGATGTGGGCGTGGCAGTCGATGACGCCGAAGTCCATTTCAGGCACCCTTTGATCTAGGAATTCGAATTGGGATCGAAGAGATCGCGCAAGCCGTCGCCGAACATGTTGAAAGCGAGCACGAGCAGGGAGATCGCGATGCCGGGCGCGAGAACCAGATGCGGCGCGATGGTGAGATATTCGCGACTGGCGCCAAGCATGGTGCCCCATTCGGGCGCCGGCGGCTGCACGCCGAGACCGAGGAAACCGAGCGCCGAGCCGATGAGCACCGCCTGCCCCGCATTGAGGCTGAGCTCGATGACGATGACGGTCGCGGCATTCGGTAGCACGTGGCGCAGCAGCACCCGAGCATGGCTCATGCCGATGGTGACGGAGGCCGCGACGAAATCCTCCTGGGCGAGCTCGATGACGCGTCCACGCACCAGGCGGGCAAGCGGTGGGATGAAGCTCGCAGTGATGGCAATGGTGAGCCCCGTCGCGCTCGATCCGGCGACCGATGCGATGGCGATGGCCAGCACGATATTGGGAACCGTGAGCAGGAGGTCGATGATCGTCGTGACGATCCGGTCGGTGAGGCCCCCGAAATATCCAGCGATCGAGCCCAGCGCCACGCCGCCTAGCCCGGCGAAGAACACCGAAGCCAGCGCGATCGAGAGCGTGTAGCGGGTGCCCGCGATCAGCCGCGAGAGGATGTCGCGGCCGACATTGTCGGTGCCGAGCAGATGGGCTGCCGACGGCGGCTCGAGCAAGGCGAGCAGATCCTGCGCATTGGGGTCGTAGGGCACGATCGCCGGACCGAACACAGCCAACGCCACGAAGGCCGACAGCAGCAGCGCGCCGACCGTGAGATAGACATTGCGATTGCGCGGCAACCTGCGCGAAGGAACGGAGACGGCCTCAGGCATAACGCAGCCTCGGATTGACGAAGCGATAGATGACCTCGACTGCGATGTTCACGATCAGGAAGCCGACGACGAAAACCAGTGTGATCGCCTGGATCAGCGTGTAGTCGCGCACCGAGACCGCGGTCAGCATCAGGTCGCCGATGCCGGGCCAGGCGCATAGCCGCTCGACCACGACCGATCCGCCGAGCAGATATCCGGTCTGCAGGCCGATCACCGTCACGGTCGGGATCATCACGTTGCGCAGCACGTGGCGCCGCAGCACCAGAGGCGGCGCCATGCCCTTGGCGCGGGCGGTGCGGACATAGTCCTTGCGCAGTTCCTCGATGACGACGCCGCGGGTCATGCGGGCGACCAGCGCGATCAGCCGCGCGGCGAGCGCGAGCGTGGGGATGACGAGAGACAGCGGACCCTCGGCTCCGAAGCTCGGCAACAGGCCGAGGTTGACCGAGAGGAATGCGATCAGCACCATTCCGAGCCAGAAATTCGGGATCGCCAGCAGGCCCACGACGACGAAGGAGATGGCGTAGTCCGGCCAGCGGTTGCGGTTGGCCGCCGCCACCACGCCGGCCGGTATGCCGACGAGGATGGTGAGCAGGATCGCGGAGGCGGTCAGCGCCAGCGTGGCCGGCAAGCGCTCGATGATATGCGGCATCGGATTGCCGCGGAAGGTCGAGGAATAGCCGAAGTCGCCGGACAGGAGGCCGGCGACATGGCTGACATATTGCTCGACGAGCGGCCGGTCGAGACCGAGCTGGACGCGAACGGCCTCGATCTCGGCCTGGGTCGCGGTCGCTCCGGCGACGAAGGAAGCCTCGTCGCCGGGTACGGACTTGAAGATCACGAACAGGATCGTCACCACGCCGAGCACGACGAGCGGAATGGTGGCGAAACGTTTGACCAGGAACCTCAGCATCGTCGGCCGTCCGAAAGCAACAGCCGCATCAGCTCTTGGCGTTGCGTAGCGACGTGAAGACGATCGGCCACACCTCGACGCCAGCCAGCCCCTTGCGGATGGCGGTGACGTTTTCGTTGATCTGCAGCCACAGATACGGTGCGTCTTCCCAGACCAGGCGTTGGGCTTCGCCGAGCGCCTCCATGCGCTTCGCTTCTTCGGGCGCGCTGTCGGCCGTCACGAGGAGTTCGTCGACCTTGGCGTTCTTGTAGCGGCCGATATTCCATACATCCGGCTTGGCATCGTCATTGGCGTTGGAACGGAAGAGTGACGCCAGATGATAGGCGCCCGACGCATTGGACGGGTTGAAGCCGAACATGGCCAGATCCCATTTGAGGTTCGCCTTGTCCTGGCGCAGATGGTCCCAATAGGCGCCCTTCTCGATCTTGGTGATCGTCGCTTCGACGCCGACCTGCTTCAGTGCGGCCGCCACGATTTCGGCAACCGCTATGTCGCCGGGGAAAAGCCCCTCGGGTGCATAGAGCGCGAGGCTGAGCTTCGCGCCGTCCTTGGCGAGGATGCCGTCGCTGCCGGGAGCGTAACCCGCCTCGGCCAGCAACGCTTTTGCCTTTTCCTGGTCGAACACGCTTTCGCCGACTGACTTGTGGCCGATCGTATCGAAGGCGAGCGGGGAGTCCGGCGCCTTGGCGAAGCCGAAGAAGACCTTTTCCGCGATCGTCTCGACCGGCACGGCCAGGTTCAGCGCCTGGCGCACCTTCTGGTCGGCCAAGGCCGGCCGGGTGAGGTTGAAGGCAAGGCCGATCGGCCGGAGGCCGGGCCGACGGATGATTTCCGCATTCGGCGCCTGGCTGATCTGCTGGACGAGTTGGACCGGGACGGCGTCGATGACATCGACCGCCCCCGTGCTGAGCGCATTGATGCGCGTCGCCGGCTCGGCGATGAACTTGAAGACGATCTTGGCGGCGCCGGGCTTGTCACCCCAATAGCCGTCATAGGCCTTGAGGGTCAGTTCCTGACCAGGCTTGAAGCTCTCCAGCATATAGGGACCGGCACCGACCGGATTCTGCGCGAAGCCGGCTTCGCCATGCTTCTCGAGCGCTGCCGGCGACACGATGGCGCCCGACCCGTGCGCCAGCGTGTTGGGCAGCTGGGCGAAAGGAGAGGAGGTCTTGATGACGACAGTGGTCGCATCGGGAGCCTCGACGCCTTCGATCGGGTTCCACAGCGGCCGGTTCGTGGTGTTGCGCTCCTTGTCCATCATACGCTCGATGTTGAGCTTGACGGCCGCGGCATCGCAGGGCGTGCCGTCGTGGAACGTGATGTTGGGACGGAGCTTGAGCGTGCAGGATTTCAGATCCTGCCCCATCTCATAGGAAGCGGCGAGTTGCGGAACAATGCGCATGTCGGCATCGAAATCGAGCAGCCTGTCGAACAGGACCAGCGCCGCTTCGTAACCGCCGGGGTAGCCCGTGAAGGCGCCATGAGCGGGATCGAGCGTCAGGATGCTCGTGCTCTGGCCGAAAGTGATCGTTCCCGAAGAGGCCTGCGCCCAGGCCCGGATGGTGCCGGCCGGCAAGGCAGCGAGGACCGCCGCTCCCGCTGCTCCCGACAGGAAATGTCTACGATGCATGTTTCTCCCCTTTCTTGTCTACCGCCGGACCACGCTCATTCCGGCGCCGTTTCAAGCCACAGTTCGTTCCAGGTGAAGACGGCGGGCGTGCCGCCGGTGTGGACGAAGACCACGACGTCGTCCTTCGAGAACCGGCCTTCGCGCGCATGGGCAATCAGCCCGGCTGCCGCCTTTCCCGTATAGATCGGATCGAGGATGATGCCCTCCGTCCGCGCGAAGAGCCGGACCGCCTCGTTGCCGGCTTCGCTCGGGATGCCATAGGCCTTGCCGACGAAGTCCGTGAAATTGACGATGTCCTCGTCTCGCACCACAAGATCGAGCCCAAGCGCGGCCGCCGTCTGGTTGGCGATCGCCGCAGTCCTCGACGGGATGTGGAATTCGTCCGTCGCCGTAACGCCGTGCATGGCGAAATCGACATCGAGCAGCTTCTGCGCCAGGACCATTCCTGCCTGCCCCTTGCCGCTGGACGACATGTAGAAACAGGCCGGCGAAAGCCCCCGTTCTGCAAGTTGCTCGACCACTTCGAGCGTCACCTCGAGATAGGCCACGGCGGACGCCACGTCGAACATCGGATTGTCGTTGAGGATGTGCGGGCGCCCTCCAGCGTCGGCGACCGCCGCGGCTAGCGAATCGAGCTTAGCGCGCTGTTCGTCGCGGTCGACAGCGAAATGCACCTCTGCCCCAAGAAGGTAATCGACGAGCAGGTTGCCCTGCACATTGTTCGGCGCCCTTCCCTCCAGCACCAGAATGGTCTTCAGGCCGAGCTTGTTGCAGGCACCGACGGTCTGCCGCGCCGAATTGGACTGGAGGTCGAGGCCGACGATGACGGTATCGGGCTCATCCTTCATGGCATGCGCCAGGCGGAACTCCAGATTGCGCAGCTTGTTACCGCCAAAGGCGACGCCGGTGAGATCGTCGCGCTTCACGAAGATACGCGGGCCGCCCAGCACGCGGCCGAGATTCTTCGCCTCTTCGATCGGGGTCTGCTTGAGGGCAATGTCGAGACGGGGGATCGACGCGATGCGCTCGCGGATCTCCGCATGGGTCATGGGCAGCGACGCGGGCATCAAGACAGCCTCAATCCCAAGCCACACTCCCGTCCAGAAACGACCATGCCCTTCTCCCTTGAAAATTCCGATTGACTGTCTCGTATACAAGACATATGTCTTTCATCCGAGACACCATAGCAGCTATGACCGCTTTCGCAAGAGCGAGGAGAGAACGTGACGGAACAACCTCGCGAATTCGCCGGTAAACAGGCAACGGGCCGCGAACGCAGCGTGGATCGGGTTCTGCAGATCCTCGAATTCCTGCACGGACATGGCGAGGGCATCCGGATCGGCGCGCTGGCAAAGGCGCTCAACGCGCCCCGTTCATCGACCTACACGCTGGTCAACGACCTGATGGAGGCGGAACTGCTCGAGGTGGCGGCCGAGGACGGCCGCATCTTCTTCGGCAAGAAGATGTATCTCTACGGGCTCAACTATCTGCGCGAGAACCCGCTGGCAAAGCGAGCCCGCAAGGAGGTCGACCGCCTGGCCAAGGAGACCGGCGAGACCAGCGAATTCTGCACCCTGCAGAGCGGCCGCTACACGATCCTCCATATGTGCCCCGGAACCCGGCCGTTCCGCATCAGCTCCGCGGTCGGCCTGCAGATTCCGATACCATGGACCGCCTCCGGCAGGCTGCTGCTCGCCGGCAAGAGCCGGGCCGAGATCGAGGAGATGATCGCACCGGAGGATCTTCGGCTGCCGGACGGCCGGCTCATCGACCTCGAGGGATTCCTGGCGGCGATCGACAAGGCGCGTACGGACGGATACTGCCTGACCAAGGGATTGGTCGACGCCTATACGCAATGTCTCGCGGCCCCGATCTACGCCGCAGACGGCAAGGTCGAAGCGACCATCTGTCTCGTGCTGCCGATCGATTCGTCGGACGAGCAGAACGACAAGCTCCGACAAAGGCTGCTCGAAAGCAGCAGGATGCTTTCGGCTCGCGGCTGACCGTCACATCGGGGACCGGCATTCGTTTTCGGGGGACGGACCGACTGGGCTCTTGCAAGGCCCGGCCCTCTGGTCCATTGAGCCGCGAAACGACACTGGAAAGACACTGCGATGATGATCCCGCTTCTCGGCGTCGTCCGGCTTCCCCATGCCGACGGGCTGGCATTGCCCTCTTACGAAACGGCCGGCGCCGCCGGCATGGACCTGCGCGCGGCGGTTCCCGACGACCGTCCCGTGCTCATCCTGCCCGGCAAGCGCATGCTGGTTCCGACAGGCTTCATCCTGGAGATCCCTGAGGGTTTCGAGGGCCAGGTTCGCCCGCGGTCGGGTCTCGCGCTCAAGCACGGCATCACCTGCCTCAACACGCCGGGCACGATCGACAGCGATTATCGCGGCGAGGTGAAGGTGCTCTTGGTCAATCTCGGCGACGAGGATTTCCTCGTGGAACGCGGCATGCGGATCGCGCAGCTCGTGATCGCGCCGGTCGTGCAAGCCACCATCGAGGAACGCAGCCTGGCAGGCGCGACCGGTCGTGGCGCCGGGGGCTTCGGATCCACGGGAACGGCCTGATGGCACCTGATCTGGTCATCTTCGATTGCGACGGTGTCCTGGTCGATACCGAAGGGCCGGGCAATCAGAGGCTGTCGCAGTGGCTGACCCAGGCGGGTTTCGCGATCAGCTATGAGGATTGCCGCAAGCGCTTCGCCGGCCGCAGCATGGTCTCGGTGCAGGCGGAGGTAGAGGCCGAGGGCGTCCCGCTCGGCGTGGATTTCGTCGAGCGCTGGAACCAGGCCCTGCCCGATCTCTTCGCCGCCGGCGTCGAAACCATTCCGAATGTGCGCAGTTTCATCGACGAAGTTCAGGCCGCGGGACTGCCGTTCTGCGTCGCCACCTCCGCACGGCTGAGCAAGATGCAGATCACGCTCGGCGTGACCGGGTTGTTGCCGCTGTTTGAAGGCAGGATGTTCAGCGCGACCATGGTCGGGCGCAGCAAGCCATTTCCGGATCTCTTCCTGCATGCGGCCTCGGTCATGGGTTTCGCGCCGGAGCGCTGCGTCGTCGTCGAGGACAGCGTCGCGGGCACACTGGCGGGCATCGCCGCGGGCATGCGCGTCTTCTCCTATTGCGGCGATCCGCTCGCCGATCGCGAAGGGCTAACTTCGGCCGGCGGGACTCTGTTCGACGACATGCGCGCGCTGGCCGGCCTGATCCCGCTGCGATAGGCTTCCTTCGCAATTTCTGTTGGAATCACTCGGTCTCTTTGTTTCTGCGCAATTCCGCACGCAAAACCGTTCGACACTTTTGCTGGAATTGCTCCGCCCTGCGACATAAACGCCGGCGAAGGGTAGCCTGCCGCCGATTGGCGCGCGGACCAACTCTCGCTACACTCACGGCACGACGTTTCCATCTATGGGACCCATGCCATGGACAAGGACCTAATCGCCAAGACCAATGCCTTCCGGGCGCTTCACCAGGCAAAAGGCGCCTTCGTCATCCCCAATCCCTGGGACATCGGCACGGCAAAGCTGCTCGCCGAGCTCGGCTTCAAGGCGCTGGCCACGACAAGCGCCGGCTATGCCTTCTCACGCGGCCTCCCCGACGGCGGCGTCGGTTTCGAGGCGATGATCCATCACTGCCGCGACATCGCCGGGGCAACCGCGCTGCCCGTGTCGGCCGACCTGGAGAAAGGCAAGGGCGATAGCGCCGAAAGCGCGGCCGAGACAATTTTCGCGGCGGACGCCGCAGGCCTCGCCGGTTGCTCGATCGAGGACCATACCGGCGACCCCGACAACCCGATCTACGATTTCTCCCATGCTGTCGAGCGGGTAGCTGCCGGGGCCGAAGCGGCACGCGCACTGAAGCACGACTTCGTCTTCACCGCCCGGGCGGAGAATTTTCTGTGGGGCCGCAAGGATCTCGAGGACACGATCCGTCGCCTTCAGGCTTTCGAGAAAGCCGGCGCCGACGTGCTCTATGCACCGGGCCTCACCGACATCGAGACCGTGCGCGCGGTCTGCCAGGCAGTGGCGAAACCGGTCAACGTGCTCGCAGTGCCGGGCTTTACGGTTGCTCAGCTCGCTGAGGCCGGCGCAAGACGTATCTCGCTGGGTTCCAAGCTGACGACTTACGCCTTCGGCATGCTGCGGAATGCGGCCCGCGAGATGCTCGACCAGGGCAGCTTCGGCTTTTCCCGCGACGGCATGCCCTTTGGAGAATTGCAGGCGATGTTCTCGAGATGAAGGAAGTCCTGACCGTCATCGACATGCATACCGGCGGCGAGCCTGTGCGGATCGTGACCGGCGGCTATCCCCCGGTGCCGGCCGGCACCATCCTGGAGAAGCGCGCCTATGTACGCGACAATCTCGACCATCTGCGCCGCATGCTGATGTTCGAGCCGCGCGGCCATTACGACATGTACGGCGTCCTGCCCGTCGAGGCCGATCTGCCCGGCGCCGATCTCGCCGTGCTGTTCATGCATAATGAAGGCTACTCGACCATGTGCGGCCATGCGGTCATCGCGCTCGGTCGTTATGCAGTCGACCAGAAGCTTGTCGAGGCGGTCGAGCCCGTCACCCGGGTCGGGATAGAATGCCCTTGCGGCCTGGTCGTCGCCTCTGTCGAGGTGAAGGACGGCAAGGCCGGTTCGGTCTCCTTCGAAAGCGTGCCGGCCTTCCTCTTCGCGCGAGACCAACGGGCCGAGGTCTCCGGCTTCGGCGAGATCGACTTCGACATCGCCTATGGTGGGGCTTTTTATGCCCTGGCCGACTGCCGCCAGTTCGGACTGGAGTTCGGGAAAAGCCGGGCACGCGACTTCGTCGACGCCGCCACCGCGGTGACCGACAAGGTCAAGCGCGACTTTACGCTCGCCCATCCCGACCACTCCGATCTCGCCTTCCTCTACGGCACGATCCTGACCGACGGGGGCGACGGAGCAGGCGGCATTGCTACCCGCAATGTCTGCGTCTTCGCCGAAGCCGAGGTCGACCGTTCGCCGACCGGATCGGGCGTCACCGCGAGGCTCGCCGCCATGCATGCCAAGGGCGAGATCGCCGTCGGCGAGACACGTTTGTTCGAGAGCATCGTCGGCTCGCGCTTCACCGGCTCGGTCGCCCGGACGATGGCCTTCCCCGACGGGCTTCCAGGCATCGTCGCGCGTGTCGGCGGGCAAGCCTATTATTCCGGCACGGCGGAATACTGGCGGGAGGACGAGGACGCCCTAGGGCGTGGATTCCTCGTGCGCTGAGGATGTCCGACCTGGAGAACCGTGGCGCAAGCGAACCTGCTTCCTGCGGGTTCGCTTTCATGCGATAAGCGCGGCCTCGTCCGCTCTGAGAGTGATCGCCATGACGCTTGCCGGTTTCATCGCCTATTCTGGCGCCCTCGCGGTCGCTGCTGCCATTCCGGGACCTGGGCTGACCGCGCTGATCGCCCGGGCCCTCGGCTCCGGCTTCCGCTCGTCGCTGTTCATGGCGCTCGGCCTCGTGCTCGGCGACCTCACCTATCTGACCGCCGCGGTGCTCGGCCTCGCCTTCATCGCCCAGACCTTCGGCGCGGTGTTCATCGTCATCAAATGGCTGGGCGTCGCCTATCTCGCCTGGCTCGCCTGGAGCTTCTGGACGGCCGGCATCACGCCGGAGACCGTCGAAGCACGCAAGGCCAAGGGCGGCGCCTTCTCCAGCCTGCTGGCCGGTCTCACCGTGACGCTCGGCAATCCCAAGACGATGATCTTCTACCTGGCCCTGACGCCGACACTGGTCGACCTTCACAGCATCACCGTGGCCGACTACGGCCTGCTGGCGATGTGCACCGTCGCGGTGCTGCTCGTCGTGCTTGTGCCCTATCTCGCGCTGGCGGCCAAAGCCCGCTGGCTCCTGCGCACGCCGCGCGCGCTGAGGGCGCTCAACCGCACCGCCGCCGCTTTCATGGCTGGTGCCGCCGCGGCCATCGCCACCAGATAACAGGATCGTCACCCTGCCGGAGACGCCGGCGGATCTTTCACCGGGGGCCGCACGGCATCCCGCGCCTCCATCTTCCGGACACAGGGGAGAAACCCATGAACAAACCCATCACGCGTACAGCCGGTCGCGGCCGCATCTATGATTCCATCACGCAGACCATCGGCGATACGCCGCTGGTGCGGCTCGACAAATTCGCCCGCGAGAAGGGCATTGTCGCGAACCTCATCGCCAAGCTGGAGTTCTTCAATCCGATCGCCAGCGTCAAGGACCGCATCGGCGTCGCCATGATCGAGGCGCTCGAAGCCTCCGGCCGTATCACCCCCGGCCGCACCGTGCTGGTCGAACCGACGTCGGGCAACACCGGCATCGCACTCGCCTTCGCCGCGGCCGCCAAGGGCTACAAGCTGATCCTGACCATGCCGGAGACGATGTCCATGGAGCGGCGCAAGATGCTCTTGCTGCTCGGCGCCGAACTCGTCCTCACCGAAGGCGCCAAGGGCATGAAGGGCGCCATCGCCAAGGCCGAGGAACTCGTCCAGGCGCTGCCCGATGCCGTGATCCCCCAGCAGTTCGAGAACCCGGCCAATCCGGAGATCCATCGCGCAACGACGGCCGAGGAGATCTGGAACGACACCAATGGCGAAGTGGACATCTTCGTTTCCGGCATCGGGACGGGCGGCACCATCACCGGCGTCGGCCAGGTCCTGAAGCAGCGCCGCCCCGGCGTCCACATCGTCGCGGTCGAACCGGAAGCCTCGCCGGTGCTTTCCGGCGGCAATCCCGGCCCGCACAAGATCCAGGGTATCGGCGCAGGCTTCGCCCCGAAAATCCTCGACACCTCGATCTATGACGAGATCGTTACCGTCTCCAACGACGACGCCTTCGCTAGTGCCCGGCTGGTCGCCAGGCTCGAGGGCGTGCCCGTCGGCATCTCTTCCGGTGCTGCGCTCCATGCCGCCACGATCGTCGGCTCGCGCCCCGAAAATGCCGGCAAGAACATGGTGGTCATCATCCCCTCCTTCGCCGAGCGCTATCTGTCGACGGCCTTGTTCGAGGGGCTTTAAGACCGTCAGATCATACCAGGGGGAGCAGATGACGTACACGATCTACAGCCGGCCGGGCTCCGGCGGTTTCGCCGTGGAGGCGGCATTCAATCTGGCCGGTCAGCCCTTCACGCTGGTCAACGTGCCGAAAGAGGCGCCCGGCGACGACTTCCGGGCGATCAGTCCGCTCGGCCAGGTGCCGGTGCTCACCTTGCCCTGCGGGCGGTCGATCACCGAATCGGGCGCCATGGTGACCCTCGTCGCGGAACGCTTCCCCGAGGCGGAGCTGGCTCCGCCCCTGGACTCTTCGGGCCGTGCCGAGTTCCTGCGCTGGATGTTCTTCCTGTCCTCCGCCCTCTATCCGGCCCTGCTGCGCTATTTCTACGCCGAGCGCTACACTTCCGACCCGGCCGCAACCGGAGCGGTCCAGGAGGCCGCCCTGGCGGAGAGCGATCGCTGCTTCGCCGTCGTCGAGAATGCCCTGGAGGGAAAAGACTGGCTGGTCGACGACCGCTTCTCGGTCGCCGACATCTATCTCCTGATGCTCGCCCATTGGCACCCGGTGGGCGATCGCCCGCGCGAGGAATGGACCAACATCGTCAGGCTTTGCGACGGGCTCAAGCAGCAACCGGTCCTCGCCGAACTCAACCAGACGCACCGTATCTGGTAGGCCGCGCGCGGCCGGGACGGGCGACTCTGCTCGTTTCGGCCAGGGATCGGCCTTCTCCTCGGACCAAGCCTCCCCTTCAATTCCACAACCGACTTGGCATGCGCTGCATAATCATTGCAGACTGCATACCTGTCCCGGTTGCGGGCACGCATGAATTGGAGGAGCGATTTCATGAAGCATCAGATCAGGAGACTGATTTCGGCCGGCGCCGTGGCGCTTACGCTGGGGTTCGGCACGGCGGTCGCCGGCGCCCAGGAATTCATCAATGTGCTGACCGGCGGCACGTCGGGTGTCTATTACCCTCTGGGCGTGGCCCTTTCCGAGATCTACGGCGAATCGATCGAAGGTGCCCGCACACAGGTTCAGGCCACCAAGGCATCGGTCGAGAACCTCAATCTCCTGCAGCAGGGCAAGGGCGAGATCGCCTTCACGCTGGGTGATGCGCTGAAGCTGGGCTGGGAAGGCCACACCGAAGCCGGTTTCCCCGCCAAGCTCGACAAGCTGCGCGGCATCGCGGGCATTTATCCCAATTACATCCAGATCGTCGCCTCGAAGGATTCGGGCATCACCTCGCTGGCGGATCTGAAGGGCAAGAGCCTGTCCGTGGGCGCACCCGCCTCCGGAACCGAACTCAATGCGCGCGCGATCTTCGCCGCGGCCGGCATGAAATACGAGGATCTCGGCAAGGTCGAATATCTGCCCTTCGCCGAATCGGTGGAACTCATCAAGAACCGCCAGCTCGACGCAACCCTACAATCCGCCGGGCTCGGCGTCGCTTCGATCCGCGATCTGGCGACCTCGCTGCCAATCAGCGTCGTGGCGGTGCCCGCCGACATCGTCACCAAGCTCGGCGATCCCTATCAGGCGGTGACCATCCCGGCCGGCACCTATGAGGGCCAGGCAGCGGACGTCGCGACCACCGCCGTGGGCAACTTCCTCGTCACGCATGAGGGCGTGTCCGAGGAGACCGTCTACAAGATGACCAAGGCGCTCTACGACAACCTCGACAAGCTCTCCGCCGCCCATGCCGCGGCGAAGGCCATCAAGGTCGAGAACGCGCTCGTCGGCATGCCCATTCCGCTGCATCCCGGTGCCGAGCGTTATTACAAGGAAATGGGCATTCTGAAGTAACCGGGAGGTTGAAGCTCCTGGAAAAGAGGCCGAGATATCGCGCTCTGCTTATTCAACCGCCGTGGAGTGCCCCTCATCCGGCTGCCGCCACCTTCTCCCCGCATTGCGGGGAGAAGACCGCCTGCCGGAATGACGGCATTCCTTCTGCAACGTTGACCATTGGCGAAATCGATCGCGACATCTGCCTTCTCCCCGCAATGCGGGGAGAAGGTGCCGGCAGGCGGATGAGGGGCCCACGCTCGCCATCGCCGATTTCTCTATCCATCTGAAACAAAACGGATTTCAGCGCCACTTTCGTAAAAGGGCAGCACCGCCGATCTCCGAACGACAATGGCATGAAAGCGATGGCTGAAGATCGTAACAGTTCCCCTACCGTGATCGCCACGCCGGACGAGATCCCCACCGAAGGACTTCCCGAGGGTTGGGGCGCCGGCGCTGCCGGCCGCGTCGCCTTCACGGTCGCCGTGCTGTTCTCGGTCTTCCAGCTCTACACGGCGGCCTATGGCAACCTGCCCAGCCAGGTCATCCGGGCCATGCATGTCGGCTTCCTGCTGCTGCTCGGCTTCGGCCTTCTCGCCAATCTCAAGACGAAGTCGACCACGGGAAAAGCCCTGCTGTGGGTCCTGGGCGTGCTCGGCTTCCTGACCGGCATCTACAACTGGGTTTTCTACGAGGCGCTGCTGCGTCGGACCGGTTTCCTCACCACGGGAGACCTCGTCGTCGGGGTCGTGCTCATCGCCCTCGTCTTCGAGGCGGCGCGGCGCCTCATGGGGCCGGCGCTGGCGATCATATCGGGCTTATTCCTCGCCTATTGCTTCTTCGGAAATTACCTGCCGCCGCCCTTCATCCATCGCGGCTACGATTTCGCGCAGATCATCGAGAATTTCGCCTTCGGCACCGAGGGCATCTACGGCACGCCGATCTACGTCTCCGCCGCCTATATCTTCATCTTCGTCGTTTTCGCCGCGTTCCTGGAACGCGCCGGCATGATCGCGCTGTTCAACGATTTCGCGCTGGGCCTGGTCGGCACCTGGCGCGGAGGACCGGCCCAGGTCTGCGTTCTCTCCTCGGCGCTGATGGGCACGATCTCCGGCTCGGGCGTCGCCAATGTCGTGGCCAGCGGCCAGTTCACCATCCCGCTGATGAAGCGCTTCGGCTTCCGCTCGGCCTTTGCCGGAGGCGTCGAAGCGACATCATCGATGGGCGGGCAGATCATGCCGCCTGTCATGGGTGCGGTCGCCTTCATCATGGCCGAGACGCTCAACGTTCCCTATGCCGAGATCGTCAAGGCGGCGATCATTCCCGCGCTCCTCTATTTCGGCACCTGCTTCTGGATGGTCTATCTCGAAGCAGGCAAGGCCGGGCTGAAGGGCATGGATAGAGCAAGCCTGCCGAACCCTTGGGACGCGGTCAGGCAGCATTGGCCTCTGGTCCTGCCGCTGGCGGCACTGGTGTATCTGCTGTTCGCCGGCTACACGCCTATCTTCGCCGGAACGATGGGGCTGGCGCTCACCGTCGTGCTGATCCTGGGCACGCCGCTCGCCGCCCTGATCGGGCCGCTCGCCTTCCGGATGGTGTTCTGGATCGCGCTGGGGCTCGCCGCGGCCGCGTTCATGCGCTTCGGCGTCAACATCCTGGCGCTGGTCATCGGCGCGCTGGTCGTCGCCTGCCTGACCTTTAAGGGCGGTCGGGAAACCTTGCTGATCTGTCGCGACTCGCTCGCCGAGGGTGCGAAGAACGCACTGCCCGTCGGTATCGCCTGCGCCGTCGTCGGTATCGTCATCGGCACGCTGACGCTGACCGGCATCGCCTCGACCTTCATCGGCTTCGTCATCTCGATCGGCGAGAACAATTTGTTCCTGTCGCTGGTCCTCACCATGCTCACCTGCCTGGTGCTCGGCATGGGCATTCCGACCATTCCCAACTACATCATCACGTCGTCGCTGGCCGGGCCGGCGCTGCTTGAGCTCGGCGTGCCGCTCATCGTCAGCCATATGTTCGTGTTCTACTTCGGCATCATGGCGGACCTGACCCCGCCGGTAGCGCTCGCCGCCTTTGCCGCAGCGCCGATGGCCAAGGAGTCCGGCCTCAAGATCGGCATCCAGGCGACCAAGCTGGCGATCGCGGGTTTTGTCGTGCCTTTCATGGCCGTCTACACGCCCGCCCTCATGCTGCAGGACCCCGGACCTATGGCGGCAGCCTTCGGCTATCCGGTCGAGGTCGCCTATATCGTCATGAAGGCCTGCCTCGGCATCGTGCTGTGGGGTGCGGCCGTCACCGGCTTCCTGGTTACCCGCATGGCAGCATGGGAACGCCTCGCTGCTCTCGCGGCCGGATTGCTCCTGGTGCTCGCGCTGCCACTCACGGACGAAGCCGGCTTCCTGCTGGCCGCGCTGCTGATCGGGTATCACTGGTGGCGGGCGCGACGGCACGCGGCCCTATGAGCCTGTGCGTCGTCGCAGCCGGCAAGACGACGGTTCTTGCGGCCTCACTGTTCACCCTCTCCTGGTCCCATTCGGTCGAGAAGACGCGGTGGGAGGAGGATTGGAGGGTGACGCCTGCCGGCCTCGAAATCGTCGCGGCGCGCGTCAAAGGTTCCGGGGCGGGGATGGAGCCGCCGGAGGGAGCCGTGCTCAGGGATGGCTGGTGGACTTATGTTCCCAGTCTACCGGCGCTGCCGTCACTGGTCCTGGCGGCCTCGGGCGCGACGAAAAGCGGATGGAGATTATGCGCCGGGGAGACCTGTCTCGACCTCGGCGCCGAAGCGGGTGGGCCCGTGTCCCTTCGGGCCTGTCCGTCTGCTCAGTGAAAGCTCGGCCGTGCGCCTAGCGATCCACCACGGCGGCGCGCGCAGGCCGGGCCGGGACCCCGCATATAGTGGCGCTCGGGCCGGTAGGTCGGCGCGAGGAATTCGCGAAAGGCGCTCGCATAGAGCGCGATGTGGTTCCAGATTGTCATTGCCTTGTCCCTGTCCCGTCGGATGTCCCTTCCGACATAGGCAAATCGTAACGAACACCCGTGAATAGTCGGTGAACGCGCCGTTAATCTTTGCCCAAAACGCCCGTGAATCGTGGCTGAAACAGGGTACTTTCGCGGCATTGTGGTGCCGCCGGGTTAATTCTTCGTAGCGTGGTTTTTGGGTCACGTTCGCGCACCCCCCGGGCGCGGATCAACTCGACCGGCGTAGGTCCGATCAGCGCAGGAAAGTCGCCTCGAAGGCGGACTTCCCTTTCGGCGAGAAGACCACGGCACGGCCGTCCTTTTCGCGCCGCGCCCATTTCTCTCCGATGATCCTGTCGAAGATGGCGGCACCAAGCGCGCCGGCCAGATGGGACCGCCGAACGCTCCAGTCGAGGCACGCTCGGCAGACCGGGCGACGCGAACCGCCGAGATTGCCTGCATCGATCCCAACGGCTTCGAAGAAGCCAGCACCGGACGGTCCGAGACCGAGCCGTTCGCCGTCCTGAACGACGATGCCACGCTCAAGGAAGCTGTCGAGCATGGCGACCGCATGCTCGCCGGCAAGATGGTCGTAGCAGACACGGGCCTCACGCATGGTCGCATCGCGCGGGCCAGGGCGGGCGCGCTTCGGGCCGAAGCTCGCCGCCACGCCCATGATGGCCTCCAGCATCGCCGCCACCTCGGTTCCCGCTAGGCCGTAATAGCGGTGGCGGCCCTGTGCCTTCAGCGTCAGCAACCCGCCATCCATCAGCTTCGCCAGATGCGAACTCGCCGTCGGCAAGCCGACACCCGCTTCGAGCGCCAGTTCGGAGGCAGTCAGGGCACCGCCGTCCATCAATGCGGTCAGCATGTTGGCGCGGGCGGGGTCGCCGACCAGGCTGGCGATGCGGGCGATATCAGGTCCATCACGCATAGTTTGATCCTAGTCGAAGCATTCTCGTCGAGCAAGGTCTATGGTCTGGTCATCGAAAGGAGCCGGCCATGCCCGCCATCACCCGTACCAATCCCGACACCGCGCGGCCCCTGCGTTCGTTCCTGGGCAGGCTCCAGTTCCGGCGGGCCGCGTCGATCATAGTCCGCTGGTATGACCGTCACCTTCAGCGATGCGATCTCTCCGAACTCGACGACCGTCTGCTCGCCGACATCGGCAAATCGCCTGAAGACGTAAGCCGGGAATGCGGCAAGCCGTTCTGGCGGAAGTGATCAGGTCGGAGAATAGCGGCTCGGGCGGATCGATGCTTCGACACAGGCCGAACCATCGCTGCCAAACACGAAGGAGAAATATATGACCATCACCTGCTTCATCCGTTACGAGATCGACCCGTTCCGAAAGGAGGCTTTCGTCGACTATGCCCGCAACTGGGGCCAGGCGATCCCGCGTTGCGGGGCTGACCTGGTCGGCTATTTCGCGCCGCATGAAGGGTCCGCGACCACCGCCTACGGCGTCTACAACATAGACAGCCTCGCAGCCTACGAAGCCTACCGGGCCCGGCTCGCCGCCGACCCGCTCGGCAAGGAGAACTATGAATTCGCGCGGCGCGAGAAATTCATCCTGCGCGAGGACCGCATCTTCCTGAAGCTCGCCTCGGCACCGCATGCCGACAGGAGTGCGACATGATCGCTGTCATCTTTGAAGTCATGCCCGCGGAAGGCCGGCGCGACGCCTATCTCGGCATCGCCGCCGACCTTCGTCCCTTGCTCGACGGCATCGACGGCTTCATCTCCATCGAACGTTTTCAGAGCCTCTCCGACCCGTCACGGGTGCTCTCGCTGTCCTTCTGGCGTGACGAAGACGCCGTCAAGGCATGGCGCAACACAGAACCGCACAGGGCAGCCCAGAAGGCAGGGCGCGCCGGCATCTTCGCCGACTACCGGCTGCGCATCGCCCATGTCGTCCGAGACTACGGTCTGACCGAACGTGAGGAAGCGCCGAAGGACAGCAGGGGCGTGCATGGGTAAGGAGGCGCTCACGCATTGCCGATGAGCACGCCCGCCCCGAACACCAGCGCCCCGCCGAGCACGACCTGGAAGGCGGCGCGCAGGAAGGGTGTTTCCATGTAGCGGTTCTGGATGAAGGCGATCACCCAGAGCTCGACGAAGACGACCGCGGCTGCAACCGTCGTCGCCGTCCAGAAATGCGGGATCAGATAGGGCAAGGCGTGGCCGAGCCCGCCGATCGCCGTCATGACGCCGGAGGACAGGCCCCGCTTGAGCGGCGAACCGCGCCCGGAGAGCTTGCCATCGTCATGGGCTGCCTCGGTGAAGCCCATCGAGATGCCTGCGCCGACCGACGCCGAGAGCCCTACGAGGAAGGTTTGCCAGGTGTCCTGGGTGGCGAAGGCCGCGGCGAAGATCGGCGCGAGCGTCGAAACCGAACCGTCCATCAACCCGGCGAGACCCGGCTGGACGTAGGTCAGGATGAACTGCCGCCGCTCGCTGGCTCCCTCCTCCGAGCGCACGTCCTCGGGCACATGTTTCTCCCCGAGCCGGCGCGCCAGCGATTCATGGCCGCGCTCCGCAATGGCGAGATCCCCCAGCAGCTTGCGCGTGGCGGCGTCGGAGGCACGCTTCTCCGCCTCGACATAAAAGCGCTCGGCCTGCCGCTCCATCTCCTCGGCCTGCTGCCGGACGCGATCGATGCCGAGCGGCCGCACCAGCCAGTCGGGCTTGCGCTCGTAATAGCCACGCACATGTTCGCGGCGGATAAGCGGGATACGTTCGCCGAACCGCCTGCGGTGAAGGTCGATCAATGCGGCGCGATGGGAATCCTCCTCGTCGGCCATGCCGTCGAACACCTTGGCCGATTGGGGGAAATCATCGCGCAGCCCATCCGCGTAAGCGCGATAGATGCGGCCGTCATCCTCCTCCGACGAGATGGCGAGCGCGAGGATTTCCTGTTCCGACAACGAATCGAAAGACCGGCGACCGAAACCGAAGACACGAGAGAGCATTGTGGAGGACCTTCAGTTTAGAATGATTCTAAACTATGCGTCGACATGAGTGGCGTCAACCATTCGGCTCCCCGAGGTCTTGGTCCCGACGCCGTCCCCCCGGAACTTTGCAGGACCCGAGACGTTGCCCCAATTCGCGGGAAAGAGGCCACGTCATGCAACGCATGCAACGACCGTCATCGAACCAGGCCCGAGAGGAGCGTTGTTGATGGCTCCTCGCCCGATCTGGAAGGGCTATCTGAAACTGTCTCTGGTGACATGCGGCGTGGAACTGACCGCCGCCACCACGCACAGCGAAAAAGTATCATTCCGCATTCTCAACCGTGCGACGGGAAACACCGTGCGCCGTGAATATGTCGATTCCGAAACCGGAAAGCCCGTGGACGACGAGCATCAGGTCAAAGGCTACGAGATCGGCGACGACAGGTTCGTAGAGATCGAGGAGATCGAGATCGAGGCCGTCCAGATCGAATCCTCGCACATGCTCGACCTCGACGGTTTCGTCGATAAGTCGACGATCGAAGCCGTGTATCTGGATACGCCCTACTACGTCACGCCTGCCGACGAAGTCTCCGAAGAGGCCTTCGGCGTCATTCGCGCGGCGTTGGCCCAGAAGAAGATGGCGGCCCTTGCACGGATGGTCCTGTTCCGGCGCGAGCGCCCCGTGGTGCTGGAGCCGCTCGACAAGGGCATGCTCCTGACGACGCTGCGCTATGACGACACGGTGCGTAGGCCTGAAACCGTCTTCGGCGAGATCAAGGACGTCGCGATCGACAAGGAGATGCTCGATCTCGCCGCCCAGATAATCACGAAGCGGAAGACCAGCTTCGACCCGTCCAAGTTCGACGATCGCTACGAGGAAGCGCTGCTTGCGCTGGTCGAAGCGAAGAAGTCGGGGAAAAAGGCGCCGGTCACCAAGGCGGCCGCCAAACCTTCCAACGTGGTGGACCTCTTCGACGCACTGAAGAAGAGTCTGGCGGCAGGCGGCGGAGGCACGGCCGCGCGCAAATCCTCCAAACCGAAGGCGGCACGGCGCGGCAAGCCGAGCGCCGCCAAGCGCAAGTCGGCATGATGTCATGGCCAGTCTCGAGCAATACAAGTCCAAGCGTAATTTCCGCATCACCCGCGAGCCCTCCGGGAAGCGCCGTCAGGCAGCGACAAAACCTGGCGCCCTCGCCTTCGTCGTGCACAAGCACGATGCCACCCGGCTCCATTACGATCTGCGACTGGAGCATGGCGGCGTCTTGTGGAGCTGGGCAGTGACCCGCGGGCCGAGCCTCGATCCGTCCGAAAAGCGGCTGGCCGTCCAGGTCGAGGATCACCCTATCGACTACGCTTCGTTCGAGGGAACGATCCCCGAGGGGCAATATGGGGCCGGCGCCGTGATCGTATGGGACGAAGGCACATGGGAACCGGAGGGCGATCCGGCAGCTGGAATGAAAAAGGGCCATCTGCGCTTCACGTTGAAAGGCGAAAAGCTCAAGGGAGCATGGAACATGGTTCGCCTGCGCCCTCGCCCGGGCGAGAAACGAGACAACTGGCTCCTGATCAAGTCCCGCGACGACTATGCCTCTGCCAGGGGCGACGTGCTGGAGGACGAGCCGAGATCGGTCAAGTCGGGCAGGACGATCGAGGAGGTCGCTGACGGCAACGGAAAGGCTAAGGGGGCGCCAAAGAAGACGGTCGGGAAGCGAAGCGCGCCTGCGATGAAACAGGCTCGCACGGCGACGCTGCCCGACTTCGTTCCGCCTTGCCTCGCGCGGCTGGAAAACACGCCGCCCCTCGGCGACGAATGGCTGCACGAAGTAAAGTTCGACGGCTATCGCATCCAGGCAGCCATCGCCGGCGACGTGGTCAAGCTCCGGACCCGAACCGGCCTGGACTGGACCGACCGGTTCGGCAAGGCCATTCCCGGCGCGCTCGCAAAGCTCGACCGCGAGGCGGCCCTGATCGACGGCGAAATCGTCGTGCTGGGCGAGAACGGCGTTTCGGTCTTTTCCTCGCTCCAGCTCGATCTCTCCGAAGGGCGCACCAGCCGCATGCTTTTCTACGGCTTCGACCTCTTGTCCCTCGACTGGGAAGACCTCAGGGACGAACCGCTGTTCGACCGCAAGGAGAAGCTGCGCGACCTGCTGGCCGGGCATGACCCGGACGGCCCGCTTCGTTTCAGCGAGCATTTTTCTGAGGCAGGAAAGGTCGTGCTCGAACATGCCTGCCGCATGGGCCTCGAAGGCGTCGTCTCCAAGCGGGCCGACGCACCCTATCGCAGCGGCCGTGGCCATGACTGGATCAAGTCGAAATGCACCATGCGCCAGGAGTTCGTCATCACCGGTTTCGTTCCGTCCGACAAATCCGCCCGAGGCCTGCGCTCGCTTCTGGTGGGGTACCGCGACGACGGCAAGCTGCGGCCGGCCGGCCGGGTCGGCACAGGGTTCTCCACCCGTGCCATCCGAGACCTGCAACAAAGGCTCGAGGCCTTGCGGACAAAGGGCTCGCCTTATGACGGAGCTGCCGGCCGCGAACGCGGCATCGTCTGGGTCAAGCCCGAACTGGTTGCCGAAATCGAATTCCGGTCCTGGACACGGGGCGGTAGCATCCGTCATGCTTCCTTCCAGGGGTTGCGGGAAGACAAACCGGCCAGGGAGGTGGTCATGGAGAAGCCGGGAGCTGACGGCAAGGCAGCCGAGGGCAAGCCGAAGGCACCACGTGAACCGGCCCGGCAGGTCGAGACCAGCGTCACCCTGTCCAGTCCCGAAAAAGAGCTCTGGCCCGACGAGGGGATCACCAAGGCTGACCTGCTCGACCACTACACCATGGTCTGGCCGCGCATGGAGCGTTTCGTCGTCAACCGCCCGCTGGCCCTGGTTCGTGCGCCCGATGGCGTCCAAGGGCAGCGCTTTTTCCAGAAGCACGCATCTCCCGGCATGCACAAGGCGATCGGCAGGATGTCCAATCCGGAAGATGGGCAGGAACTGCTCTTCATCGAGGATTTCGACGGGCTCGCTGCACTGGTCCAATATGGCGTGGTCGAGGTCCATCTGTGGGGCGCCACGATCGACAAGATCGAGCAGCCCGACCAGGTCGTGTTCGATCTCGATCCCGACGAGGGGCTCGGCATCGAGGACGTCAGACGCGCCGCACTGGAGGTGAAGGAGAAGCTCGATGAGCTCAACCTGCCTAATTTCGTCAAGACATCGGGCGGCAAGGGCTTTCATGCGGTCGTGCCGCTGAAGCCCAAGGCGGACTGGGACGCGGTCAAGGGTTTTGCGCATGACTTCGCACAAGCGCTGGCAGAAGCCGCCCCGGACCGCTACACCGCAACGCTCTCGAAAAAGGCGCGCAAGGGCCGCATCTTCATCGACTATCTGCGCAACG
>VFQN01003386.1_pt1 | contig 22917 bp, 42 predicted proteins | sample 3512371 | NCBI WGS metagenome assembly VFQN01 (sample SAMN10412370, study PRJNA504923) | tailings metagenome | isolation source: Replicate 2 from Balatoc abandoned mine | place: Philippines: Itogon, Benguet | collected 2017-08-28
GAGAGAGAGAGAGAGAGAGAGAGAGAGAGAGAGAGAGAGAGAGAGAGAGAGAGAGAGGACAGTCTGGGCTGGGGGTAGGACGCGACGGACTCCCTTTCCCCCAACCGACCAACGCACGCCCACCGCCCACGGCACGTGCTGCGGTGCGCTGCGTGCACGTGCCGCCCCTTTGGCCTGCTGTTCCATGCACGCGCCTCCGGAGTCCTTGCCGATCGATGTGGGCTCAGTGCCGCTTGGGTTCTACTGTGGCGTTGGAGTACATAGCCCCAAACCTAGCTGCGCTTCCCCGTTCAGCTGGTACTTCCAGGGGAGCTGCCCCAGGTGCTTGTTATGCGCCCGTTGGCCCTCGTGCGTGACTAAGGCTTGTTGGGAGACTTGACGTGACTGTGGCCACGGCATTGCTTGATACGTAAGCCAGTATTTCCGTAGCAGCTGATGAGTGGGTTAGGGCAAAGGCCTGCGCTAAGGCTGCATACGCAGCGTTTCCCATATGCATCATACGCTGCAGTCCTGCAGGGAAAGGCGAAAGCACCGCTGTATGGGTGCTGAACAGGGGGTGCGCAGTTCTGCTTAATTGCTTAGCAAGTTCGTTACAGGTGCAACCGACGCAGTTGCAGCGAGCGTTCGCTCGCTTCAGGCATGATTGCTCTCTTTGTCTCCCTCCCACAGACCCTGACCAACCAACATACAGCAATGATACATCATTTCGTGGCTACCCCTGCGTTGGGCACCAGCCGGGCAAGCCGCACACCGTGTGCGTGTGTGTGTGAGCAAATACTACAAAGGGATACTGCAATACAGGAAGGCACTTGACACACCAAAAACAACTCCGCCGAGGGTGCTAACTGATACCCTGAAAACCGCGGCTTGCTTTCGCTGTTCCTTCGAGATGCACCAACTGGACAAGACAGCCTGGCTCACCACGCGCCTCGCACTCGCGTCCAAGGCAGCCTCTTCTGAGCAGGACTCGAGTCTCAAGTCAGCTCCTCAAAATTGGGTGGGCAGCCACCGTATCCACTACATGCTCCCCATCTTCCATACCATCACGCACACACAATGCACGGGCGCGAGCGAGTCACACCTCCCCTCGTACGACACCCTCATGCTCATCTCTCTCGAGCCGTTCATGCGCCTCTATGACCTTAGCCTAGAAGCGCATGGGGCAAACATTAGACACCCGTCACAAAGTCTCCCTCCCTCTGCAGGCGGCTACCCACCGTTGCCAGCACTTGGCAGCCATGGACCCGCAACCCTGTTCAAGTGTCAATCAGTGCGCTGCCTATTAAAAAACGTGCTTTTTTGAGTGCTTAATCAATATCTAGGGAATCTTGGTTGTGATCCCCTGCGCGAGCCCCAGCAAAGCCCCAGCAACGTTGGAACAACACCTGCCAATGCCGGCAGCTGCCACGAAATGGATACGGTGTGCAGCCGCCGGCCGCCGGCTTCGTGCGCATGTGCCATGCCGTGCCGTGCCTAGCGCGACACCGCACACGTGTCAACATGGCGCGGCATGGACTCTCCCACAACGCCAATTGTCATTGGTCTCGCTTGTAGCAAGTGCACAACACTCCCATCACAACCAACCTGAACCATGGATCATAAGCCGTTTATCGAACATGCCCTGCAGATCTCTCCAGTCAACAATGCTCCTCTCAATGCCGACCGCAAGCGGAAGCGCTAGCTTGCGCAACGCTTACGCGGTTGCCGTCTTGGGCTGGAACGCCTTCCCCAGCGAGCCGAAGGACACGCTGTAGGCGATGGCCATCATGAACACGCCGGCAATGGTGTTGCCCAGGGTGACGGGCAGCAGGTTGTTGAAGAAGAACTGGGACCAGGTCACCTCGGCGCCCAGGCACATGCCCAGCGGAATGACGAACCTGCGCGGGAAGCGCAAGGGAAGGGCAGCAGGGGCAAGGTCACGAGGCCGTGCAGCACGTCTTGGCGCGCAAGGCGAGGGCAGCCCTACCAACTGCGCGAGCACAGCGGTACTGTGGAGCCCGCTCAAGAAACCGTCTGCACCGAAGGCAACATGCCTGCCTTTGGTCCCCCTGCCATACAACGGCTGCAACAGCCGCGCTCCCCAGCCAGCCCACGCAGCCCTCACATGTTGGCTACGGAGTGCTCCAGGCCGATGGCGCAGAAGGCTGTGATGGGCGGCCACAGGCCCATGATGCGGCCTGGCAGCGACGTGGCTGAGGATGCCATCCACACGGCGCAGCACACCAGCCAGTTGCACAGGATGGAGCGGGACAGCACCTCCGTGAAGGTCAGGTTGGCCTTCATGGTGGCCATGGCCACAGGCAGGTTGTTGGTGGCGAACAGGCCGGTGGCGACCACGGCGGCCACCATGGCGATGGAGCCCACGAAGTTGCCTTTTGGGGGGCCACGGAGGGGGGAGGCAGGGGAGGAACGAAGGGTCAGGGAGCTGGGAGTAAGAAGAAGGGAGCTGGGTTGGAGTGAAGGGGGCTGTGCGTGCAACGTGGTGGTGGTGGCGGCAGAACTGTTGAGAAAGCTGTGTGCCAGGGCGCTGATGCAGATTCAAGATGTGAGTGTGCGCATGTGCGGGGTGGTGGAGGGTGTGCAGCTGCTGCCCAGGTACGCCGATGCTCACCTGCGTAGGAGACGACCCAGTTCTTGACCAGCTGGCCGAAGGTGGCCTTCTTCTCCAGCATGGCCACGGTGAGCATCATGGTGTTGCCGGTGTACAGCTCAGCGCCGCAGTTGGTGACCAGGGCCAGACCCACGGGGAAGACCAGGGCGAAGAGCAGCTTGGCAAGGCCGGGGTTGGCCGCGGCAACGCCTGGGATGGTGCCGGCGACGGTGCAGGCCAGGAACGCGCCGAACGCAATGTAGGCACCCGCCTGGATGCCCTGGACGAAGGTGGCCAGGCCGGAGAGGTTCGCCTGCGTGCATAGCAGAGCGCATGGGAGTCGTCGGCGTCGGTTGGATGCCACAAGCGTGCTGTGACTGATGAGCAACAACATGCTTTATGTAAATATTGATATGCCGATAAATTGAGAGCGACCATGAGGGCCTCCAATGCGAGGAACCAGGCACGTGGGCGTCTGCGGGTCTGCCAGCAGTAGCTGTTCTACCTTGTAGGCACCGACAGAGGCGGCATTCTCATAGACTTGGGGGCCAGTGAGCACGGACACAGCGCGAACAGGCGCGGTGACCGCGACGGGAGCAGGCTCGGCTGGTGCAGCGGCAACGCCTGCAACCAAGTAACAACTTGTTCCAGTTATGCTAGAATAAAGCTGAAATACTACTGTGTGATTGCACCTATCAAAACTGAGAGTTAAGCACATACCCAAGTCGGCCATTGCTCACCGTTCCCGTTCCCGTTCCCGTTAGAGTAAGAAGTGGTCACCACTTGAGCTGGAGCAGCGGAAGCAATAATGCGCACGGGGATGCGAGTGCGGAGCCCCAGCACAGGGCGGGGAGCAGAGGTGCGGAGCATCGAGGTCTGCATTCTGGAGGTAGGTACTGTTCAGAGCTCGAGCTTCACGCTTGGATGTGTGCTGAGATGCTTGCTTGCTGCGCTGAGCTGTATAGAGCACGATATGAGAGGCCTATGCGGATATATGTGTACTGTAGTACACGCAGTGGGTGCGTAGGTAGTTGAGTTCGGTTAAGGCTCACCAACCTCCCGAGGCCCTACCACGCCCTACCACGCCCACGCGGTAGTTGTTTGCATGGCCACATGCATGTTGCAATTGCATCTTCGATAACACTAGTGCATGCCCGTCGAAGCAGAGCGTCCCGTGCGCCGTGCCTCGACGACGATGCAAATCGTATTACATGAGGCCACAACCACGAAGCTTATGATGCGGCCCCCATGCAAGCTTTACGCCAATTGTTGTGCATTCGCCAATTGCACTTCCTTGAGTCGGTCATTCCAGTTGCAACCACCGCGTGTCGCTTTTTCAACTGAAAAGGTGCGTGGCCGTGCACGAAATTCGAGTGAAAAGTCTTACTTCGATCTGCATGTGGACTGCGTCGTTGCAACGCGGGGCCCATTACTGTCTTTACTCCCTGGTGCCTGCCTGGTGCAGCCCGGTACTTTTGCCGTTTCGGGCATCTGCACGTGTTGAGTTTGGCAACATGGCATTTCGATGTCCCCTCGACGCCTATCGGCGACGTATCGCCTGCATCCATTATGTCAAGGGAAACCTCCCTGCCTGCCTGCCTGCCTTGTCCGGCAGGGGAGCTCCCCTGACGTTCCTTGCTCCCCTGCTCACGTGCTCAGGCGTGTGCGCGCAGCTACCCACCGTCCCACCCTCTCTGGCCGACGGGGACTCCCGTGTCGAAGGTGGCTGCAGGCGGCTTCTGTTACAATGGCATGTCTCCGTTCGCTATTTGATGCAATCAGTGGCGCACGTTGCTATGCCCGCACCTTCAAGCTGCGCCCGGCATGTAAGCTGCCCAAGGAGTCAGCAGTATCCGTCTTATACCTGCTGTCACCTCACTCCGCATAGCTTCGAGGGTCTTCCAGGATCCAGCCTTTCAGGAGGCTTACCGCCTGCCTGCCAAGGCCGGCCCATCCATGCCGGCTCGTCATGGCCCGGTCATCCCAAAAGGGCAGTGCGATGGCCAGTCGGCCACAGAGCACGGCTGCATGTCCGCTAGCAACTCCCGTTTGCGCCCACCTCCTAGCTGCCGTAGTTGGCATGCCCGGGAGCAAAGGGACATGTGCGTTGCCCCGTTTGTACCGTAGTTCAAGGGCTTCAACCTGCAATGTCAATGGCAACCTGCGGCGTCCCGCTTGCAACGGCTTGCAAGGGCGGCAACGGCACACTTGGCAGTTGACACCCACCCTTGCACAAAGACGCACAGCACCGTATTCCACCGTCCTGTACGCGATACACCACGCGCATGCCATCCTGACGTCCCACGCACTGCACTGCAATGTAGCCATCAGTCACTGCAGCGCAGCAGGGCGGCGTAGACCTCAAGGGTGCCGCGTGAGCGTCCCTTGAGGCCTTGAACCCCAACGGGTCCACGGCACCTGGCCAACGCACCGGTACGCCCTCAGGCGCACAGACACCACACAAACCCTTCGGCATTCACCAGCTTTGTCCAGTCCGGGTCAAACCTAGCTTGTGAAGCATGGAAACGTACATGACCTTCGTTCTCCCCCTACCGCTACGGCCTACGGCCAGACACAAGCCGTTTTAGTGCTCGCCAAAACTTAAAACGCCCCCACGCACAGCACCTGTCCAAAACTCGCATGGGTAGGGCCAGGGCCATGCTTTGACGACACTCCACTCGTGTCCACCTGCTCCGCTCCAAGGATGCTGCCGCTTGAAGCTTCACTACACTCGCGCTCCACTCGCGCGCCAGCACCTGCAGACGCGCCGGCCGCCCGTTGCCGGGGCCATGTCGGCCCCCCTCTCGCTCACTCCCTACCGGTTTTCCTCAGCAATGGCAGCGGCAGCAATGGTATGCGAGCTGCTCCACTCACTGACAGCTTACCCAAGAAATGAATGACAAATGCGCACAAACCAAGTGCATTCACAAAGTAGGCAAGCCGTTCATCCGTGTTACCCCAATGCCCGCACAACCAGTCAACCAACCTACGGCAACACAGCCCCCAGCTCCTTCCGCCGCCAGGCCAGCGACGCCCTGCGGCCTCGCCCACCGCGTATCATTTCGGCACTGCCCTTCACACGTGCCATGCGCGACGTGGCACGCCTAGCGCGCGTAGTACGGCCCCAGGTTCTTGACGCCCAGGCCGGGCACGCCGTGCGGCTTGCGGTCGGCGTCCTTGTCCGCCCAGGCGGCGGGGGCGTACACCGCCACGGTGCGGGAGGGCGCGTACACCTGGGGGACAACGGGGGGCGGTGAGCGCAACACAGATCAGCCTACCGGCAAGCTGGGCAGTAGCACTGGCGTATAAACCGTGCAAGCGGTAGCCCCAACGCGCCCTGAGCTCAACATCCTGGTACCGAAGCCTCATGTCTATGCCGCGCTCCTCCGGCGTCCAGCCCCACGGCGGCACGCAGGCCACCCCCTGGCCGCACCAGGAACGAGAAGGGCCTGTTGTCGTGCGGCACGGCCGCCGCCGTCATGACCGCGTCCGCCTCCTTGGTCACGTTGTGGTGGCCGCCGAACACCTCCTCGTCGGACGACAGCACCACCTGGGGGCACACCGGGTGCGGGGTGTGTGTGTGGATGCGCATGGTAGGATGTGGGCTTGTCGTACATAACAGCCCAACGAAACCCTTGCGGTCGGGTGCGGTCGGGTGTGGTAGAGTGGTGGGGGTGTGGTAGGGTGGTGGGTCGATGGTAGTTGGGCGTGTGGAAACGGTGGGGTGCTGTGGTGAGGGGACCACGGCCTGGCTCCACATGATGTACCAGGGGCATGGCGGTGAGTCTATCGCAACGCGTCGTACGAAAGGCATGCCCTCCCCTACCCTCCCCCCACCTTGTACGGCCCGCTGGCGTTGCAGCCCACGCGGTAGTCCGTGTAGGACTTGGTGGGGTGGAAGTTGAACACGAACACCAGGTCGCCGCGCTCGCACACGATGACCTTGTCGGCGCTGTCGGAGCGGCTGATCCACTGGTGCGGCGCGGACTGGAAGCCGAACGCCTGGGTGTCGCGGGAACAAGGACGGAGAGTGACGGGCATGAAAGGGGGGTCATGGGGCCAAACCGAAGGGCACTGCCGCAATCCAGCCTGCCCCTCGCGCCCACCTTGCGCAGATGGCACATGTCACTGCCCTCCCGAGCCGCCAGGCCTGCACCTCCCCCTCAACGCGGAAGCACACGCACACATGGCCCCCAGACACGTGCCGCTGCGCGCCCACCTTGTCCAGGTGGCACATGGCCCTGTCGAAGGCGTTGAGCCACTTGTACTTGAGCGTGCGGCTGTCCGCCAGGTCCCAGCGCCGCCGGCACTTGTCCAGCGAGCCGCCGTTGCCTGGGGGTGTGTGTGTTAAGGGTGTGTGTTAGCTTGTGGTTCAAGCGCGAGCGTGCGGCTGTCCACCAGGCCATAGCGCCTGTCCATCGACCCGCCGCTGCATGGGGGTTGCGGGTCGCCGGGTGGCAAAGCAGCGGGGCGGGTGCCCCCGATTGCGCGATGTTGTACGATGTTTGAATGGATGTTCGCAAGATCTCTGCAACAAGCACCATGCCGTCCTGGACTTCGCTGAGCCCTCGCCCTCCGCTTAGTGCTTTGCACGGCAAAGGCCATCGCCCACGGCTGCCCATGTCCCGCAGTTTGCTCCACCCCTGCCGCTCACCGGCCCCGCCCCTTGCAAGCCCACCTGGTATGAGGCGGCCTGTGGAGGGGTCGTAGGTATTGTCGCGCGGGAAGTCGATCCACTCGGGGTGCCCGAACTCGTTGCCTGGGGAAGGAGAGGCAACAGCAGGTGTAGTGTTTGTACATGAGCCTGTGCGGCTGGCTCAATTCGAGGAATGCGCGACGGGCGAGCCTGTGCTAAACTGACCTTGGCATCGGGGCCACGGGCCCGCCCGGCATGGCCTGCCTGGTCCCTTGTACCCCGTGCCCCCGCGCCCCTCACCCATGAAGTTGAGGTAGGACTCCCCGCCCAGCGCCAGCGTGACCAGGCGGATCATCTTGTGCAGCGCGATGCCGCGGTCGATGATGGCGGAGGGGGGGCCGTGGCCGGGGCAGGACTGGGGGCAGCGGGAGGGGGGCACTGCATGTTGCGATCCTACGATGACGCATTGGACAAGCGCAAAGCTGTTCTACCCCAGCCTCGGGGGACGGGAGTGGGTTGGAGTGCAAGAGCGTAGGGCCGGCTCGACGTGCAGGGAATGGCAGGCAGCTGTCGTGCTGACAACAATCAAGTCAGCCCGCACGGTAACTGTATTGGACCGTGGCCGCCGTTTGCCGTACAAGTGTACTGGCCCCACCATGAAGTCGTACATCTCCTTGTCCATGAGCCAGAAGGCGATCGTCTTGTCGCCCACCAGCGCCTGGTCGTGGCTCTCGGCGTACGACACGCACGACTCGGCGTACCTGCACAGCCGTACGACAGCAATGCAGCGGAAACGTGCATGAGGATGCGGGCGAACAAGCCACTTAACCACGGTCACCCTGCGGACCAGGACTGCCGCACGTGGTCTACCCGGCATGGCCCCCACCACGCAACCCAGGCTGGCAGGTATACGGATGACAAGGGATACGGTGCTCACCTCCTGTTTGTGAGCGTGTGCACGATGACGCCCATGTCCCAGGAGTGGTCGTTCTGGATGCGCAGCACCTCGATCCACTTGTCCGCGATGGCCATCTGCAGCCGGTAGTCGAAGCCCACGCCGCCCTCGTGCCACGGCCGGCAGAACGCGGGCATGCCCGACACGTCCTCGCCTGCGGCACGTGGCACGTGGCACAACAGCGCGCGACACGTGGCATACGCCTCGCATTCACATGGAGGTTGTGGGGGCGACAGAGGTGGTGCAAGTCCTGCAGCCATGCGCCGTGCGCGATGTCGCGAAGATACACCAGCTCCGCGGGCCCTTTGCGGCATGCCACCCGCCAGGGCCTGTACGGGCTGCAGGGGCTGTGCGGGGCCTACAGCAAGTGATGGTGGCCTAACGCACGGGAGCGCGGTTGAATAGGCACTGGACAGGCGGTACGCTAAATGATCCATTCCTTCGCTGACTCATGGGGGGCTGCACCGTGCCGCTCCGTGCCGTGCCGCCACTCACCCACTGTGATGGCGTTTGGGAACAGGTCGTGCAGCAGGTTGTTGACCAGCATGAGGTACACCACGGCGTCCACGTCCGTGTTGAGCCCAAAGTACTCCTCGTAGTTGCCTGCGGGCGGTGTGGGGCGAGGCGTGGTGGCGGCAAGGTGTTGAGGTCACTTGACTAAAGCGAAGTCGGCCGCTGCTGCAGGAGGGAGAAGGTCAGTAATATGCATCTGGGACAGGGCGGGCAGGGAGTAAGGGTCCAAAAGGAGCAACTTGGGTTTCGGTACCAAGCGCATCAAATGTACGTCCCCTTCTTATTTGCCAGTGCAGGGTCAGGCACCGCCAGGCATGACGAGGCGACCGCCTGTGCCACCTTGCGGTATTCCCTCAAAAGCAGGTATGGCAGCGCATTGTTGTCACAAGTACGGCACCCACCGGTGAAGGAGTACGACAGGCCGTGGTGGTGGTACATCATGGAGGTGACGCCGTCGAAGCGGTACCCGTCGAACTTGAACTCGTCCATCCAGTAGCGCGCGTTGGACAGCAGGAAGCGCACCGTCTCCCAGTTGCCTGCGGGCGCGTGCCGTGGACACGTGCCATGTGCAATCGTGATGTAGCTGGCGGACACATCAGGAACGCTAGACATTCTGTGCAAACAAGGATAATTTGCGGGCCAGTGGCGCGCCTTAGGAACATTATGCCTTCCCACAAAGCTCTTTGACCCCTCAATGCCCGTGTTAGTCTCTTCCTCCCTTAAACCGCACACCTACCGTAGTTGAAGCACCTGCTGTCCCACATCCAGTGGTACCCCCGCTGCCCGCCGTGGAAGTACATGGCGTCCGTGCCGTCGAACATGTTGATGCCGTCGTTGGTGTTCTTGGAGGCGTGCGAGTGCACAATGTCCATCAGCACCTGGGGGTAAGGGGCGGTGTCGTTGCGGGGTTGGATGACGGCGTAGAGCAGAATGTGACATCGTAGGGAGTTACGGGACAGAGCAGGGGATGCTCCACCCGTCCACCGTGACGTCAGCCCTTGCAGTCGACAGCCCCAATAATACTCACATCCATACATCCCGCCACGGCAGCTCGCGGCCTCGGCCGCCGCTGCTAACCTGTCTAGTAGCTGCTCATGTACTGTCGCCACCTAACCTAGTACCTGTTTGCTGTATGCCATTGTTCTCCCAGCAACTGCACCGCCCCACACCCAGCAACTGCACCGCCCCACACCCAGCTGCAGCATGGCACCCACCACCAGGCCCATGCGGTGCGCCTCGTCGATGAGCGCCTTGAGCTCCTCGGGGGTGCCGAAGCGGGAGGAGGGCTGCATAGGGGCGCAGGTGGGGTGAGGGGGCGGCAGGCGTGCGGAGGATTACAGGTGCGCGAGGGACAGCAAGCGCCGTACGCCAACCACTGGACCTACGAAACTGGGTTACGCGTCGAGCTGTGCATTGCAGCAGCTGTCCCCGCATCGCCATCCGACACAGGCACGCTGTGTCTCCCGCCCTGTCAACCCCCGCTGAACCCCACAGCCCCACTGCACCCACCGCGAAGAAGTTGGTGACGTGGTACCCGAAGCTGCCGTAGTATGCGTGCTCCTGCACCGCCATGATCTGGATGGCGTTGTAGCCCAGCGCCCGGATGCGCGGCAGCACGTCGCGCCGGAACTCCAGGTAGCTGTTGATCTTGGGCTCGGCGCTGGACATGCCCACGTGGCACTCGTAGATGCGCAGCGAGCGGGGCCTGGAGGGAGGCAGGTGGCGGAGGGTGGCGAAGGAAGGTGGCGGAGGGTGTACGATCGTGCGGGGCGCGGAGGACGCGGGGTGAAGCGAAGGCGGGGCCGCGTGCTTGGGACACAGTGGTGGCACGCAAGGTGGACAGGCATACAGGAAAGGCAAAAGTGGTCAGTTGGCCTGTTGTTCCGTTGCCACGCTGGCAGTCCAAAGAGTCCAAGAGTCTCACCGGAGCGGGCGAGGGTACTTAAAGGTGTACTTCTTGTCGGAGGCGATCTCCCCTGGCGCCCCCACCTCGGGCGGGTCCCAGTGCACGCCTGGGGCAGGAGGGGAGCACGGGGAACGACGTGGGCAAGGACACGCGACCGGTATCGACTAGACGCTAAGCAGCAGCGTTGCGCCTTACCGTTGAACTGGATCTCGTTCCATGCCTGCGTGGCCCACTTGATCCATGCGGGGATGCGCTCCACCCATTGGCCGTCGGGGGTCTCCAGCCGGCACTTGACCTGCAGGACAATGGGGGCAAGTGCCAGGTGTAATGGGCGAGGTAAACCGCCATCCGTCTAAGCCGTCCGGGCCCACCCCTGTCCCACCAGGCCTTCTACAGGATTTGGCCGCTCTCGCGGCACACCGTGGCCACGCCCGCGCGCACCTTTGACCTGTGCGGGATGGCGGGGGATCCGTCCGGCAGGTCGGGCAGGAACAGCTCCCACACGCCGAAGGGGTTCTTGAAGGCCCAGTGGCTGTCGCGGGGGGACCAGCCATTGAACTCGCCGATGAGCGCCACAGCCTGAGGGTGGGTGCCAAGGGACCACAGGCGAGGGGCGATGCAGGGTCAGGGCTGGCACGTAGCGTGGATGTGATGGCGAGAGGCAGGGCGCACGTGGGGAGGGCGGCAGCCGGAGCAGCGGCACAGGCAAAAGGTTGGTACCGCCGCTGCTGCAGCGTGCAGATGGCCGCCATGCCTTTAACTCTCTAACGGCGGCCCCCCGTGGCCCCATCCCTGCTCCAGGGTCCCGGCATTCCCGCCCTGCGCTGCCCCCGCGCCATGGCCCTCAGCCGCACCTTGGCCCCCGGCGCCCACTCGCGGTACCAGATGCCGCGCCGACCCTCGTGCTCGCCGCGGTTCAGGCCGAACCGCTGGTAGGCTGCGGCGGCCAATGTTGGTTGCACCCCAGGGACCATGTGTCAGGTGGCGTTGTCGGGTGCTCTTCCAAAGCACAACTGCACCCAGGTAAGGTCTGGTGCATTAGGTGTACGAGGCACATTGGGGTTCCCAACAATACACAACCCTGGCCACGGGGGAAAACAAACCCGGCTGCCCTCTCCTTTGGACCACCCATGCGGGTGCGCCCTTGCCCCCTTGCCATGCGGAGTCCTCCCGTATTGCCTACGGCACACTTACAGCGCGTGAAGGCGTCTAGGCCCCCCTCGTTGTCGTCTATGGCCTTGCGGATCTCGCGCAGCCGCCGCCACCGGTACTGAAGGGTAACAAGGAGGGGCAGGCACCGTGTCGTTCGACATGTCACGCAGAGGTCGCAGGTGCTGTTGAAGCACAAGCCAGCCCATGTTCAACAGGAATTAACGTTTGCTGTAATGCACTGACAATGTCGCTCTGCGCTTGATGCTCGTCGCTGTTCCAATCCTGTGGTACCCTGCACTCTGCGCTGTCAAACACGTCCCCGCCCCCTGCGGACACAACGCCTCGCCACAACGCCCGTTGCACCCCTGTACCCGCCTTCCTTGCCCTCGACTGCCCTCTGCAGTCGCACAGCCCCCCTGCGCACAGCACGCACCAAGGGCTGACCCACAGCTGACCCACAGCCGGCCCACGCACCCTGAAGTGCTCCGCGAAGCCCCACAGCGCCGAGTCCCAGGCGAAGCACTCCGTGCCGTCGTGCCCCGGCACAGGGCTGACGGCGCCGTAGCGCTCACGGTACTCGTGGGTCAGGGGGACCTGGGACAGGGGTGGTTGTACTGGTGTGGGTGGGTTGAGGGCCCCAGAGGCGGACGGGCGGCGACTTGTACTACATGTGCCCGTGTGCGTGCAGGCAGGCGGCGAGCCAGCCGCTGTCGGGGGGGGGGGGCGGGCAGCCCGCAGCGGCGGAGACCGTTCCGCTGCTGGCTGCCCCCGGTGCTATCAGCGTCGCCCCGCCCGTACGCAGCTTCGACGCTCTGCCAGCATTGACAGTCGTCGTGTCGTGATATGCGCACGACCTTGTAAAGTGCACGCACAAGACGGGGCTGCAGCCTCTCCGGGGGTAGCGCAGGGCAGGTTGCGCCACGTTGCGCCCTGCGGGTCATGGCAGTTGCCGACCCAAAGCCGCAAACAGGCCCGCGTGCAGCCCATGTGCAAAATGCATACCTCTAGGGTGGGTGTCCAGTAGTCCTCCGGGGTGGCAGGCGTGGGGTCGGGCATGGGCTCGGGGGCTGGGATGGCCACCCCCGCCGCCCGCAGCTGCAGCTCCAGGTCCGCTATGGACACCTTGGCGTCCGCGATTGTGTTTTTCAGTAGCTTGTTTTCCTCCTGAAGTACCTCCATCGCATTGGCTGGATCGGCCGTGAACGCATACGGCGAGGCAGCTGCACGCACGCCAGCCTTGCCCCGCGCTTGGGGCCCTAACGCATGCCGGGACCAGGCGAGCAAGGGAGACGGGATTGCGAGGGCATTGACGCTCGGCACAGCTGATTTAGGTGCAATATGCATTGCGAAATCATCTGCATGCAAGCAAGAAGGTTCAGCCACGAGAGACGCGGCTTCCGCGACAATCAAGATAAAAAGTCGTTGGCCAAAGCCCAATGCTTGCTGTAGTTCAGGCCAGTGCAACAAGTGCAGGCATTGCTTTTGCATTTGTTAGAGGTTAGGCGTGGTATGGCTTGCCCCAACTGACCTGAGCACCCGAGCACCGAACCAACACGCGTCGTAGAGTGGCCTGCTCCCTTCCCAACCAGCTGATGGCGCATTGTTGTTATGTCACCAAGTGGAAAGGTGTTGGCCCGGACTGGCCCGGACGTTGACTGGGGTGTGGCGTACAGGTTAGAAGCACTCCAGCTGCAGCATTCTTTAGTCTGCCAATGCACAGGTCTGCATCACATAGCTAATGGATTACATGCTGTGGTTACAGGGCCGATGCCATGTCAGGTCGGGCGAGACCATCCGATTGGGAACTTTTGAAACGAGTACAAATCCGACCCCTTGTGCCACACCAGCGCAACTGCATGATGGCACTTTGCCTCTGACGTTGGTGGCACCTATATGCTGTACAAACAGTAATACGGTTTGGGGACTCTCCCCTGGGTACTGGGTGCGTACCGTGCAACCCCCAGTCCATGCTGGCCCCGTTGCAGGGCACCCAAAACGCCAAACCCAACCAGCCTAACACAACCAATCCGCCACGCTCAAACTGAAAGTGTCCCGCATGCACGATGTAGCTAGTTGTAAGTCACATGGGTTCTTGGCTGCGGCACATGCAACCAGGGTAGCAAACGCCTGCTTTGAAACCAAATGCAATGACGGCTGTAATCACGTCCCATCCTCCTACGCATCGCACCTTCTTTGGTGCGGTTGCAGCACGCAATGCCAGTCCTTTTACCCAGCTCAATACGCCAATTACGCTACCCCACTACGTTCAAAGGCCCAGCCCTCGGACGCCGCCACACCCCTGACGACCTTGCTCGCGCCGTGAACCTTCGTCTGCCGCCAGTCGCCTGCCTGCACCTGGCCCATCAAACTCCACAGCCACGCATGGCTCACGCCATCCTAACTCTCAGCGCCTGCTTGACCCACATTACTCCATTCGGCCCACGACATCCACTCCTCCCTTCATGCGCCCCCACCGTCACTACGCCATTTGTCATGTCACGGCGCCCGCCATACCGGCGTCATGTCGCCGATACGTCGTCCCACCTTCACCAACCGTGTCACCGTACGCCTTCCCTTTCCCAGCGTCCATGTCTTGCCTTGAGCTGTCGCTCCTGGGCTACCCATCCCCTCCCATGCGACACACCATTCGCTCCCGCAACCCCACGGCCTCCTTCCCCACCCTTACGTGTCGGTCTTTGCCTTCTTGACCCCCAGCAGCCCCTTGAGCGCCTCGTAGCTGACCATGCGGATGGCGTTCTGCGGCACCACCTTGATGGTGTTGGCGGACCAGCCGCGGTAGAAGCCGCGCAGCCCCTCGCGCGCCATGATGGTGCGGAACGCGTCCATCTGGTTAGCGTACGCCTGCGCAATGGTACGGCGTACGAAGGGATTGTGAGGGCAGTGCTGTTGCCGCCGTGGTGCAAAGTGACGCCGCGCGGTATTCATTCGCCACCACCAACCGCCCTTTGGTCACATCCGTCCCTGCCCCGACTCAGAACGCTGCTGGCACATGCCCTGCGGGCCCCCGCCCTCACCTGGCCCTTCATCTGCATGCGGCGGCGGATGGTGTCGAGGGGGTAACAAATGGTGGCGGCGATGGTGCCCGAACAGCCGCCCACTAGCAGGTTGGCCGCAGCGGACTGGGGCCTGGGGGAGGCCGGCAGGCAGGGCACGGTATTTAAGGGTGCCCATGCAACACGCATGCGCCCAGGGACGCGTCCAGCCTTGAAACGAGGCGAAGTACCGTTTCAGTGAGACCAGAGGTGCACAAAGCAGCAGCCCGGCTGACGGCCCGCGCCAGTTCTCCCCACCACCAGTCGTCCCTCCCACCGCGCCGCGGCCAGGAACCGAGCCCCGGTCCCTGCCCAAGCTGCTCCCTCCGCTCTCCTCCCCTCCTGCCCCGCCCTCTCGCTCACTTTTCGCCGTGGTAAATCCACTTTTTAATGAGGTCATACGACGCGAAGTTGAGCGCTGCGTAGGGCGCGATCCCTATGAGGGTGGGCACCAGGCCCTTGTACAGGGAGACCAGGCCCTCGGTGCGCGCCATGGTCATCGCAGCGTGCGTGGCGCCTGGAGATAAGCAGAAAGGGAAGGGGGATTGACGCAGACGGTAAGGAAATATTGGTGTGTCCTCTCGTGACATGCAAGCGGGCCAGGCTCAGCCTGTCGCGACGATGGTACCGTATCCAGCTCACCCTACCATGGCAGGTGCAGGCGCAAAACCCGTAACCTTGGCGACCCCTCTGCCTCATGTTCCCCCATTCTTTTGTCACCGTGACCTTCCCTCCGCTATCCGGCCTCTTGTCGCGAGCCCCATGCCCCTGCCCCGGTTCCTGCTCCTTTTGTCACTCTCATGGTTGCACCCCCAGCGCGCTCACCGTGGTATGGATGGTTGGGCAGCGCCAGGCGCAGGCGCACGGTGTCCAGCGGGTGTGTCAGCGCCGTGGCGGTCATGCCCGCACACGCGCCCGCCAGCAGCCGCCGCCCCACCTGTGAGGAGTGCAAGACGTGATATGTGAATGCTCTACAAAGCTGGCCCACCCTTTCCACCCTTGGTAGTTGCGGTCCTACGGCCGCACCGTGCGCGCCACCGGCATGCAGCTTGCGCTGTAGACCCGAGTGGCGCCCAGTTTGCGGGCCGCACAAGGCCGTGTACCGCCAAGCCCAAGGGGCGGCCTCTGAACATCTCAAGGGTTACGGATTCAGGCCCTGTCACCCAACCTGTCCCAATCCCTGCGCCACAGCAACGCGCCGCACGGCTGAGGCCTCATTGGAAGCCGGCGAGAGCCGATGGGGCGACGTGCGCCGCCCAACTTGCGGAATCTCTACGGCCGCGTTCACACCCCTTTTCTCATGCCCTCCCCACCCACGACCCGTCGTTATAACTCGTTCGTGCTCTCCTCCCACCCATGTCGCCTCTGCCCCCCACCTGGCCTCACACAACAGCGCCGTACGGCGCCACACAATGGCACCCACTTAACCCACATCACACGACACTACACACACACACACACACACACCTCCCCACCGTCAGCTCGTGGTTTTCGTCCGCCAGCAGTCGCTTGTAGGTGTCGTTGGAGGCCAGCTGCGCGGCCGAGTAGGGGAAGATGCGGATGATGTTGACACCGTTGCCCTTCCAAAACGCCAGGAAGCCTTCCTCCCTGCGGCGCAAACAGGTCACGAAGCGGTGCTGGGACTATGAAGCACGCAAGAAGGACAGGAGTTGGGAAAGGCAACTCAGGAGCTCTGGCGATGCAGGAGTTTGGAGGTGGGCGCGACGGGCTGAGAGTAGCTAAAGCCATGGAGATGAGTAGGTGGGCATAAGGGGCTATGAATGAGGACCACTTATGGTGAGGTGCGGAGTGCGGGGGAGCGGGGTGCGTTTGGAGGGGCAGTCCCAGAAACGTCTGTGGGGGGAGGTTCGGGCATGGGGTTGCGCACGTTACGCACGGGGGTGGACCATGCGTGCCCGGTGTTTGGTGCATGGAATGCCCATTGGGCACGCATGTTTTCAGCGGAGCTGCTTGGCGTATGTTGCTGCCCAGTCGTCCTGCTCATGCGCTCAGATTCGGCAGGCAGGTATGTGCTTACGCTCAGGCTGACAGGGGTATTTCACCTGAAAATTTTGGCTGCTGCTTGCCCCACACCCGTGTACGCAGTAGCAGAGGTCCCAGAGCTGGCGACCGCCTGAAAGGCGATTTGAGGCGGGGAAGGATGCGCATTCGGCAAAGAATCTGGAAGGGAATTAAGGGGTAACTATGGGCCCCGTTCGCCACGCAGCACGGGGTGGGAGCCACACGGGGAGGGTCGGTGCAACAGCCGTGGCCAAGCGGGAAGCCCACCTGAACTTGAAACAACAGCTTAATCCGGTCGAGAGGCGCTGTCGCTGTACGCGCAACGGCGCCAGCTGCTCCTCCAGCAAAGAACATCCTGCGCGCAAGAAGCGCAGGCGCCGACGCCGCTCGCGCCTATTAGCATCACTGCCGCACAAGGCGTACTATTGTTCTGGCAATGGTTTACCTAGCGCTATCCAAGTAGCTTGTTGTTCGTTTTCCAGTTGTCATGGTCGCCATAGTTCAACGCACAAGGGGTTCTGCTGCTGCTACGGTCTTTTCTCTTGAGGCAAGCAGTAATGGGCGATACCTTTCAGTGAAAAGTGTAAGTGTTTCTCGTGAGGTCACTACGAGTCTTCACTGGTGAAAGGCTGCAACAGGAAAGGAATTCAGCGCCATTCAAAGCAACCGATCCAACCACCGCCATCCATCGCCTTGTGTCGCTTTGCTAGTGCTGATATGCTTTTTGAGGTTGCTGTCACTTTGTCTAGTAGCATGCATCGCCTGCTGAGCCACACTTGTCAGAACCTAGTCCACACCCTGAAGAAGTGAAGGCAACGAGGCTGTGCGTGCCAGAAGCACCTTGACACCTATTACAGTAGAACTCATATCCAAACAACACATAGCTATTTGGCAGGCAGTGCAAACTTCCACCGCTGGGCCCGCCTACGAAACGCCTTTCGGCACGACAACACGACGCCTAGCGTGTTTATCACCTGAGTCGTCCACGAAAGCTAGTGCGGCATCATACTTAGGCACGTTTACCAGGACCTCGTGTCGTGGCAGCGCGCCAAGGCTAAGCAGGGCGAGCGAGGGCCGAAGGCGTACAAGGTGTCCAGTGTGCGGGGCGGACGCTGGCGCAGCTTAGCTACGAGGACGACTTGCTGCACGCGAAGAATACAAGATGGGAAACGCGCTGACATGCTTCGAAAAGGGGCACTGGGACGTCCACCCAGAAATAAAGGAAGCATACTCGCCAGCGAGGTCAGCTGTCTACCAAGATATGTCGCAGCCTCTATCGCATTACTTCATATCCTCTGGACACAACTCATACCTGACTGGGGACCAGCTTCTCGCACCAGCGGGGACGAGCACCCTGCGAGCATGCCTGAAGGCTGGCTGTCGAGTGGTCGAGCTGGATGTGTACAACGGGAGCACAGAGCCCGAGTGCAAGCATGGCGGTACCCTGACAAAGCCAGTTTCATTCCGGGTGAGCGTACGTGTGCGTTCTAGCGGGACCGTTTCGGCTCGCCTGCACAGTGTGGGAACGCAACGGACCACGACACGGTTGCAGCTGTTGTGGACCCGGCCAGCAGCTCGATGGGTGCTATGCCATACTGCACGGGTAGTTGGTACTTGGTACTCGTCATCATATCGCCCTACAAGATGCATCATCTGGGCGCATCCCACCACGTTCCTGGGACTGAGTGCGTTCCACCTGCGTGGCCAAGGACAGTGGCACGCCTCGCACCACACCTGCAAGGCCACCAGACGACCATGCGGCCCGTCTCAAGAAAGAGTTCGGTCCTGAAGCACTCGAACACAGCACACTGACAAAGATGCCAATGCGCCACCGTTCGCCGGCAGCAAGTCTGGCCCTGGGTTCCCTGCGTTGCCGAGCACCGCCCTTGGACCGCGCCTGTCTGCGGCGCCCGTATCCTCCGGACGCGGTCGAGCCACTAGCTTTGCGCGCCGCCACCGCGCAGCCGTTCGGGCTCTTGCTAAGGGTGTGAAGCGCTACGATACGCCGTCGTGTTTCACCCCAGGCTGTACCCTGCTCAAACCCCCTCCCCCCCAACCCCCAACCCACCCCCAGGCGTGCATCGAGGCTGTGCGGGACCACGGCTTCACGGCCTCCGCCTACCCCGTCATCGTCACGCTTGAGAACCACACCACGCCGGAGAAGCAGGTGGGCCTATACAGCACGACTGCTGTGCCCACGTGAACGCCTGGTGCCGTACACCTTCATGGCGTGACTTACACTGTTGAGCCCTGGGACTACGTTGCACTCTTGAGCCCTGGATACTACACCTTCGGGTCCCTGGATTGTTGCACGATGGGGTTCCGGGCTTCCGGTCCGGTCATGTAGGAGCAGCGAGGTGCCAAGTGTCATGCCCTTGCAATTTGCACCCTGTAATGTCCGCCGGGATCTCCCCCGGCCGCCAGTTACGAGAAGTCCTGCATGAGCTACCATGCACGACTGCCACAGCTCTCCATGCCGCCCCTGCACAGCCTCCTTGGCGCTCCCCTGCAACCTGTCCTGGACGCCGCCCAATGGCGGTCCCATTGACACGCCCTTTCCCCCGTCCGCCCTCCTCGAACCCCACGTCCCCACCCCATCCTCCTCCCTTGTCCCCCGGCCCACCGCCGCCGACCCCCACCGCGCTTGACGTGGCACGCGGCGGCACGTGTCCACCGCCACCCCAGGCTGTGCTGGCGGACATCCTGCGCTCCGTGCTGGGCGAGCGGCTGTTCGTGCCCGACCCCTCCGACCCCATGGGCGAGTACCTGTCCCCGGAGAAGCTGGTCAACAAGGTGCTGGTGCGCGCGTCGGTGAGCGGGGGAAGGAACAGGGCGAGGGGCATTTAGGGGTACAGTGCAGCCCACATATCGTTCACTGTGTGCGACTATTGCAAACGCGTGTTAAACGGGGTGCTGCGGCGCACAATAACAGGCAGGGAGCGGGGAGTAGAGTGCGTGGGATGGAGGACAACCAAAGACCTGCCGAGGCACGCTGCTACGGTGTCCCTGCTGGTAGGGTAAGGCACGACCCGTGGGGATAGGGGGTTCGCACCAACGGGTCGCGCTTTGCAAGCGTATCAGGAAGCAGCACTGCGTGCTTTTTGGGTCCTGTGCACACCTGTTGTTCTACTCCTGCCCCGCTCCTGCCCCTTCCCTTCCCTGCCCGCAGCTCAAGAAGGAGCCACACGAGGAGTTCAAGAAGCTGGTGTACATCAAGAACACCAAGTTCACATCGTTCGGGGAAAGCATCAAAGCGGGTGCGTCGCGGGTGTCGCGGGGGCGGGGACCGTGGGCGGCGGGAGGGGCACCGGCAACTGGAGAGGCTTAACCACAGCGGCATCCGTCAGGCTGGAGACTAGCCCTTGGCGGGGCGCCTGGGCTGTCACTTAAAGGGCGGAATCGATCGCAGTCGCTGCATGGGCCTCGCCGGGGCTGTCCTCTCATCCTCCCCTTCCTGTTTCGTAGTAGCAAAGCTCATCCCAACGCCTTGCCAGGATAATCCTGTCTTGACCCCCGCGACGGAGGCCCTCCTCAGCGGACCGGCCACTTCCCAACCTTTTCTCGTCCCATGCCATTTCGAACCCAACAGTCAAGGCGGCGTCATCGTCGTTCGCTGAGCACAAGCTGCCCAAGGTGAGGGAGGGAGCCGCAGGGGCCACCTGGTCCCCATTGCATGCCCCCTTGACGAGCCGCGCATGCCCGGCGCGGCCCGCTTATACCACGTCTACAGCCTGCATACTATAGGTCAGCGTGCCACACCAACGCGCCAGCGCGCAACCTAATAAGCACACCACCCAGGCCACGCAATTGCACCCCGCCCAGCAGAACAGATTACTAAACTCCTCTCCTGTCCCCGGCGCCCGCGCCCCTCCCTCCCTTTGCTCCCCCCGCACGCTAACCCGCACCCACCCGCAGGTGGACGAGCTGGGTAAGGACGACACCGACGAGGCGGCCGAGTACCAGCGGGCGCACAGCGGGCTCAGCAGCGGGCGGCAGAGCGGCAGCGGCAAGGCCAAGGGCGCGGGCACGGAGCCGGAGGATGCGGTGTTGGAGGTGCCGGAGGGCAGCATGCAGGTGCGGGCGATGTGGGTGGGGCTGCGGGTCGGGTCCGGGTGCCGGTGGGTGAGGGAGTTCAGGGGGCTGGCCTGCTGCAAGGACGTGAAGCACGTGTCAAGGGCCTGACGTGATCTCAAAACCACGCCCCGCCCGTGTGTCCCGCACCCCCCTCACCCCAGGAGCTGTACACCTACACCTCCATGCACCTCATGCGCGTGTACCCCGGCGGCTGGCGCGTGCGCTCCGACAACTACAACCCCATGGCGGCGTGGGTCCGCGGCGCCTCGCTGGCCGCACTCAACTGGCAGAACTGGGCCAAGCCCATGTGGATCAACGAGGGCAAGGTGGGGACCGTGGGGCTGCCAGGGGGCTGAAGGCTGAGCATAAGGTGTATTTATACAAGGATATAGCAGGCAATGTAGACCGTTTGAGCGGTGGTCCGGTGCGGTGCGGTGCGCCCTACAGCATATCGTAGCAAGCTGCTTGAGACGCCCTCCGGTTTCACAGAGCTCGCTAACCCGCACCCACGCCGGCCCCCACCACGTGGCGCCCTGGCCCCTTACTATCGCACTCCTTTACCCCAGTATGTGAACCACTGCACCTGATCCCTGACAGACATGCTGACACGCCCGCCCACCCAGTTCATGGACAACGGCGGCTGCGGCTACGTGCTCAAGCCCGAGTGGATGCGGCGGCCGGGCGCCTCGCTGCCGCTGCGCCCCGGCCGCACGCTGCGCGTCACGGTGCACAGCGCCTTCATGTCGCAGGGCAGGAACTGCTGCATGTTCAAGGACGACATTTTCGTGGAGGTGGGGCATACCCAGGGAAAGTGGCTGTTGTGGGGTTAGGCATCGGGTGAGAAGGTATGAGAGGTGGACTGCGCCCGTGGGGACTACCTGTATAGGCCAGCCATGTGGGTAGTCCTGCGATTGACGTGCCGCTCGCTTTGTTTCCGCCGGCAGGCGGCGCCGCCACGAAGCCCACGCCTGATCTTGATTCAGTGTGCAGAGCCTTCTCCTCCCACCTCAACCGCCATGTCCCTGCCCTCCGCCACCACCTTCTTGTGCACTTGTTCACCGTACCCCGTGCAGCTGGACATGTACGGAATGCCGGTTGACCGGGAGGAGCAGATCAGCGCCAGCGTGGCCAACAGCGGGCGGCTGGTGGTGGGGCGCGACTTCGACTTCGTGGTGCGCTTCCCCGAGATGGCGGTGCTGGTGGTGCAGCTCATGGACGAGAACACGGGTGAGGGCACCGCGCTAGGCCACACGTGATTCACATGGGGAGAGGAGCCAGAGACGTGCGTTTGGTGCTGGTGCGCGAGGGCAACGGGGTGCAGCCCGCCAGCAGCACCGCCACCGCGTCAACCGCATGCGACACGCCTATTGCACGCCTTGGGCGACGTTGTCGAAAGCATATGCACATGCAGCTGCTGCATCTCCCGTTCTCCCCACACCACCTGCAGGTTTGCTGTTCTTTCGCTTAGCCGCTCTGCTGTTATTACCGGTGCACTCACCACCCCCGCACCCCTGCCCCCCAGGCACCTCGAACAAGGTGGCCAAGAAGACCACCAGCTGCCTGGGCTACTACTCGCTGCCGCTGGCCACGCTGCGCGAGGGCGACTTCAAGCTGGCCATGCGGCAGCCGGGCAGCGGGCGGCCCATGGCGCACCACAACACGGCGTGGGTCAAGGTGACGCTCAAGTGGCTGGGCGAGGACAAGCCCAACCCCATGTACAGCGGGCCGCAGGCGTAGTACGGCAGTACGGGGACGTCGTACTGGTTGCTTGCGGAAGGGAGGCTGGGAGGGGGGGTGCTGCTGTGGTGGGAGGCGCTGGGAGCCGGCAGCAGTGGATGGATGTGGGCTTGTGGTACGCACTGTCTTGTGCACTCTGGGCTGGGCGCTGTTGTTCCCGGGGGAAGAAGCCGCGGGTCGGCTGGAGCTTCGGGGACATCTGAAAACAACGGTTGTGTGCTACCCAGACATTTGCCCTAATGGCGAGAACGTCTGCGTCACTCCACCCCTGGAGTCCGG
>VFQN01003387.1_pt1 | contig 22917 bp, 29 predicted proteins | sample 3512371 | NCBI WGS metagenome assembly VFQN01 (sample SAMN10412370, study PRJNA504923) | tailings metagenome | isolation source: Replicate 2 from Balatoc abandoned mine | place: Philippines: Itogon, Benguet | collected 2017-08-28
CGTGTAGCCCCTGGCGACCCAGCCAGCGTATTTTTCGCGCAGTACGCCAAAAACTCACGTATTCCGTACATGTACGTATCCCGTACATGTACGCGTACAACGTACTGTGCAGCCCAGCCGGGACAGGCTCAGGCGGGATGCACAGCGTTGTTGTGGGACATGGTATTTGGTAACCTTGACCTCGCGGCAGAAGGAGGGCAGCCTGCGGGTAGGGGCGTTAGAGATGGGTGAATTTTGGGGCCAAGCGTGAAGGGGTGGGAGACAGGGCAGGCAGGCGGGGGTCCGGTGCCAGGGATCCCCAGTGATCGGGAAAGCTTTTGGGCAACTGCTGCAGCCTCACACGCAGTAGGGCCTTTCCCCGGCCTACGTACACATACACACATACGCAATAAGATGTTCTTATTACCACGATTGCATAGCATCGCCATTTTGGCTTGCAACGCCAATTGGCGAAGGACCTGCTAGCGTGCTAGTAACAGGCTGTGATGCCGTGGAACCGCATCAATTTGGTATCAATTGCAGCGTGTAGTATTGCCTCAAAACTCTAGCTTTGCGACCACCTACCTACACAGCTCCCGTTGCCCATGGCCACGCTACCAGCGGGTCCTCTACCCTGCCAGCAATGGATCGTTGCCATATGTTCCGTCGTATTTGATATTGATGTAGGGCAACGTGTAGAGCACCTAGTTCCCGCTACATGTTTAACGAAAGAGGAACAGCAGGATGTGTCGTTCCACTCTTTCCCGGTAGGTTCGGGCGCGCACATTGCATCCTGTAAAGATGTGCTGTCAGATGAATACTGTTGTGCCAAGGCCGATACACGATGCGCTACTGCCATTCCGGCCACAACCCCCCCACAAAACACGTCCCATACCCCACCCTGCGCTTGATCAATGGCGCAGGACTCCATGTCAATGGAGCTCCATGCACGCTCCTCAATAAAGGACAGGTATGCGACAGGATTGCACCTTGCTGCTGGTCCCTCACATGAGTGTCACCGGGGGTCAAGCTCCTGACACACCGTGTATTGCTTTGCGCCCGTGTTGCTGGAAGCCATGCTTGACACATGGCGGTTGTGTTGGCAGAGCACGTGGAAGGAGCAAAGCCAACAGAGTAACCCGGTGCGCTGTTACGCGCTGCCCACCTGGCCTTTCGTCTGCGAAACTGCCGTGCACTGTGTCGTACTGCACATGGCACCCCGTGTCACAACCTGTGCGTCATGCCCTGGCTAATGCTTGTCCTGCCGCAGTACCTTCTTCTTCCGCATACGGCGCCGGGGGCAACTCAATGCACCGCAGCCGGAGGGCTCCTCTGGGGCAGCTCATGCAACGACAAACGGTAGCGGGCGCGGCGGAGCCAATGGGCACTCCAGCAGCACCCCGGAGGGTTCAGCACACAATGGTTGGGCAGGCGAGGAGCGCTTCCTGTACGGGTGAGCTAGGGCTACTGTACCCAGGTTCACCTGCAGTACATCGCAAGGCGACCAGCGCCAGCTGCCGATCGCCTGCACTAGTGCACTGGGCGTCCGCTACAGCGCAAATGCGTAAAGCAACCCACGCTGGACCTATGAGCGAGCAGACAGGCGTTCTCGGTAGCTGCCAAATGGCACCCTCACTGTTGACCTTTCGCGGCTGCGCGTTGCGCCAAAAACAGCTGCGCCCGGCCCCGGTGCAGGTTCGTGTTCTGCCGTCAGCGGCAGGACGCGTCCCTGCGTCGCGGCGGCGAGCAGCAGAGCGTGGTGGTGCTGGGGGAGCACCCGCTGTCGGCGGCGCTGGGGCCGCTGGCGGCGGTGGCGGGTCAGCAGTACTTCTCGGCGGTGGGCCAGGGACAGGCGCAGGGGCAGGCGGCGCTGCAGCAGGTGGGCGGCTGTGGCTGCGTAGCTGTGGACTCGCCGACTTAGGCTCGCTCGATTCAGTGAAATCCTATGTACTCAGCATAGGTACTGCATTCTACAGTAAGATGTGATCTGGGTCAGGGTCAGGGCTCGGGAAGCTTGCTTGATTGTGCAAGACAGGGTGCAGTGCAGCCGCGCGTGTGCAGCTGAATTTCCTCTACCTTGCTCTGCTGTGCGCAGGTGTACGACGCTGTGTGCCGCTGGCCGGCCCCCGTGGCGGGGCCGCAGCTGCAGCTGCCTGTGGGCCTGACCACCCTCACCGCACGCCTGCCCGCGCTTCACACGTTGCCGCACCCGTCGGCAGTGACTGCACCAGAGCAGTACGCCCCAAACTCGGCAAGCCTGGTGAGTTGCGCATCATCATGAAGTGCTTTCTCAGGCAGGGCAATGCGGTCCTGCTGGGCACATGCCACGCAGGCAAACGGTCGATCATAGCTTCGCTGCAGCACGCTACGGCTCGTCCTACAACCCAGGACGTGCGTGTCGATAGATGACACACATGTTTGCAGCTCTCTTACTCTATGCCCCATCCGTCCCCGCAAGTAAAAACCCACCGTCATAATCACCTCCCTCCTTTGGTTCCGCAGCTGCAAGCAGGCCGCAGCCCGTCCGCGCGCTCGCTGACGGGCGCCAGTCGCAAAGCTATTGGCGTACCCCAGTCGCAATTCGGCTCCCAAGCGGCGCTAGCGGGCGCTGCTCTGCTGGACGAGGGCCCATCCCGCTCCGGCAGCCTCATAGCAGGCGGGCTATCCCCCATGGGGAGCAACGCATCGGGGACCCTTCCGGCCTCGCAGTTTCACGGGCCCTTGCCTCAGGGCCCGTCCCCACGGCGGTCAGATGCGGCGGCGACAGCAGATACATCGCCCTTCAGCAACCCCGCTACACAGAGCCAGGTGGGGGGACACCGCTGGTCGCTTGCACATGCTGGTAGCACGAACGTCAGACTCAGTGTTGCAACCCTGCCGTTATGTTGGTTTGGTGCAGTGCTGGCGACCACACCACGCTGACGCGTACGATACCCCTCAACCCCTGCATGCTCACCTGCGTCACGTCACAGGCAGTCAAGGCCGGCGCGGGTGGCGTCCCGCCCCGCCCGCTGCCCAGCCCCGGGGCCGCGCCCCCGTCAACCACCGTGCTTCCAGCCGGCCTCGACCCGCACAGGCGGTCCCCACAACCGCCCAACACCAATGCGGCTGCCGCCGGCGCGGGCGGGGCAGCCGCTAACGATGCGGGCGCCTCTGCCATCAACGCCCGCGGGTTCAGCGGCATTAGCAATGCCTTGGGGCTGCTGACGGCGGAGCTGGGGCTGGGGGTGAGCTTTTCTCGAGCAAGCGACGCGCCGGGGACGAATGGAGGGCAAGGGAGAGAGGCGCGGCAGAGCGAGGACAGCGATGCGGGGGCGCACCGGCGGACGTCGTGGTGGGGGCTGACGCGGCAGGAGGGCAGGTAAGGGAGCCAGGGCCGGTAGCTGTTGCGCACTGTACGCTGCGCTGTATGTGCAATGTTCTGTCCTCGGCCTCCTCCTAAGCACTGACCCCAACGCGCGTTTGCCGCTGCCTACAGTGGTCCGGGCGGCGTGCCCGAGTCCGCGACGGATGCGGCAAACCGATTGCAGAAGCAGGTGGGGTCAAGATCTCTTGCACAACTGTCTGCACACACGCGCAGCGACTTCTGACACTTAGTGCCCATCAGCATGTGCACCAAGTCCGTCGCAGTCACATCGTACCCCCAACCTTGAATTGACACCAGAGCGTATGGCCTGTGGCACGTGACCTGCCCCACTCCCACCCCAGGCATCCAGCTCCTCCGACCAGCCGCCCCCCACAGAAAGGGACATGGTGCGCAGCCCTAGCGGCAGCTCGCATGGGGGCGCGGCCGGCGGCGGAGCCGGCGGTAGCGGAGGCGGTGGGGGTCTGCTGGGGCTCGTGGGACTGGGTGGGGGGTACGCGCCCAATGGAGCCGGCGGGGCGCCGCCTGAGGCCGCCAGCAGCTCAGTGGCGGTGCTGCCCAGCCGGTCCAGCTCGCAGGTGAGCCGTGAATGCGTATCAAGACTCCTCCGTCCGCAGAACACTGGCCTACTCGCGCTGTCGCTTGGTCTTTAGGTGCCGTAAGGCACCGCGCCGTGAGGCTGCAGGTCTGAAACGATGATATTGGCCCCTGATTGCGCTGCAGCAAATCGGGCGGCGGCCCTCCAACACCAACACCTCGCTGTCGGGCACGCCGGCGGGCCAGGTCGACACAGCAGGCGTCGTGCACGGGGCGTTCCACGAGGTGCGCTACACGGCCATGGGACACCAATGTACCATGCCACATTGCAGGGCAAACCATGCCCACCTCTTGTTGCCGCTGTGCACCTTACCCCGCCGCCTATCTGACTAGCATCAGCACATGCTCGCCTCAAGAGCTGTAAGCCGCCGCGTCCTCTGCTTTCCTCACCCTACCCTCCTTCGCCCACCCCTCCATGTCCACCGGCCCCCGCAGCTGGACGTGTTCACGCCCCTGGCGGCCCACCTGCAGCGCCTGTGGACGCTGTGGGAGATGACGCTGCTGGGCCGTGCGCTCATGGTGGTGGCGCCCACGCCAGGGGAGACCAGCACCACCGTGGCGGCGCTGCTGGCCCTGGTGGCGCCCCTGCCGTACGCGCTGGACTTCCGGCCGTATTACTGCATCCACGACACCGCCTTTGCCCGGCTGGCGGCGGGCGTCATGCCGGGCCCCGAGGCTCGTGACGTGCCCAGCCTCATCGGCGTGACCAACTTGTACTTCATCCGGGTGGGTGGCCACGTGGCTGAGTGGTTGACCAGCCTGCACTCCAGAGTTGAACCTGGCCGCGTGGGTGGCCTGCATACTCACCCTGTACTTAATCCGGATGGGTGGCCGCGTGGGCGGGTGGTCTCCGCAATGACCCAGATAGGCCTTGCTTCTGGGGGTTAGGGCACATGCCTTTCGTGCAGCCCTACGGGCTTGCGTGCGTGCTCTCCCCTTGACTATTGAACCCAGCGCAAAAGGTCTGCCTACATCAGGATCATGTCTACTTACACACGCTCATGCATGCCGTGCGAACCCTCAGGCGCTGCCTCACTGGCCCAACATCCTGTCCGTCGGCAAGCGGGAGGGAGCGGTGTCGTCGCCACAGCCGCCCGCGGGGTCCCTGGCGGCAGCGGCGTCGGCCTTCAGCCCAAGCGCCGCCGTACAGGTAAGCAGGCTGACCACCACATCCGGCAACGGGGCTTGCCAAGGGCGTCACTGTGGAGGCGCGTTCATGCGTTGTCTCGCCGCACTACTTTGTATGCCGATTTGCCTGCGTCTGCCTGTGGCCCCATCCCCAGGCTCTCCGGCAGCGCACCCAGGGCGCCTCCGTGCTGCTGTCGGGCCACAGCGAGGCGCTGTGGGCGTCCTACAAGCCGCTCACCCGGCCGGACCAGGCGCTGCTGGCCAGGTGCGTGGGTTTCACATCAGGCAACCCTGCTGGGCAGCAGCGCGCACTCCCTGCAGCCTGTTGGCCTCAGCGCTACCGCGGAACACGGCGTAGTGCAGCTAGACCTTCCTTACTAAAGTGGCTGACAACGCCGCGGGGTCGGCACATGTCCCACTGGCACGGCTTTGGTTTTTACAGGCTGAACTGTCCCATTGTCTCCCGCAGGCTGCTGCAGCCCAAGCCCGGGGACGTCAAGAGCAAGGTGCAGCGCATCGCCTACGTCAACAGCGACGCCATCCGCCGCCACTTCGCCGACCTCACCGCCGCCTTCCTGGCGCCCTTCGCGCGCTACTTCGAGCCCGGGCCCGACGGCCGCGTGCCGGGCTGGAACAGCGAGGAGTTCCTGTTCGGGCTGCGCTCGGGGCAGCTGCAGCCCGCGGGCCAGCAGGTGCTGATGGAGAGGTGAGACGGTGCGCGTTGGTGGCCAGGTTGCTGCTGCTCACTCGAATGCACCCGTCTGCATAGCTCATTCATTCATCATGCGCTTGCGTGTCCTTTCCGTTCTGCAGCGTGTCACAACGCCGAAGTCGCCTGACTGTAAGTACACCATGGTGCTCCGTTTGTACAATTTCTTTCAACACGCCTGCAAATCGTTCCACCTGGGTGGGGTCTTCCCGCAGGCTGGGCAACTCCACCGCTGCCCTAGTGGAGCTGTACGCGCGCTTCACCTCCTCCCTCAACTTCGCCGCCTGGTTCGCGGCGCGGCGGCGGCCCGTGGCGCACCTCATCGCCCCCTGGCCGTGGCAGCAGGGGCAGGGGCAGGGCGCAGGGGCCGGGGCGGCGGGGGTAGAGGGGGCGGCCGGCGCGGAGGGCGACACGGAGGCGGGCATGGCGTCGTGGTTCGCCAGCGCGTCAAAGGTGGGCACGACGGCTTGTCCTTCAACGACGAGGTGCTATGACAGAGATGCGTGTAACGTAGGCTGTCATGGTCCGTTTGTAGGCTGTCGCAGCGTGGCAGCAAGGGGGCAGAGTGGCGAGGCATCAGCAGTGTAGTACCCATGCCGCACCGGTAGAGTCTCGTCCACTGACCGTCGCTTAACTGCCCTTGATACTCTGTGCCCGAATCCTTTGCCCTTAGCACCTGGATGAGGTCAAGCTCATCGGCCTGTTCTTCTCCACCGAGCAGCAGCTGGCAGAGGCGCAGGTGCGCATGGTGCCTGCCACGGCCTGCGCTGTCGTCCGCTGGGCTGGCTGAGCATGAACATCAGCCACGGGGATTCCAATATCGCCAATGCGCAAGGGAGTCCAACACACACGCTGCGCTCCTGTCCTTGCAACCTGAGCGCCTCATAACAACACGGCAAACACGCCTTCCAACAAGGATGCATCACGCCTTCGGGGCGGGCGTACCTGCTGCCTCAGCGAGGATCCCATCCCCCAGGGCCCAGGCCCATAACTCACGTACTTCCCACCGTCTCACCCAACCTGTTGCGGTTGCGCTCCCGTTACCCCCCGTGCTCAGGCCGAGGCTGCGCTGCCCGACGCCGGCGAGGAGGCTGCCGCCAGCGTGGCCCGTCTAGGCCGCGAACTGGCGCTGCTGTTCTTTTCCCCCTCCATGCCTGAGGACATGGCGCTCACCTGCATCTCCAGCCCGGCGCGCAGGGCGCTGCTGGAGGGCCTGCCGCTGACGGCGCAGCAGCGGGCGCGCCTGCAGCAGCTGCTGCATATGCTGCAGCAGGTGGGTGTTGGGTGTGGGAGGAGGGTGGAGTGGTGGTGGGTCGGGGGCGGGGTTGGATGGGGCTTTTGCTATGAGGAGGGAAAGGGTACGATGAGGAGTGGGGCGGGCCTTTGGAGCTTGTGGTGTGGCACGGACTTATCACACTGTGGCCGTGGGGCACAAGGCCTTTTTGCCACGGCATCTGGATTGTAATGCGTTACTGAGCATCGCAAAGCCCTGAGACAAGGCTACGTAACGCCACCCTTGCGGACAGGGTATCTTACAATACGCCGCCTGCCCCCCTGCCCAACACGCGACGCAGTGATACCAAGTACCTTAGCAACAAGCAGTCAACCGCAAGTCACTGGGAAACATTGCCCAGGGTTTCTACGGCCGTTACTGCCACGTGATCACATGGTGCATAGCGGGAGCAGGAGCGAGAGCAGCACTAGTGCAGGCACGCACGACACTGGTTACCTATGAACTGGAGAGAGGCTTTCTGGGGCCAATAGAGTCTTCATGCTGGACGGGGCTAATCCCAAAAATGTGCACTTTGTTTCGTGTCGTACGTTCATGTGCTGCATGCGCTGGTTGTTGCGCCTTCAGGGTGCAAGAAATGAAGTCCTGGCCAAGTGTTTCGCCGCAGGGGACATGGCAACGGCACCACAGGTCACACCTGCCTGTGTGCTTCAGTGCTTGGGGCTGCTTCCAAATCCTAGCATGACCGGGATTGTGTACACGTAGCCTGCCCCCAGGCACGTAGCTCTGCTGCATACCGATACCCTGTACGGAGGTACGCGTCTGTTGCGTGTGTGCTCCCTCGCTAGGCCACGTGTGCAAAGCAGGAAGGGCGAGGAAGTGTCACATTGGCGGGCTTAACTCCCCAGCACATCGTTTTTGTTGCGGGCTGCCTTGCTGCAGCAGTGGCTATCAGCCGTAGTGGCTATCTTCGCTGGTGCCAACCGCTGAGCGCTGTCTGTGTGTGGTGCCCTCCAGTGGGGCGTCTGGGGCAGTGAGTAGACCGGCACTTGCACTCTATGGGGGTACGACAGAGTGCGACAGAGTGGCTTTCTGGTGTTGACTTGGCCCGACCATACCACTAGCCTTGTGTGCATTGCTGTGCGCAAACGGCGGGCAACTTGTAAATCTGTGGAGTGGCTGTGCCACCCCTATGACTCGTTCGTAGCTGTTATTACCTGTACCGCGCTGCCCATAAACACGGCACCCAGCATCACCTAAGCTGCGTATCTACCGCCACGCCACAGCCATACATCGGCAAGGGCGTGCATTGCGCTACAGGTACGATATGCACCGGTAGCTTGCACGTTACATGTTGCGGCGGCGGCACCGGTACCACCAGTGCCTTATGCTATCGCGGGCATGTGGCGCTTCATAAGTGCTTCTAACCGGACAGTAACGTGCTCTGTCGGGTTGCCATGCTCACTATAGCTCATGGCGTGGCATCTTGCGCAGATGCCTCGTGCACACCGGCACACCTTGTCACGCCTTGTACGCACATGTTTAGCACCCCGCCTCCCCAGCTCGCCAGTGCAAGCACCTGCAGTCACCGCGTGCGTGCGCGCCTAACTCCTCCCATCACAGGAAGCACCCAACGAACCAAAACAGCAACTGCCAACGCCATAATGTGTCGTGGACGCACGTCAGCACTTAGGCACCACGTGCACGGTTCACAGCTTGGCCTTGGGCTGCGCTGCGTCCAGGATGGGCTGCAGCTTCATGGCCAGCGACATGGCCCCCGCAATCTTGAGCTTGCGCATGAGGAAGGCCTGGGGATGTCGTCGATGTGTGTGACAATGGGCGTGAAGCAGGTGTGGAGTTAGGGTTACGAGACGGAAGCGAGACTCCATGCGTTCAGCAAAGCAGGTGCCTAGGTGTGTGGGAGGCGGTTGTACCTGTCTCGTGTGACAGGTACTGGCAAGAGCTGCAGCTAGAAGCCGAGACAAGCCACGGCGGGCATGCGTGTGGCAAATCAACTTGGGGCCTGTGCTGCAAGGTGTTCGGGCCAGCTCCCCTAGTTCGGGCGGCATACCCTAACCTGTGCTACCTGGTGGCCCACGCAAACCCGCGCAATCCCACATGTCACAGAAGGACCCCTCCCAGAGGTGATTGTACATGACATCTTACTTGTTGCGGGTTGAGCTTGCCCATCACCAGCTGGGCGAAGTTGGCGTCCGAGATGGTGAGCGTCAGGTCCGCCTTCTCAGGGGGCGGCCCTTGCTGAAGAGAGCCCGAAGTGCCCTCGCGCAAGTCCAGCGTCCACTCATCGTCGTCAATCTTGAAGACTATGAGGCCCTGCATCAGGAGGACCCCGCGTTGAACGTTGTGCTGAGGGTCTCAGCATGACGCTCTTCGGGTGTCGCGGAAGTCCAATGCGGCCAGCTGCGTACCTTGATTTTCTTCGCTAGAGCTGTTCCATCACTTTCAAGGGCTTTACCAAGCTGCTGCAAGAGCGCGGTAGAGGCCTTCTCTTTCGCGGGGCCCGCTGTCGGGGCACGCGAAAGCACGCTTTGGCAGGATGGTGCAGCGAACATCTTATACAGGATAAACGATTGAGAATACCGGTGTCTGCAGGTGCAGGCTCATTATGACGGCCATGTTAATACAGTTAGGCTGACGCGGCAGTTGCAACCGCGGCCACAGAGCAACCGTCTTGGAGCTCGACCGGTCACAAGCCCAATCGCCATTTCGTCGTGCCCCGCTTCTGGCACTGCACCAGCAGCAGATCATTCACAACTGTTTCCACAAGGCAAACCACGTTGAATAGGCAGCAAGCGGGCGCGACCCATACCCCACTTGGCTTCACTGCAACACTTGACCAGGACCTGCACTTCAAAGCGTAGCCGGCCCACGGGGCCCCTTTTCAAAGCCTTCTCTTTCCAAGCACCACCCAAAACACAACACTCGAATGCACCGTTGTTTCTAGAACGCACAGCATGCGAACACCCTGCAATGTGACATTGGTAACCTCATACGTTCGCCCCGTGACGCAGTGTTCGCACCCTCGTACTACGGCATCACTGCAGGACGGCGTGCAAAACTACGGTTTAGCACAAACCACAAACGCATTGGCACTAGCAGCCGGACAACATGCAATCGGACTGACTACCCTCCTATAAATCCCATGCCTGTTACTAGCCACGTGACGGCACACACAAACCGCACTGTTGCAACACAACCCCAATTACCCGAACGGTCCACCTGTTGCCCTACGGCATCCACTCACGACCGTCACTCATTGCTGATGCACAACATGCGTAGACCCTATCATTTGCAGTACCTATACTGTACATCAAGCTCCAGTCCCCTCCCCTTTGCCAGGGAAAACGAAAACGCTCAGCTCACTTCCCTACCATTATACCTCTGCCCCTCAGTCCTCCTCCACGTCCTTTTTCATCCCCCGCCCCCGCCCCCGCCGCTGCCCTCGCTTCTGCTCCCGCACGCCGACCGCCTTCTGCAGACGCCGCCTGAGCCCCTGCATCTGACCCGGGTTCACAGCCCACGCCGCCTTAACAACTGCACCCCAGGCCGCCGACCCCGTGCCCTCCGCCCCCGGCACCACTCCAGCACACGCAGATTCATCCGCCGCGGAGTTGCTGCCCCCTGCAGCTACCCTCTGCTCCACCGCACGCTCCTGTGCCCCCCGCACCACCTGCCTAGCCACCATGACCTCAACACACCGCACCAGCAGCTGCCGCGACGCATGGTTGGGGCGGCTCAACACCACACCGCTGCCTTCCCTCCCTCCACGACCAGCAGCGCCTGTTCTGGCCTCCGACACAACCGCCTCCTCCCACATGCAGCTGCGCTTCACGACCTCAGCCAGCTGGTCCGCCGTGCTTGGGGCCATGTCCGCCCCAAGCATGGCCATGGTCCTTAGCCCGCCGGCCACAAACCGCAGCGGCACGCCGCCGCCGCTACCGCCGCCGCTACCGCCGCCGCTACCGCCGCCGCTACCGCCGCCGCTACCGCTGCCGCTACCGCTGCCGCCCGCCCCGCTCCCTTCCTCCCGTGAGCGACAGCTGCTGTCGTGCATGACCCTTCGCACAAACGCGTCTGACAGCAGCTGCACCAGCTCAGCCGGTGGCTGCAGCTGCAGGGTCAGGAGGGCGGACGCTGCGCCTCGCAGCTGCCAGGAGGTCCATCCCTGCACCTCCTTGTCCCCCGTGCCCTCCCCATCCTTATCCTGCCCGACCTGCTGCGACTGTGTCTTGTGCTTGTTGTCCTTGCTGTCCTGCAGCAAACTGCTCTGCAGGAACGACAGTACCGTCTGCCGGGCGGCGGCTGCGTCCGGGCGGAGGAGGAGGCCCGCCAGGGTTGCTGAGGCGGGTGCAGAAGCAGGCAACGCTGAGCTGTTGGCGGGCACGATAGCAGCAACTGCTGCTGCTGCTGTGGCACCTGCCACTGGCGCCTGGCTCGCCGGCAGCATGCAGTCCGTGCCCTCTGCCATCCCTGCTCTCCCTGCCGCAGGCTCCTGCTGCTGCTGCTGCTGCTGCTCTTCCTGCACGCGCTGTCCACCTCGGCCTGCTCCGAAGCTCAGAGCTGGCCGCGGCGCCTCTGTTTGCAACCGCTCCTGCCGTAGAGCGTCGTACTGCTGCAGCAGCATGCCCATGCCGTACAACACCTGCACCACCTGCACGTGGGTCGCAGCCCCGCCACAACAGCCAGGGGCCGCCAGCTGCCCCAGCCGCAACGCCGCAGCAGCCAGCAGCTCCGGTGGCGCTGCCGCCTCCATCGCCGCCAGCGCCGAAACCGCCATGGCCAAGTCCACACCGCCCATGTACGGCAGAGTCTCCCGTACCGCCGCCAGCGCCGCCCGCCTCAGTCGCCGGCCGAGACCGCCCTCCAGGATACAGCCCAGGTGCGCCGCTGACTCGAGCGCGAGGGCCACCTGCTTCGCTGCAGCACGCCCGGAGGCCTCCAGAGCTTGTCGCTCACCCTCTGCAGCCGCATCCTCCAGCACTCCGGACCCCGCCTGCTGCTGCTGCCCCTGGTGCTCCTGCCTCTGCTGGTGCAGGAGGCGGGCCGCCCGCAGCGCCGCCGCCAGCGGCTGCATCCACTCGCCCATCATGCCCCCGGCCGAGCAGCGCTGTGACGCCGCCTGCGCGTACCGCAGCGCCCGCAGCAGGGTCACCTCCGTGGGGCCCAGCGCGGCTGAGACCGGGACGGGGCCCGCAGCAGTAGCCGGCATGGCAACAGCAGCTGCGCCGCTGGCGGGTACGGTCATGGCAACTTGCTGCTGTTGCTGCTGCTGTTGCTCCTGCTCCTCCCGCTGCTCTGCCAGCAGCTCCCGCACACGCACCACGTAGCGGTCCAGCAGCAGCTGTGGCGTGGAGGACACGAATGGGCAGGCGGGTTCAGGGATGCCATTTCATTCCACAACGCACTAACGCTGCACCCCTCAGCGGCTGTGGCGTGGCGTGGTGCGAAAACCAACAGTAAGTACTGATACGGGCTCTGGACAGCCGATCCCCAGATTCGCAAGGACGGCTTGTCTCAAGACGTGGTGCAGTGCCGACACAGAGGCGCCTAGCCTCTATTTAACCTAAGCAGCAGTTGGCCATATTGCCCCGATTGGCAGGCACATTCCAAGCACAATGTAACAATCCTTACCTTGGGTAGCCGTATCCCGAGGCGCCCCATGCCACACAGGACCATCGCCAGCTCGCCCGCGTTCAGGTCGGACGCCACCCCAGCAGCTGCCACTGTTAGGACGGTTCCAGCCACACCACCATCACCGCCGGCCGCCTCGCCCCGCCGCCGCCCCGTCGGCTGCCGCCGGGCCTCCTGTCCCGCTGCTCCAGCGGAGGTGGGGCGGGGCGGCAGCGTGCGGTCCAGCAGCTGCTGCAGCGCATCCGCGGAGGGCGCCCAGCGGAGGCAGCCCAGGGCCCACCACACATTGGCCAGCTCCTGGAGGAAAGAAACGACACACCGCCGGGAAAACAAGCTTGTCAGCTTCAACCCACCGTCTCGTGCAGCCAGCACCAGCGCCGTGACACTACCAGTACGCCACCGCGTCAAGGTCGGGCAGCTTAGCCCCGGTTTCTCGCGTGATACGCCACGCCGTCAGAGCCCAGAAGCCCAAGCATGTAAGATAACGCTACGGCAGCACGCCGCCAGCGCCCCCCGGCACCCACCCACCTGCGGCCCCACGTCATCCTCCACCACCGCACACTCCACAAAGCGCGCCACCACCGCCGCCACCCACTCCTGCGGCGGCCGCACGCCCATGCTGGCCACCGCCCACAGCGCGTTGGCCATGCACTGCCCCGACGCCGCCTCCAGCACCCGCGGCGCCGCCACCGCCCGCAGGCCCGCCGCCACCGCCGCCTGCGCCGTCGCCGCCGTGACCGCCCCAGAGCGGCGCAGGCGTGCCGTTGCCACCAGGCATGCCGACAGCTGCTGCGGCTCCATTGCATCTGCAGCTCGCTGCCAAGCGTGCAGCAAAGCGCCTAGCGAGGCGCCTAACCCCTGCAAAGCCGCGTTGTCCACGTCTCCACCTGCCTGTCCCGGCGCCTGCCCCTGCACGTCGCCGGAGTGTTGCCCGGTGTGAGGCACTCCGTCCGCCCCCGCCAGAACGCTGAGGGCCCACATCATGTTGGCAACGTCCAGCGGCATCAGGCGGCCCGCCGCCGCCTGCCCCGCCGCCGCCGCCGCCAGCTCCTCCACCCACGCCCGCCCCGGCGCCAGCCCCAGCCTCGCCACCGCCCACGCCACCAGCGCAAGCGACTGCGGCTCCACCCAGCTCCTGACCACCCCGCCTGCTCCCTGCCTGACCGCACCACCACCCAGCTGCGGCGGTTGCCCTGCTCCCTCTGGCAGCCACAGGGTGTCCCGGCAACACAGGAGGAAGGCACGGCACCAGGAGGGGGACGGTAGGTACTCCAGGCGGGCCAGGGCCTGGGCGGTGTTGGCCAGGGCCTGTGGCCCGAAGGCGCGCAGCCGTGAGGGCGAGGCGGCGGTGTCGCACAGGGCGGCCAGCCAGTCGGCATGGGGCTGGAAGCGAAGCGTGGCCAGAGCCCATAGCGTGTTGGACACGGCCTGGCGTGGCGGGAGCGAAAGGTAACGCGCTCAAACGCTGAGAGAAAGGGGTACAAATACCAGTGTCGACAGGTAGTTGACAGGCGGTGGCGATCAATGAGCTAGGGCGAAGCGGTTGTCGTTTCCTATTGGTCACCGTCAGGCCTCACCTGGGGCGAGAAGGCCCCCAGCTGCGGCCGCGCTGCCGCCACCGCTAGGTGCAAGAAGGTGGGTGGCAGCTGGCAGTCCAGCGTGGCAGCAGACCATAGCGTCAGGCTCAGGTCCTGGGGGCAAATGAAGCATTAAGGGACACGCAGGAGAAGAATCGTGAGCGCCAGTGCCAGGGACCAGGATGCGTGAGCGTTCCCGGCATGCCTCTGTACCCAGAGGGTCATAAGCCGCGGTAACTTGACCCCACACTCTCAGCCATGAGCGCAGCAGGGCGCCCGGCTTCCCCCAGTGCCTGCACGTGCTCACACCCCTGCCGACAGTTGTCCCTTGCCCGGCTGCGCGCATCCCACCTGTGGCTTGAACGACTGCAGCAGCGGCACGCAGCACCGCAGCATGTCCGTGGCCCAACCGCACCACGCCGAGAGGCCCGGCGCCGCCCCCGCCCCCGCCTCGTGCCGCTGCGGGGCCCCGCCCTCGCCCCTCAGCGGCAGCTTCGCCACCGCCCACACCGCCGTGCTCAGAGACCTTGGCGGCAGCTCCCTCGCCCTCGCCAGCCGCAGAGCGCTGCTCGCAAGGTCCCATAGGTACCTCAACAGCTGTGCCCGCTCCGCGTCCGCATCCGCACCCTCCTGCGGGCCCGCCCCTGCCTCTTGCCGTCCGCTGCTGCACGCCTCTCCACCCGTTGGCCCTTGCCGTGCTTCCTGCTCCTGCTCCCGCCGCCGTGGCCGCAAGGACGCCAGGTACATCTTCGACGCAGCTGACATGAGGGCCGGCACGTGCATGGGCAGCAGGTCCCGGCTGCGGGCCCGCTCCAGCTCCCGCAGCTCCCGCCACGTACGGCAGCTGTTGATGAGGCCAAACATGTCGGGGCCGCGGCGGTTGTGGCCGCCGCCCCAGCCGCCGCCACCACCGCTAAAGCTGCTTTCGCTATGCGGCAGCGCGAGCGGGTCGGCGGCGGGAACAGCCGCACCGGAAGGAGCGGAATCAAGGGATGGCGGGGCATTGCTGGGCGAGGAGTGGGGTGTGCTCGCACGGTCGTGTGGGAAGGACAGGACCGCGTGTGCGGATTCTAGTATACGGGTCTTCGTTGCTGCAGGCGAAGCGACGACGGCTGCGGCGGCGCCGAGGCCATATAGAACCGGCACCGCGGCCCCCGCCCCGACGGGCTCGGATCTAGAGCTTAAGCGTGGAGGTGGTCGTGTCCAAACGACACGAGTTGACCCCGGGTGACTGGTGGGTGTAAGACGCGGCTGGTGCAGGCCCCCGGGCTCGAACTCCCTGGGGGAATGTTGTCGCCCTGCTGCCGCTTCCGCCTGGTGTGGAGGTGCGGAGTGTGCCGGGCTGCTGATCGTGCTGGTCCTGTTGGTGCTGCTGACGTGAGTGGTGACGGGCTCCACAGAAGCGGGTAGAGCACCCCACCGATCGACGCTGCTCCGGTTCGGCCGCTGCAGCAGCATGGCATGCTCTGCGTCGCCCTGAGCAATGGCGACACTATTCTTCAGGGTTTCCACCGTTGTATGAGGAACGGAGTGGGACTCTTTGACCGCCGCAGTGGTCCTTTGAGGATGAGGTGTGCGCAAAGGTCCGCCGCTGGGGCTCTGGAGAGACCCACATCCGTTTCGAGTCCCTCGTCGCCGTTGCATGTGCGCGGGAGAGGAGCACGGAGCGGACATGCCAATGCCTGGGCTAGCGGTTCCATGGGAGGCCATGGTGGGGCAACACGCGATTGCTGTGGCTGGAACCCAAGCAGATGCGCTGCGGTGCCGTCTGCGTGCCTGCAGACGGCGAGGGAGCAGCAGTGGTGGAGCAGGGGGCACATAAGCATGCGGCGAGCCACAGTCTCTGGAATCAATCATCAGGGCATACTGTGAGAATAAACAAGCAGTCCACGAGAAGCTGGCGAACAAGCCAGTAAGGAAGAGCGCCGAGGCCCATGCGTCCGTCGCCTTGGGCTCGGGCTCGCAGGCGACTCACCGGTTTGTCCAGCAGCGCTACGATATCCTGCCTTAAGACGCGGACGCGGTTATAAAATGCTGGTCCCCTGGCAAATGAGGCAGCGTCGCAAACACAGCGTTGCCGTCAGAGAGACTGGACGTGTGGTAGGGAGGGCGACCGACTGACAGCAATCCAAGCAAAGCAAGTGCGACAAGCCCATAGGACGTACGTTTGGAAGCAAGCTCGCCTCGCCGTCGTGCTTGACGCCGAGCTCGTGGCCGGGCACTCCCTCGCCACCCACCCATCCTTTGGAAGGTAAATGCGCTCCAGTTTCAAGGTAACCAAATGTACTTAAATGTAAATGCAGTCCCGTAGACCCTTCATCCGGGCGGCTCAAAGAAGGCAACAAAGGCTTGCTAACTGGGTGCCGAAGGCGACGCAATATCGTTGGCCGTGCTTCTTTATTTTAGCATTTGGTTCTAGCAGCGTGAAAGAGTTCAGGTGCTGGCCGTGCTGGCCGTGATGATGGCAAAGCTGGTATTTGCCCAATGCCCATGTGCTCTACGTGGGAGCTCCCCCTTTTGCGCTAGGCAGGCCGTGACAACGTTTCGTATTTGACTTATACAAGTCCATCATTGTTCGTGGACTGAAGCATGCGTCTCTTTCCTCTAGCCGACGCCCAACCCTGCTGAACACGCCCTCGTGCTGCCCCAAACTACAGCCTGGGCGACGTCGAGCCAGGCATCATGGAAAAGAAGTATCAGTTTCAGCAGCTCTTGGATCGGGCAAATAAGCGGTTTGCCAAGCTGAGGGCGCTTGAGAGGAACGATTTCTCCTGGGCAACGGCGCACGTTGCCTTCCACAAAACTTTTGAGTGCTTTTCAAAGCTATGGCAGTTCCAGCTGCTGAATAGGTAGGAAAATTGTCATACAGTGAACTTAGCTATGTGGCACAAGGAGTGGCACTGGATGAGTAAGGCCGTGTGCCCTCAGCAGGTTGGGCCTCGCCTAGGGCTGCCAGTCCACCGGGGCACTCGCTTACCCCTTCAGTCCTTTAAAACGCATAGGAAGCAGACTGTACGGTGATCACCTACCAGGAGGCTCTGTCCTATGTGCAGCAGTGGTGTCTGACCCGCCCACATAAACACCACCTCCACGTGAACACGTGCCACAACACCGCCAGAGCAGCCACCGCTCCGTCAAGCTCGGCACCATGCTGCCCGGCTGTCCTTCACCTGCAGGACACACATCCATCCTGCACAGTTGCACTGCCCCCTCCCCTGTGTAACCTCCCATGCAGACCTGCTCTTTTGGACGCCGGACTGCAGCGCTCAGAGCTCGGCTCCATTGCCTCCAAAATTGGGCAGCTGTACTACAACTTCTACCTCCGCTCCGGAGACACCGGCGCGCTCTCCGAGTCGTACACCTTCTACGATGCCGTACACACCCGCCAGTACTTTGCGAGTACTGCAGACGCGCCCGACCCCGCGGCGGCAGCTCGCCAGCTGCGGTTCTACGCCCGGTTCGTGGTGGTGTGCCTGCTGATGCAGCGGAAGGAGGTGAGCGGTGTACTGTGTAGTGAATGCGGTGCGGGAGGCAGGCATAGCGAGCCTGAGGCAAGCAAAGACAATCGTCAAGGGATAGAATCGTAGCGGCAAGCCAAGGCAGGTGTAGTGCGGGTACTGCAGTCCGGCCACCGCCAAGGTCTTTGGCGGCTGCAAAGCTGTTCTTGCGGGACTTGTGATGGCCTTAATTCCCTCCGCTCAGCGGGCCCCAACCGGGCCCTGCTGAACCACCCCTTTCACACCATCGCGCTGCCACGTTAACCCACAGGAGGCTCTGCAGCTGCTGCAGGAGCTGCAGGCGGCCGTGAGCTCCTACGAGCTGCAGTTCTCTGCGCCGGACGCACAGGACTGGCAGGTGAGCAGCAAGGCATTGCACCTTCACAGGCATCTCAGGGCTCTAGCTCACGCCCATCAGGCCCTGCGCATATTGGACATGACATGCGTGCAATGGGCTCATGTAACACACCGCTGGGCCGACTACCGGTACGGCTTTTCGCTTGGCTCCACCCTTCCTTCCTCGGCTTGTGGTGAACGTGGCACGGTGATTCTAATTCTTTCATACCGTGCGGCGCCCCCGTCCTTATCCCCCAGCTGGTGGTGAGCGAGGTGACGGCGCTGATGGCTGCGGCCGATGCCGCCATGCCGCCGCCACGCTCCCCCGGCAGCCCCCACGCGCCGTTCCGACCGCCGCTGAGGTGCAGGTAGGCAACGCGCGGCAAGGAACAGGTTAAGCTGCCATTGCATTAAGCGGGTTGCCATGGCGTAGGGCTTTGTGCATAACCAAAGGGGGAAAGTGTTCCGGGGGCCTGCACGACCCTGGTCAAACCCGCTTCGCTTCGGTGCTGGCATGTGAGCACACTCCCGCTCTGTTGCTGGAGCCTGACCTGTGTTACTCCTGCGCACCCTTTGGCTTGCATCCCCGCCCCAACCAATGCGGCCAGGCTGGACGGCCCAGCCGCCAGCTGCGGTACGCACCGCCCCCGCATGCGTGAGGCGCTGCTGGTGTCGTACAGGCCGCGACAGGTGGGGTGGTGTCGTACAAATTGCAGCAGACAAGCGGTCGCGTTCAGGCCTTTCCTGTACCCTACAGTCGTCAACGAGTACACTGCAAACGCTGTGTCCATACCGTATCACAGCCTGCACTACCCGTGCCCACGTACCCCAGGTCAAGGTGGCGGAGCTACCCCTGGAGCTGTACCGAATGGCCCAGGCGCTGGAGTGGCAGGACGTCCGGCTAGCGGCTGGGCAGGATCAGCAGCAACAGCAAGGGCAGCCCACAAGCGGCAGGTCCCACACTAACCACGACGACGGCAGCAGCGGCCCCGCCGGCTCCTCGCCGCCAGGTCCGCTGCCCGGCACGCCCGGATCCGCGGCCGCGGCCTCAGGCAGGGGCTTGGCGGCCGCTAGCTCAAGCGGCGGAGGCGCGGGTGACGGTGCCGCGGCGGCGGCACCACTGCCCCGCAGCCTGCCTCGCCACCTGATGCACCGACCCACGGTGCAGCAGCTCCTGTGCGCGCTGCTGTCCGTGACCTCGTCCATACCGCACGGCTCAGAGGACTTTGCGCTCCTGTACCTGTCAGCCGACAGTGCGGGGGCGGCCGGTGGGGAGGGAGCATCGCAGCGTGGAATGCTGCTGTGCCCGCCGTCCCACGCGCACCAGCAGCAGCAGCAGCAAGGGCCAGGGTCAGGCGCTGGCGCCGCTGCGCCCGGCTGCTCTGGAGTGGTAGCGGTCGCCAGCAACGGCGCGGGGCAGGAGGGGAGAGCGGCGGCTCCACCGCCGTGCTCCCACCCGTACCAGGTTGGTGGGCTAAGGGACCAGCTCCTGGTCCTTGCTGGTTGCAGTCTGCCCCGATGCCTGCACCTCGATACCTGTTGCACCTGGCACCACGCCTGGCCAGTATGCAGTCAACAGCCACGCGTGCACCAGGTGCTTGGCTATCAGGAGGACCTGCCACTGCTTATCGTATGCACCCGCGCAAACAATACCAGTAGTCCCATTCCTCCATGTACAAGCCCCCATAGCTGCTGCCGCTCGGCGAGCTGCTGGGGGCAAGTAGTCCTTTTGTAACACACTACAGCATCACCGCACACGCAAGATACAGGCATCTGCACACATGCCCCCCAGGACGGTCTGCTGCTGCCCAGTGAGCTGCTGGTGGCCGCCCGCCGCCGCCGGCTGCTGCTGGTAGTGGACTCGGACATGGCGGGGGACTTCGCGGCGCTGCAGGTGGGGCCTGCGCGGTACCAGTGTGCATTGTGTGGTGCTGGTAAGGGCCTTATTGTGGGCATGCGGCAATGCTGACCTGCAATGAAGGACCCCGAAGTTGTTGCCCATGCTCGCGTGACTTTAGGCCCCTTCCTTCTCCCTGCCCTTTTACAGGACGCCGCCCCCGGCTGCCCGCTGCTGTGCCTGCTGTCACCGGACGGCCCCTGCGACGCCGCCCCCGGCTCCTCCCACTCCTCGACCCCCGGGCCCTCCTCCCACTCCACACGGAACGGTACGCTGACCAGCGTGGCGCTCAGCTGCCCCGCCCAGGCGCTGTGCGTCATGGCGGGCGTGTGGGACGCGGAGCCGCAGCTGCTGCAGAAGCTGAAGGTAGGTGGAATGCGTGGCAGGATTGGGGGGAGAGGAGGGGCGCCTCGGTACTGGACAGGAGGGAGTGTGACGGTGGGTGACCGGGGCACCACGTGTTGTTCGGCGGTGGAAAAGCGCAGGTGGGGGTAGGGAACGGCAGCACCCCAGCGCAGACAGTATGTGTTTGAGACCGAACCGTTTCGTGCATCATGCGCCCGTGTGAGAACAAGGGAACACATGCCGTTGGACCAGCATCGTCCGGCCTGCGTATGCGTGAGCTGGTGGTGCTTAGAGCTTTTAAGCTGCTGACTGCTGTCCGCCGCAACCCTGTCACAGGACGTGATCGACGAGGTGCTGCTGGAAGTGGGCAGGGAGATGCGGCAGCAGCTGCAGGCCGGCGGGACAGGAGGAGCTACCGGCACAGCGCCGGCAGGCGGCGGCGCACCTTCCGCTTCGCCGACTTGCCCTGCGTCCACCTCGACGTCTGCCTCCTCCTCCTCATCCCCGCCGTACGGCGCATGGGCCCCCGCATTCGAGGACACGCTGTCGCGGCGTCTGTTGCTGCACTTCGCTTTCTACAGGTGGGCTGATATGAGCAGTCGAGCAGAAGATGCTGTATTGATGTGCACTGCGCAAGGGCGGAGGCCAGCTTGGATCCGTTTAGTCACCGTTCTTGTTGGCAAGTCAGGGCTTCTGGGATCCGCCCATTTGCCTTGGATTTGCGTAACCGTGCTTGGGTCCGGTAGCACAGTAGCAGTTCCCCAGGGGCATGTACACATGCACAGTGCCACCACCAAGCACTGCTGCCTGCGCATGAAATACAGCGCGGTGTTGTGGACGCAGCCTACAGGACCTGCAATTTTAGCCTGCAACTGTTGCCGTTGTGGCTGCAACGATAACTGCAGGCTGCGAATCAGGCGCTGTATGGCGCAGCGGGCGCACTGCACTTGACCTGTAGCTGCTATGGTTAAACATGGATGGTATCATGGTAACTGCAAATGCCATTGCCTGTCACACAGGTGCTGCATGGCGCTGCGGGTGGCGGCCAAGGGCGGCGACGCGTGGCCCTCGTCCTCACAGTTGCCTCGCGCCCTGCCCCCGCTGCCCCCCGCTGCCGACGCGGCCAGCCACGTGCTGTGTGCGGGGGTGAGGCGGGCGGCTGCAGTGCTGGGGAGAGAGGCGATGTTCGTGGCGCCGGACGGGGTGCCCGTTCCGGCGGCAGGAGCAGCTGGGATTCAGTCCCTGGCGGCGGCACCGGCAGCGGCGGCGGCGGTGGCGGGGGGCGCGTCCGCCTGTGGCGGTGACGCAGCAGCGGGAGCGGTGGTGACGGGACGGGAGGCGCAGGCGGGTGGAGCGGCTGCTGTTGAGGGGCAGTTGGCGGGGCTCTCGGTCCAGGGTTGAGGCACGGGGTTGAGGCCATGTGCGGTATTGCTGCCGCAGTGAGGTGCGGGCATCAGGGGCGTAACCTTGCAGTGTAGTTTGGCGCAGGCTAGACCAAGAGCCAGAAGTTGGCAAACATTTCTAGACGGTATGTACAGTAATATTCAGTGGCATTTGGCGGGTGTTGGGGAGGTGCACGTGCGTTGCTTTGAGTTTGAGGTTAGCATCCAGAGCATGCCTGGCATCAACGGTTGGTTGAACATATGAACATATGTTGTGTACGGCATGCATGTGCTGGGCAGGAGCAAGGTACAGGCACCACCGGGCAAGGAGGAAAGGCGACTGGTTGTGAACACGGAATGCACTGGGCGCACGTTCCGTTGCCAGTCCTTGCGGAGTGCCTGTGCCACCGCCTGGCTGACGTTGCACTGTGGGGATAAGGCGGTACTCGGACAGTGCTAGTGCCAAAGCAGCAGCACTGCACTGAACACGAATACTGTCGCAACTGTAGGCGTCGGGTGCTGGGCGCCTACAGGAGATTGGCCAGCTGCGTGGGCCTGCAAGCTGTTATCGAAGCACGGGCTGAAGGCGGTGCCCGAAATAGATCATCACCTTATGCGGGAACGGCGTTTGTGGCTCGTGCGCTACTGGGGCATTAATGCGGCTTACAGGTGCCGTACTGCTGTCGGGACAAAGCATGGGTGCCTTACAAAGCTTGATTGGGGTTTATTTGCATTTTCCTTGTGTGGCGTGCGGCACTCCGAGTACCACAGGCGCACAGAGCATTGCGCATCTGCGCAAGAGGCTGTTACATGCTACGCTGCATCTATGTGTTGCATGCAAGACAGGCCTTTGGGTCTGCTCTGTACGTGGGCCCCAACGGTTGGGGTGTCTTACAAAGGTACGTTTGGATGTACCGGTAGTGCGTCGCTGCCACAGACCAGGCTGGGGAGCAACACGTGAACGAAGGCCCTCTGGGCTTCTCTGTCGTCATTGCCGGGGCCAAAGAGGCTAAATGGACAAGTGATACTGCCAAGGAGTATTCATGTCTCATCTTTAACAGTTGGCACGGTGCTTGCCATACCAGCTCTTACGTTCGGCCGCGGTATGCACGCATGCGGGCACGGATACTGCGCCTGGGTGTGACCGTGGCATCAGAGCCAGAGAGGGGCAGTGTCCCGGTCTTATTTCGCGGGAAATTCTGACCGCTCATAATTTTAGGCCT
>VFQN01003388.1_pt1 | contig 22904 bp, 18 predicted proteins | sample 3512371 | NCBI WGS metagenome assembly VFQN01 (sample SAMN10412370, study PRJNA504923) | tailings metagenome | isolation source: Replicate 2 from Balatoc abandoned mine | place: Philippines: Itogon, Benguet | collected 2017-08-28
GCCGGCCGCTCCACCACGGCCACGACGCGGTGCATGCCGCGGACCACCACCTCCGCGTAGTCCCGGGCGTCGTTGACGTAGGTCGCGTAGCTCTTGCCGGGGTTCGCCTTGGCGAAGACCTCGGGGGTCTTCGAGGCGTCGAGGCCCTTGAGGGCGCTGGCCATGTCCTTGTAGGTGTTCACCAGGAGCACGTCGTAGGTCGATGAGGTGCCCGAGGGGAACGCTCGTGTCCATGCGCCCCAGGACTTCAGCTCGCCGGCGGTGCGTCGCATGTCCATCATCGGATGCAGTCGTGTGCGGAGCAGGTCGGCGACCTCATTGCCCATGCCCGGCTTGGTCTTGAGTTGCTGGGTCACGCGGACGTCCCCGACCTTGGCGGTTCCCGGGGCCGTCGAGCGGCTGATTGCACCGAGCAACTCGGTTCCCACGATGGTCCGCATCGTCGCCAGCTTCTTCACGTACTCTGCTCGCGTCATGCCGGCAGCTCTCTGATAGAGGGCGTCGGCGGGCGTGCTGGGTTCGGGCGGCAGTCCGCTGTAGACCGCGGCCGTCACGAAGTCATAGCGGGAATCGATGCCGTCGAACATCGCGCTGGCGGCACTCCAGCCCATGAAGGTCGGCTGCTCCTTGAGCAACTCCTCGTAGAACTTGGTCGAGACGTTGACCAGATGGTCGCGATAGGCATCGCCCATCCCCGGCGCGACCTTCGTGTACGTCAGCACGACGTGGTGTTCGGGCTGGGTGGCCTGCGCCCACACGCGGCCTTCGGCCGCGCAGACACACAACGCCACGGCGAACCCCGATAGAACCCTGTTCATGGGGTACTCCCTCTCCGTCCTGTTCGGCAGGCGACGACCAGCATGGCCAGCGCCAACCTCATCTTTGGGGACTGACGGCACTGTACGCCGCAAAGCTCTGCTTTACAAGCGCATAGTCGAGCCGCAGTCGTCGGCACACACGCGTGACCGGCGCGCCACACGATCTCGGCCGTGACATACACTCCGCGCCATGACGACCCGCGCACCCCGACGGTGGACCTCGCTGGCCGCGACGACGTTGGCCGGCTTCCTTCACGGCGCCTGGCCCCTCGCGGTGATGGCCCAGTCGGATCGGGACCTTGCGGTCATGGCCTCGTGGGTGGCTGTCGATGCGGTGACCGGGTACGAGCCGCGGGTCGCGTCGTCGCTTGCCGCCAGCCTCGGCGGATGGACGGCCGACGCGTTCGGCAACGTGGTGACCACGGTCGGCGCTGGAGCGCCGCACCACGTCGTGGCGTGCGCCCTCGACCGTCCAGGCTACGCGGTGTCGCAGATCACCGACGACGGGTACCTGCGCGTGCATCGGATTGGGCGGGGATCTCGGCATCCGCTCTGGGATCAGCAGTTCGAAGCGCAGCAGGTGCGCGTCCTCACGGCCGCTGGACCCGTCGCCGGTGTCGTTGCCCGATCCAACGGGCACTTCGCCCAGCAACATCGTCGCGAGACGGCCGTCGTGTCTGCCGACGACCTCTGGGTGGACGTCGGCGCCGAGTCACGCGCCGACGTGACGGCACTCGGCATCGACTTGCTCGATCCGCTCGTGCGTCACCTTCCCCCGTGGCCCATCGCCGGCGGCGTGGCCGGGCCCGACGCCGGGCGTCGGATCGGGTGCGCAGCCGTCGTCTCGGTGGCCGCGGCCGCGCGGCGTAGCGCCCCGCAGGGACGGACGACCTTCGTGTTGAGCTCGCAGGAAGGCATGGGCTGGGTCGGGCTGTCCGCACTGATCGCACGCGCCGGCGCGGTCGATCGCGTGACCATCCTTGCGCCCGGCGAGGAGGTCCGCGCCGAGGCCGATCGTCCCACCGGCGCCCTCGGCAGCGCCGGGGGCGTGCTCGAGGCGGCCGGGCTGAAGACGGCCAGGTGGCTGGCGCCCGCGGTGATGCAGCCAGGCGCACACATGGAGGTCGTTCGGGCGGCCGAGGCCCAGTGGTTGATCGGCACGGCCGCCGCGACGCTTGGGGTGACGATCGCTCCTGAAGACGCCTGGGTTGCCGCACCGCCACCCGCTGCGTGGCGGACTGCTCACATGGACGGTGCCTTCGGCGAGATGGCAGGCATGCTGACCGATCTCGTCGAGCGGCACGGGGTATCGGGACACGAGTGGTCCGTGCGGCGCGCGGTGCTCGAGGCGCTGCCAGCCTGGGCGCGGGAGCGCGCCGAAGTGGACGACATCGGCAACGTCACCGTGGCAGCCGGACCCGAGGGGCCGGCGACCGTGTTCATGGCGCACATGGATGAAGTGGGCTACACGATCGAGTCGATCGCGAGCGACGGCACCGTGACACTCACGGCGCAGGGCGGCGTGACCGCGTCGGCGTGGGAGGGACAGACGGCCCTCGTCCACCTCGACCCGGAGGGAGCGCCGAGCACCAGCACCGGAGGGGGCACCGACACGAACCCGCGCTGGAAGGCCGGCTCACTGATGGCCACCGCGCCGGCGCCGCTGCGTGGCGTCTTCCGGATCCGATCGACGGCAGACAGGAAGAACCCCGAGATCGCGCAGGCCTGGTTCGGACTCGACGCCGCCGCGCTCGCGGCGCGTGGCGTCACGGTCGGCAGGCAGGTCACCAGCCACAAAGAGGGGCTGCGACTGGGACGCAGGCGCTTCACCGCCCGTGCGCTCGACGACCGTGCCGGCACCACCGCACTCCTGCGTGCCGTCAACCGGATCGATCCAGCTACTCTGCCGGGCCGGGTCGTCTTCGCCTGGTCGGTCCACGAAGAAGGCGGGCTGGACGGCGCCGCGGCCATGGCACGACGCATGGGACGGACCACGACGCGCATCTACTCGATCGACACCTTCGTATCGTCGGACACGCCCCTCGAGTCTCCCCACTTCGCCCACGCGCCGCTCGGCAAGGGTCCCGTGCTCCGCGCGATCGAGAGTTCGAGCGTGGCTCCCGATACCGAACGACTGCGCGCCCGCCGTGCAGCCGAGGCGGCGGGCGTCTCCGTGCAGGTGGGCCTCACGCAAGGCGGCACCGACGGCACCACGTTCACGTTCTGGGGCGCCCCCAACCTGGGGCTGTCCTGGCCGGGACGCTACAGCCACTCACCGGGCGAAGTCCTCGACCTGCGCGACCTCGACGGCCTGACGAAGGTGATCGTGGCGATCGCGACACAGAGGTAGGGCGGCGTATCGCACCCCGCCGCCCTATCCTCAATATCGCCAGCTCTTCAGGTCCGCCCCCTGCGGCGCCGTCTTCTCCATGCGCGCGACGCCCTTCGGGATGAACATCTGCGGATAGCGCAGGCGCGACGCGTAGTTCGGGCGCACCGGGTCGCCGTTCCAGCAGTGCTCCGCGCGATCGCCGTACGTCACTTCCCCCGCAAACCACGGGTTCGTCGTGGCGCGCAGGAACGTCTCGGCCAGATAGACGGCGTTGTTCAGGTAGTAGTTGTCCATGTCGCCGACGTAGAGGTGCACCTTGCCGGCGAGCTTCTGGCCGAGGCCCTTCTCCCAGTCGCGCTGCATGATGTGCACGAGGTCGTAGTTGTCGCGCCAGTAGGTGGCGACGTCGCGGTCGATTGCGCCCGTGACCTTGTCCCAGATGCGCTTCGGGTAGCCGTCGGGGCCCACCGGTGAATACGTCGCCTCCCACACATCCCACTGCTGCCCGGAGCGGGTCTTCGTGCCCAGGGCGAGCTCGCGGTGGTTCATCTCCTCGAGCGTCGCGCTCACGTGCCCGAGCCAGTTGCGGTGGCCCGGGCGCGGGGTGCGCTTCCAGCGGCTGTCCAGGTAGTACGCGTTGGTGTCCTTGTAGAGATCGACCACGGTGTAGGCGCGGAAGTCGATCGGGTCGGGGCACGCCGCGTAAGCGCCGTTGAACGCATCGGGGTAGAAGATCTGTGCGGCCAGCGCCTCCCATCCTCCGGTCGATCCCCCGTACATGAACCGCGCCCAGCCCTGTCCGATGCCCCGGTACTTCTTCTCGAGGTACGGGATCAGCTCTTCGACGATGGCGTCGCCCCATGGACCCGCGTTGGCGGAGTTGACCGCATACGAGTCGTCGTAGAACGGCGTGGGGTGCTGAATCTGCACGATGAGCACGCGCGGAAAGCCGGGCCCGGTCCACTCCTTGTAGAAGTCGTACGCGGCCTGCTGCTGGTACCGGTTGTAGCCGCTCATGCCGAAGCGCGCGCTGTAGTCGGGTTTCAGCGTCGGGTCGGGCGGTTCCTCGCGGAAGCCCTCGAAGGTGTAGGGGAAGTGCCCGTGGTCGATGAAGAGCGGATAGCGCGCCTCGGAGTGCGTGTCGAAGCCCTCGGGCACGAGCACGTGGGCACCGAGGTACATGTCGCGTCCCCAGAAGGCCGAGAGCTTCGCGCTCCGAATCCGTTCGTGCCGGATGTACTTCGTCGTGGGCGGATCGGGAATGGGCGGGATCACCGTGTCGAGCGCGATGTCGACCGTGGCATCGGCGCCGATCGTCACTTCGACGGGCGTGGAAAAGAGATTGCCTGGCGCGCGGTTCCACTGCTGGCCCTCCCCGCGATCCATCGGGAGCTTGACGACGTGTCCGTCGCTGCGCCGGAAGGTCTCGTAGCGATGCAGGAGCGCCTGGACGCGGTACGTACCCGGCGGTACGTCGCGCAGGCTGCGCACCGGATACCCGAACGCCGCCGCGTCGAGCGTGGTCGTCGCACCAGGTGCGAGACCCTCGACGTCGAGGCCGAAGACCTGCTGCGTTTCGGGGCCGTCGGTGATCTGGAAGCGTGGTTCGGCCGCCGGATTGGTCGAGAGCATCACGAGCAGGCGACCGTCGAGGCGTTGCGACGTCTGCGCCGCCGGCAGCGTGACGCGGATGCGCGCACCGGTCGATTGCGCCGCGTCGGGCGAGACGGTGGCGGCAAGGCCGGCCAGGACGAGCGCGCCGGTCAGTGCGGCGGCGAGACGAGTGGGAGTGGTGCGCAACGTGGGCTCCTCGCGGTGGGGCGAGTGTATCCGCTCCGCTGGCTGAGGGAGCGACCGTTGACGCACGTGGCGTCGTCGCGCTACGGTCCTCACGTTCCTGGCGGGGTCCCGGCTGAAGAGGAGCCCCTACCTGCGGTCCGCTCTCGCCGGACCGCGGACGTGCCTGGCCGAAGGGGCGGGAGACGTCCGCCGCAAGCGCGCCCGCGCGAATGGCAGATGCAGGTGGCTGCGAGCACACAGGAGACGTGTGCCATGAGCACCCACGACGCCATCCCCACCGTACTCGGCCTCGCGACCGTCATCTACCAGGTGCCCGACCTCGCCCGTGCGAAAGCGTGGTACGCCCGCGCCTTCGGCATCGAGCCGTACTTCGACCAGCCGTTCTACGTGGGGTTCGAGATCGGGGGCTACGAACTCGGCCTGCACCCGGACCTGTCGGACGGCCAGCCCGGGCCTGGCGGCAGCGTCGCCTACTGGCGTGTGCCGCGCATCCACGTCGCGATCGCCCAGTTCCTCGAAGTCGGCGCCACGATGGTGGCCGACGCGACGGACGTGGGCGAGGGCATCCAGGTGGCCCGCGTGGCCGATCCGTTCGGCAACGTCATCGGACTCATCGAGAACCCGCACTTCGCGGTCCCGACGCGCCCGGACCTGTGAAGTCCGGAAGCGGCGAGGATGGCGTGCAGCGTTGAGATTCTGAAATCGTGAAATTCTGCAATTCTCACCGCGCCAGCTTCGCGATCGCGTCCCCCGGTCGGACCACGCCGGGGGACACGACGCGCGCATAGATGCCGCGCAGGTTGCGCGCGCGGCCGTCGGGCGAGTTGACCCACTTCATCGCGTCGGCGCCGAATCGCGCGACGAACTTGCCGCAGCCCCTGTGCGGGACGGGGCTGACCTCCAGGACGGCGTCGCCACAGCGCAGGCGCGTGCCGGCCGGCAGGTTGTCGAGCGAGAGGTCGAGGTCCACGAACAGCTGATCACCGGCGAGCGGCCACCGCGACTCGTCGGGGGTGATGGCCCGGATGGCTCGCACACTCATCAGTGTGAGCTGGGTATCGGGATTGGGGGTCGGCTCGGCCTCGGTGGGCTGGTGCCGCGCCGCCCAGCCATCGCCATGCAGGCCCTCGGCCTCGGTCAGCACGCCCTCGTCGAGCACGGCACGTACGCCGACGGCCGGTCGTCGGACGATGAGCGTCACGGTGCCCTCGTCACGTGGCGAGGCGCCCTCGGCTGCGTAGGCGTCGTCGAGTTGGGTGAGGGTTCGATGGTCGGGCGCGATGGTCGGGGCGGAGTCGCCGGTCATGATCTCCAGAACGATACGGCAGCCGCCCACAGCACGGGAAGGTGATGCCGCGACGGCCAGGACTGCGGGGAATGCGGGCAGTGTGCCCGGTTGGTGCTGTGCGAAAACGCTGCGACGGGGGCAGACCGAACGCATGCGCAACGGGCACCTCGACGGTGGGAACGCGGCGCTCCCTGCGTCCGTCTCCACCGAGGCCAGTGTCGCCCGGACACCCCGGGATTCGTGCCCCGAACGCTGGCCACACGGAGTCAGTTGCCATGTCCCGCTACCGTCACGCGCTGCCCCAACTCGGCGATCGCCTGTTCCTCGCCGACGGGGGCCTCGAGACCACGTTGATCTTCCACGAGGGCATCGAACTGCCCGACTTCGCGTCCTTCCACATGCTGCGCATGCCGGGCGGTGAGGACGTGCTGCGTCGCTACGCCCGTTCGTACGCGGCTCTCGCGGAGCGCTACGACACCGGCCTGGTGATCGAGACCGCGACGTGGCGTGCGAGCACCGACTGGGTGTTCCGGCACGGAATCTCACGCGAGGACTTCGTCGCCATCCAGCACCGGGCCGTGTCGCTCTTCGAGGAGGTGCGCACCGAGTTCAGGAGCACACCCATCGTGATCAGCGGGTCCCTCGGCCCGCGCGGCGACGGCTACGTGCCCGACGCGATGATGACGGTGCGCCACGCCGAGGCCTACCACCAGCCGCAGGTCGATGCGCTGGCCCAGACCTCCGCCGACATGCTGTGCGCCATGACGCTCAACTACGTCGAGGAAGCCATCGGCATCGTCCACGCGGCGCGCCGCGCAGGTATGCCGATTGCCATCGCCTTCACGGTGGAGACCGACGGACGCCTGCCGACGGGCCAGTCGCTCGGTGCGGCCATCCAGCTCGTGGACGCGGCGACGAGCGGGTATCCGGTCTACTACATGGTCAACTGCGCGCACCCGACCCACTTCGCGCACCTGCTCGATCCGCAGGAGCCCTGGGTGTCGCGCGTGCGGGGGATTCGCGCCAACGCGTCGTGCATGAGCCACGCCGAGCTCAACGAGGCGACCGAGCTCGACCCCGGTGATCCGGACGCGCTCGGGGCCGCCTACGCGGAGCTCAAGCAGCGCATCCCGCACCTCACGGTGCTGGGGGGGTGCTGCGGCACGGACGAGCGCCACATCGAGCGCATCGCCGCGGCGTGCGCCGGCGTGGCGGCGTAGGCCCCGCGCGGGGTTACGATGGGCGCGATCCATGCGATTCGCGCCCGTCTTCTGCTTCGCCCTCGCGGTGGCCACGCTGGCCGCCGCGCCGTTCGTCGGCCCCTCGGCACACCTGGCCGCCCAGGCACCGGCCACGCCAGCCGCCATCGATCCGTTCGGCGGCCTCCACTGGCGGCACATCGGGCCCCACCGCGGCGGGCGGGCCACGGCCGTGGCCGGTCATCGCCGTCATCCGGGCACGTTCTACATGGGCTCCACGGGCGGCGGCGTCTGGAAGACGACCGACTACGGCCAGTCGTGGACCAACATCTCGGACGGGTTCTTCGAGACGGCATCCATCGGCGCCATCGAGGTCGCCGAGTCCGACCCCGACGTGATCTACGTCGGCACCGGCAGCGCCGCGATTCGCAGCAACGTCATCAAGGGACTCGGGGTCTACAAGTCCACCGACGCGGGCAGGACGTGGACGCACGTCGGCCTTCGCGACGTCGGCGCCATCGGTGCCGTGCGCGTCCATCCCGCCAATCCCGATCTCGTGTACGTGGCGGCCGTCGGTCCGGTCTTCGTCGACGGTCCCGAACGCGGCGTGTTCCGCTCGCGCGACGGCGGCCGGTCGTGGGAGAAGGTCCTGTTCATCAACGAGCGGACCGGCGTGTTCTCGCTCGTCTTCGACCCGTCCAACCCGGACCGGATGTACGCGGCCGCCTGGCGTGGACAGCGCAAGCCCTGGACGATCATCAGCGGCGGACCCGCCGCCGAGGGCGGCATCTACACGTCCACCGACGCCGGCTCGACGTGGACCCGAACGTCGCAGGGCCTGCCCACCGATCTCCTCGGCAAGATCGACGTCGACGTCTCGCGTGCGAAACCGAATCGCCTCTACGCCATCGTCGAGGCCGTCGGCAGCAAGGCCGGCCTCTACCGCAGCGACGACGCGGGAGCGACGTGGGCGCAGGTGAGCTCGCAGGCCTCGCTCATCGCGCGGCCCTTCTACTACACGTACGTGGACGCCGACCCGAAGAACCCAGACGTCGTCTGGGTGAACAACCTCGCGCTGTGGAAGTCCACCGATGGCGGGAAGTCGTTCACGAGCATGCCGACGCCGCACGGCGACAACCACGGCATGTGGATCAACCCCGACGATCCCGACCTGATGGTGCAGTCCAACGACGGCGGCGTGAACGTGTCGCGCGACGGCGGCCGCACGTGGACCACGCAGTTCAACCAGCCGACGGCCGAGCTCTATCAGGTCGAGGTGGACGACCAGTATCCGTATCGGGTGTACGGCGCGCAGCAGGACAACACCACGGTCATCGTGCCGAGCAACGCCCCCAACTCGTGGGCGCCAGACGACACGCTGCAGTACTGGACCCAGGGCGCCGGCTGCGAAACCGGCCCCGTGAAGCCGAAGCCCGACGACCCCCGCATCGTCTATGGCGTGTGCAAGGGGGAGTTCAGCCGGCTCAACCTGGCGACCGGCCAGGAGCAGCACTACTGGGTGTATCCGCAGAACCGGTACGGCCACGCCTCGCGCGACATCCGCTACCGTTTCCAGCGCACGTCGCCATTCGAGATCTCGCCGCACGACCCGCGCGTCATCTACCACACGTCGCACGTGGTGCACCGCACCCGCGACGAAGGGCGCACGTGGGAGGTGATCAGCCCGGACCTCACGGCGAACCTGCCTGAGGGGCAAGGTGTCTCGGGCGAACCGATCACGCGCGACATCACCGGCGAGGAAGTGTACGCGACGATTTACGCGTTCGAGGAGTCGCCCCTCGAGAAGGGCGTGCTGTGGTCGGGCGCCAACGACGGGCCGGTGTACGTGTCGCGCGACGACGGGAAGACCTGGCAGAACGTGACGCCGGCCGACATGCCGCCTGGCGGTCGCGTGCAGCAGATCGACCCCTCGCCGCACCGCAAGGGCTCGGCGTACGTCGCCCATTACCGCTACCTGCTCGGCGACTGGGCGCCGTACGTGTACCGCACCGACGACTACGGCCGCACGTGGACACGGCTCACCGACGGGCGCAACGGCATCCCGGCCGACCACCCGGTGCGCGTCGTCCGCGAAGACCCGGATCGCGCGGGCCTGCTCTACGCGGGCACGGAGTTCGGCCTGTACCTGTCGTGGGACGACGGCCGCCGCTGGGAGCGCTGGCAGCTCGACCTGCCGGTCACGCCAGTCACCGACATACGCGTGCACCGCAAGGACCTCGTGGTCTCGACGATGGGGCGCGGGTTCTGGGTGCTGGACGACGTGTCGCGCCTGCACCAGTGGCCGACGGGAGCGCCTTCGTCACCCGTGCTCTTCGCGCCGCGCGAGGCCACGCGCGCTCGGCTGGCGACGAGCATCGGTACGCCGAAGACGCCGGACTACCCCGGCGCGCTCGCGTACGTCGACTACATGCTGCCGGCCGACGCGACATCGGTCTCGATCGACGTCCTCGACGCCCGCGGCACCGTGGTGCGCGCGTTCACGAGCGACGGCGGGGGCGTGACGACCGTGCAGACCCAGGAGATGCGCGCGCCCGGCCGACGTTCGTCTGGCTCACCCCGACCGGGCCGCACGAAGGGCGCACATCGCCTCGCGTGGGACCTGCGGCTGCCCGGCCTGCCGAGCCTGAACAACCCGGAGGGCGGCGCCAACGGGCCGCTGATCGTCCCCGGGACGTACCAGGTGCGACTGACGGTGGATGGACGGCTCGCCGGCACGCAATCGTTGAAGGTGCGGATCGATCCCCGTGTGGCCGCCGACGGCGTGACGCAGGCCGACCTCGAGGCGCAGGATGCGCTGCTGGCCACGGTTCGCGAGACCACGCGTCGCGCCCTGGTGCTGGCGGCCACGCTCGCCACCGCGGCCTCCGGCGCCGATGCGACGAAGGCCCGCGACGCGGCCGCCCTGCGCGCGCAGCTGGTGACGGCAGGAGGCAATTACCCGCAGCCGATGCTGATCGACCAGCTCGCCAACGTGTGGCGCATGGCCAACCAGGCCGATCAGCGTCCCGGGCGTGATGCCCTGCTGCGCGTGGAGGACCTGCAGCAGGAGCTCGCCGCCCTCGAGAAGCGGGCGGCGGCGCTGCGATAGACTCGACGCGTATGCCGCTGAAGATCGGGGATCGCCTCCCCCACGCCACGTTCCGCACGCTCACGGCCGAAGGCCCGACGCCGGTCACCACCGAGACCGTGTTCGCCGGCAAGAAGGTCGTGTTGTTCGCCGTGCCGGCCGCGTTCTCACCGACGTGCAGCCAGACGCACCTGCCCAGCTTCGTGCGCAACCACGACGCGATTCGCGACCTCGGTGTCGACACCATCGCGTGCGTGTCCACCAACGACGTGTGGGTGCAGAGCGCGTGGGCCGCCCAGCACGGCGCGACCGACAAGATCCTGATGCTGTCGGACGGCAACGCCGAGTTCACGCGTGCCGCGGGCATGGAGCTCGACGCGACCATCGTCGGCGAGGGGCTGCGCAGCCAGCGCTACGCGGCCGTCGTCGAGGATGGGGTGGTCACCGACATCCGCGTGGACGAGAAGCCCTGGCTGGCGGAGGCCTCCACGGCCGAATCCCTCTGCGGTCTTCGGTAGGGCCCGCTGGCCCAGCGGGCCGACAGCCGCGGTTGACAGCGGCCTCGCCGCCCTACCGTCGCCTTTTCTGTCGCGCGGGTGCAGGCAGCGGGTCGGTGTCGCTGATGCGGTCCGACAGCCGCGCCACGGCCATGGCGTACGCGTGGGCGCAGTTGTAGCTGAGGAGCACCTCGTAGTTCTGGTACACGAGAAAGGCGCCGGCGTCCGTCCTCAGCAGCGACGCCGTGATGTCGGCCTTCGGCAGCGCGCCGCCGTCTGCGGTGCGCACGCCGAGCGCCTGCCAGTCGGCGAGCGGCTTCTTCTCGGTGAGTTCCTTCACGGCCCGACACCCGGTGGTGCGCAGCGGCGCGGCCGCCTCGATGGCGGCGGTGGCGGCGGGCAGCTTCACGGGCCGGCCCCACAAGTGGCCGGGCGTCCAGCCGTTGGTCGCGAGGTAGTTCGCAATCGACGCGAACACGTCGCCCGCTGACGACCAGATGTCGCGACGTCCGTCACCGTCGAAGTCGACCGCGTACTTCAGATAGCTCGACGGCATGAACTGCGGCTGGCCCATCGCGCCGGCCCACGAGCCCTTGAGCCTGGGCAATTCGATGTGACCGGCGTCGAGGATGGCGAGCGCATCGAACAACTGCGACCGGAACAACTGGCTGCGGCGCGGGTCGTACGCCAACGTCGCGAGCGTCGGGATGATCGGCCGGACGCCGCTGAAGCGGCCGAAGTTCGACTCGAGCCCCCACACCGCGACCAGCACGTGCGGCGGCACGGCGTATGCCGACTCGACCTTCTCGAGCAGGCCGCCGTGCGTCTTCGCCATCGAGCGACCCAGCCTGATGGTGGGCGTGCCCACGCGGCGCGCGAGGTACTGCGACAACGACTCCTTGAACTCGGCCTGTGTGCGGTCGCGCTGCAGGATCTGCTCCACCGGGGTGACGTCACCCAGTGCCGCGGCGACCGTGGCCGGCGAGATGCCGCGCGCGAGGGCCTCCTCGCGCACGCCCTGCAGCCAGTTCGGGAATGGCACGGAGGCGGCCGACGACGCGCTCGCGACGGGCGGCGTCGTGGCCGAGTCGGGCATCTGTCCCGCGACCTCGAACGGACAGATGAACAAGAGCGAACCGAGGATCAGGCCGCGCGCGTGGAGCATCACCTCATGATGCCTCACCACGTGCCGGACCGCGGCATCACGCCCGCCGCCCCGGGTCGTCGAGCAACGCGATCAGACTCGACGTGTCCCACCGGCCGCCGCCTCGCGCCTGTACCTGGGCGTAGAACTGGTCGACGAGGGCGGCGACCGGCAGCCGCGCGCCGTTGCGACGCGCCTCGTCGAGCACGATGGCGAGGTCCTTGCGCATCCAGTCCACGGCGAACCCGAAATCGAACCGGCCGGCCACCATCGTCTCCCACCGGTTCTCCATCTGCCACGACTGCGCCGCCCCTTTCGAGATGACCGACAGCACGGCGGGCACGTCGAGGTCGGCCTTCTGCGCGAAATGCAGGGCCTCGGCGAGCCCCTGCACGACGCCGGCGATGCAGAGCTGGTTGACCATCTTGCACAGCTGCCCCGAGCCGCTGTCGCCGATGCGCGCGACCATGCGGCCGTACGTCTTCAGCACGGGCTCCACACGCGCGAACGCGTCGGCGTCGCCGCCGCACATGATGCTCAGCTGGCCCTTCTGGGCACCTGCCTGCCCACCCGATACGGGCGCGTCGATGAAGTGCAGCTGCCGGGCACGCGCTTCGGCGTGGAGCTCGCGCGCCACCGCGGCCGAGGCCGTCGTGTGGTCCACGAAGATCGTGTCGGTCATCATCCCGTGGAACGCACCGTGTTCGCCGATGGTCACGTCGCGGACGTCGTTGTCGGCGCCCACGCACGCGCACACGACGTCGGCGCCGGCCGCCGCCTCACGTGGCGTGGACGCGGAGGCGCCACCGTACTCGGTCACCCAGTCCTCGGCCTTGGCAGCCGTGCGATTGAAGACGACGACGTCGTGGCCCGCGCGCTGCAGGTGACCTGCCATGGGGCCGCCCATGATGCCGAGGCCGATGAAGGCGATACGCATGGGCGGGATCGTATAACCGGGAACCGGGAACCGGGAACCGGGGACGGGCAAGGGGCAACCGGCAACAGGCAACGGGCAAGGGGGCAACCGGAACCGCACCCGGTACCCGGCTCCCGGTCGGTACCCGGTACCCGGGAGCGGTTCGCCACCGCGTCGTAGAATGGCGCCGCATGCGTCGCGCCAGGAGGCTCGTGCTCACGGTCGTCGGGCTGCTGCTCGGCCTGATGTGCGCTGGCCTCGCATGGGCGCAGACGCCCGTCGAGCGCGCCGTCGAGATGCCGAAGCGCCTGCGCATCGCGCTCGTGCCGCTCGACGACAGGCCCGTGTGCCTGCAGTACCCCCAGATGATGGCGGGCCTGGCGCATGCCGAGGTCGTGGCGCCGCCCATCGACGTGCTCGGTCGCTTCACGACGCCCGGCGACACCGACGCCGTGGCCCGGTGGCTGCGGGCGCAGGACTGGCGCGGCATCGATGCCCTCATCGTCTCCCTCGACATGCTGGCGTACGGCGGACTCGTCGCCTCGCGCGTCCACGGCGTGAACGAGGCCACCGCGCTCGCGCGCCTCGGCGTCCTCGACGAGATCCATGCCGCGCACCCGGGTCTGCCCATCTACGGCTTCAGCGTGATCATGCGACTCGCGCCCACGGCCGACGGCCGCAACGAGGCGTATCGCGAGCGGCTCGCGCGCTGGGCCGAGATTGCCGCAGACGCGCGGACGGGTCCCGACGCACGGGAGCTCGCCGATCTCGTCGCGGCGATTCCCGCGCCCGCGCTCGACGACTACACGCGCGCCCGCGCCCGCAATCGCGCGGTGAACCTCGCCGCCGTCCGGCGCGCGGCCAATGGCGTGCTGCAGTACCTCGTCGTGTCGCAAGACGACGCCAAGCCGCGTGGGGTGCACCTGGCGGATCGGGCGGCGGTGACCGAGGCAGTGCGCGGTGCCCGCCTCGCCGACCGCGTCGGCATCCAGCCGGGCGCCGACGAGGTCGCCATGCTGCTGCTCGCCCGCGCGGTGCTCGTCGCGCGCCGGTTGTCGCCCGTCGTCCGTGTCTCCTACTCGAGCGAGGAGGCGCGCACCATGGTGGCGCCGTTCGAGGATCGACGACTGCACGAGACCGTCAGCTTCCAGGTCCGCGCGGCCGGCGCGTCGGAACCGGTCGGTGCGGCACGTCACGACCTCGAGTTCTTCGTGTTCGCCTCGCGCCACGATCCGGACCTGCCTGCGGCGTTCGCCCGTGAAGTCGCCGCGCGCGTGGGGCAGGGCGCGCAGGCCATCGTGGCCGACGTCGATCCGAAGGGCGACGTCCAGGGCGCGTCGGCCCCGTTCACCGAACCGCTGCTGGCCGCTGGCGTCTTCCCGAAGCTGTACGGGTATGCCTCGTGGAACACCGCGGGCAACACGATTGGCACGGCGCTGCCGCACGGCCTCCTGGCGTGGGCGGGAGCCAGACTGGCCACCCGGTGCACGAGTCCGGCGTGGACGGCCACGGCCGGCGCCCAGGCGACGTTCATGCTGCACCGCCTGCTCAACGACTACGCGTACCAGGGCGTCGTGCGCCCCGCTCTGAACGCCGAGCTTCGCCGGGCCGGACGCTCGTCGCTGTGGCTGCGTGAGCACGCCCCGGCGGTGGCCGCGCAGTTGCGCGACGCGCTGGAGGCCCGGCTGGCCGACTACGCGCGTCCGTTCGGCCGCGAGCCGTGGACGCCGCCGGCGCCGGCACCCGTCGACGTGCGTGTACGTGTCGGTCCCCCACGCGACCTCCAGGTCGTGCTGCCGTGGAGTCGCACCTTCGAGGCGACCATCACGTTCGACCTGCCCGTCGAGCCGGTGCCCGGCACGGCGCCGTCCCTCCCGTCCTGCCGGCCCGCCACCCCGTGACCGCGGTCCTGCTGCTGGTCGTCTTCGCGCTGTTCGCGACGCTGATGTTCCTGCGCCGCCTGCCGGCCCTGCTCGCGCTGCCGGCGATGGCCGCCGCCATGGCGCTGGTGGTGCGTGAGCCACTGGGCTCGTGGCTGTCGGTCGTGATGGCCGACGGCGCGGTGCGCCTGGCGCCTGCCTACGTAGCCGTGTGCGCGGGCGCGATGCTCGGGCGCGTGATGATGGCGACGGGCATCGCCGAGGACGTCATCCGTCGGGCCGCCGAGTTCGGGGGCGACCGGCCGATGGTCGTGGCCGCCGCGCTGATGGCCGTGACCGCCGTGCTGTTCACGTCGCTCACGGGCCTCGGCGCAATCATCATGGTCGGCTCGCTCGTGCTGCCGATCATGATGAGCCTCGGCGTGCCGCGCCGGCTCACCGCCGTGCTCTTCCTGCTGGCGTTCGCCACGGGCTTCATCTTCAACATCGCGCTCTGGCGGCTCTACCGCGAATTGCTGAACCTCGCGCCAACGGCGCCGCTTCCCGTCGAGATCGTGCGGTTCGCGGTGGCGCTGGCCGTCATCATGGCAGTCGTCGTTGGGGGCTATGCCGCCTGGGCCGCGCGCCGGACGCCCGAGCTGCGCCAGTGGTCTGCGCCTGCGCGCCCCGCCCGCAAGCCGGGCGTGCCCGTGGCGGCGTTCCTCACGCCGCTCGTGCCGCTGATCCTCTACGTCGGGTTCGGCTGGCGCGAGGTGCCCGCCTTCCTCGCCGGCGCGCTCTACGGCATCCTGCTCACCCGGCCTCGCGCAATCGTCCAGACGCTCATGTCGGCCATGATTCGCGGCGTGGAGGACGCGGCCCCGGCTGCGCTCCTGCTCGTCGGCATCGGAATGCTGCTCAACGCCCTCACGCTGCCGGCTGTCCGCGACGCACTCTCGCCCATCGTCGCCGGACTTCCCGTGCAGTCACCAGCGGCTTACGTGATCTTCTTCACGGCGCTCTCGCCGCTGGCGCTCTACCGCGGGCCCCTCAACGTGTACGGCGTCGGCGCCGGCATCTACAGCCTCATGCTGGCCACCGGCGTGCTGCCGGCCTACGCGCTGCTGGCGGCGCTCATGTCGATCGTGCAGGTGCAGAACGTGTGCGATCCCACCAACACGCACAACGTCTGGGTGGCCACCTACGCAGGCGTCGGTGTCGACGACGTCACGCGCGCCACGCTCCCGGCGATGATGCTCGTGTGCCTGGGCGGTCTCGTGGTCGGGGCATGGCTGTTCCTGTGAGCCCCAGGCGCCTGCGCATCGGCATCGACGTCGGCGGCACGTTCACCGACGTCGTGGCAGTGGATGCCGGCACGTTCGTCGTCGTGGCGCAGCTCAAGGTGCCCACCACCCACCACGCGCCCGAGGGCGTGGCGCGCGGCATCATCGATGGCCTGCAGGCGATGCTGCGGCGGCTCGACGCCGGGCCCGGCGACGTGGTGTTCATCGCACACTCCACCACGCAGGCCACCAATGCCCTGCTCGAGGGCGACGTGGCGCGCGTGGGCATCGTGGGCGCGGGCCGCCGGGGCGAACGCTGGAAGGCGAGGATCGACACCCGCGTGCCGCCCATCCCGCTCGCGCCGGGCAAGGCGGTGCACGCGGCCCACGTGTTCGCGCCCATCGACGATCCCGCGATGGCGCACGACGCGGCGCGTCGCGCCGTGGACGCGATCGTCGTGGCCGGGGCAGACGTGGTCGTCGCGAGCGAGGCGTTCGGCGTGGACGATCCCTCCGTCGAGGAGGCCATCGTGGACGAGGCGCGGGCCCGCGGACTCTGGGCCACGTCCGGACACGAGGTGTCGTCTCTGTACGGGCTGCGCACGCGGACGCGCACGGCCGTGCTCAACGGCGCGATCCTGCCGAAGATGGTCGGCACGGCCACCATGACCGCGCAGGCCGTCGCCCAGGCGGGCATCGGCGCACCCCTGATGATCATGCGATCCGACGGCGGCGTCATGACGGTGGACGAGGTCGCGCGGCGCCCGATCCAGACCATGCTCTCGGGGCCGGCCGCGGGCATCGCGGGCGCGCTCATGCACGAGCAGGTGTCCGACGGCATCTTCGTGGAGGTGGGCGGCACCAGCGCCGACATCTCGGTCATCCGCGACGGGCAGCCGCAGATGCGGCCCGCGCGCGTCGGCGGGCACCGCACGTTCCTCAACACGCTCGACGTCCGCACGCTCGCGATCGCGGGGGGCAGCATGGTGCGCGTGCACGGCGGCAGGCTCGTGGACGTCGGCCCGCGCTCGGCGCACATCGCGGGTGTGGCCTACGCCTGCTTCGCGCCCACGGGTTCGTTCGACGGCGACGTGCAGGTCACGCAGGTCCGGCCCGTCGAGGGCGATCCCGACGATTACGTGGTCCTCGTCACCTCGGGAGGGCGATACGCCCTCACGCCGACCTGCGCGGCCAACGCCGTCGGTGTCGTGCCCGACGAGGCCTTCGCGAAGGCGGATCGCGCCACGGCCCTTGCTGCGTTCGCCGCCCTCGGCCGTGTCACCGGACAGGACGCCGCAACGTTGGCCCGTGCCGTGCTCGACCTGGCGTGCGGCAAGGTCGTGACGCAGGTGCGCGCGCTGATCGAGGAGTACGGCCTGCAGACGGCACGTGTCGACCTCGTCGGCGGCGGTGGCGGCGCGGCGTCGCTGGTGCCGCGAGCCGGGGCCCTGCTCGACATGCCCTGGCGGCTCGCCCGGCAGGCAGAGGTGATCTCGCCCATCGGCGTCGCGCTGGCCATGGTGCGCGACACCGTCGAACGCAACATCGTCGATCCGTCGCCCGCCGACGTGCTCCGTGTGCGGCAGGAGGCGCTCGAGGCCGCGGTGCGCAACGGCGCGCTCGCCGAGACCGTCGAGGTGCAGGTGGAAGTGGACTCGCGTCGGAACCTGGTGCGCGCCGTCGCCGCCGGGAGCGCCGAACTGCGTCGGGGCGGCGCGTCCGATCGTGCGCTCGACGATGACGCCCGCCGTGCCGCGGCCGCGCGGTCGATGGGGCGGCCGGTCGAGCAGGTACGCCGGCTCGCGTCCACGGGCACGCTCGACGTGTTCGTGGCCGAGGCAACCCCGACCCGATGGTGGCAGCCCTGGAAACGGGTACAGGCGCCGCTGCGCGTGGTGGATCGCTCGGGCGTCGTGCGCCTGCAGCGCCAGGGCGCCACGGTACGCGCGTGCACGGCGTCGACCCTCGAAGGTGAACTGCGCACGCTGATCGACCTCATGGTCGACTTCGGCGACGCCGGTCGCACGCTCCCCGACATCTACATCCTGGTGGCGGCGCGCCTCGTGAACCTGTCGGGCCTGGCCGACGATGGGCAGGTGCTCGGCCTGGCCGGGGTCGAGGTGCGCGCGCACGCGCCGGAGCAGGCCGTCGTCATCGTCGCCACACCCCGCTGACGGCTACACTTGTCGCGATGGCTGGCGATGTGATGGACGACGTGCTCGTCGTCGGGGGCGGAAACGCCGGGTGCACTGCGGCCATCGCGGCGGGGCGCCTGGGTGCGCGGGTACGCCTCGTGGAGCGGTACGGCTTCCTCGGCGGCACGGCCACGGCGGCGATGGTCGCGCCGTGGATGACCTATCACGCCGGATCGTCCGGTGAAGAGGGACGCGTCACGGGCGGCCTCGCCCAGGAGTTCGTCGAGCGCCTGATGACGATGGACGGCTCGCCGGGACACCTGCCCGACGCGTCGGACTACGTGCCGACCATCACGCCGTTCGACCCCGAGATCCACAAGTGGCTGCTGATGGCGATGTGCGAGGAGGCCGGCGTGCGTCTCCTGCTGCACGCCACCTTCCTGGCGCCCCTGATGGAAGGCGATCGCATCGTGGGCGTCCGCGTCCAGACGGTGAGTGGTCCGCGTGAACTGCGAGCGCAGCGTGTGATCGACTGCACCGCCGATGCGCTCGTGGCACACGCGGCGGGCGTGCCGTGCGAGCAGGGCAACCGCGACGGGCTCGTGCAGCCGATGACGATGATGTTCCGGCTCAGTCACGTGGACCTCGAGGCGACGGCCGCCTGGCTGCGGGCGCACCCGGATCAGATTCGGACCAGCCTGCCCCCGGAACGCTTCGGCGCCGACACGCTCACGGCGATTGCCGGCCTGTGGGACCTGTGGCGAGAGGCACGCGAGGCCGGTGAGGTGGACATCCCGCGCGAGATCGTGAGCCTCTTCCGCGGTGTGCATGCCGACGAGGTGACGGTGAACATGACGCGCGTCACCGGACTCGACCCGCTCGACGCCGACGACCTGACACGAGCCGAAGTCGAGACACGGCGCCAGACGATGCAGTTGCTGCGGTTCTTCCGGGCACGCGTGCCCGGGTTCGCCCGGTGCCGCCTCGCGGCGACGCCTGCGCAGGTCGGCGTGCGCGAGAGCCGCCGCATCGTCGGCGAGTACCAGTTGACCGGAGACGATCTCCTGGAGGCTCGGACGTTTCCCGACGCCGTCGCCAGGAGTGGCTATCCCATCGACATCCACAACCCGAAAGGCGCGGGGACGACGACCGTTCGACTGCCGGAGGGGCGTACGTACGAGATTCCGTATCGCTGCCTCGTGCCGCTCGCGGTCGAGCACCTGCTCGTGGCCGGCCGCTGCATCTCGGTGAGCCACGAAGCGCTGGCGTCCACGCGACTCACGCCGACGATCATGACGCTGGGGCAGGCCGCGGCGACCGCGGCGGTGCAGAGCGTCGGGACCGGTGTCGCGCCGCGCCTCGTGGACACGCAGGCGCTGCGGGCGTCGCTCGTGGCCCAGGGCGTCGATCTCCGCCGGCCGGACTCGGTGTCGGCATGAGCGACGTCTCGGTTCGCCAGGAGCGCTGGGCACTGGTGTCGGCCGGTGAGTACGATCGACGCACGCGCACGATTGCCGTCAACCTCACGGTCGTGGAGGCCGTGTGTGCGCGCCATGGTCATGAGGCAGACCTCGTGATTGCGGCCATCGTCGCGCACGAGCGCGTGCATGCGCTGTCGGCGCTCGATGCCCTGCCTCACGAGGAGGAGGTGCGCGCGCGCGAGGCTGCGGTCGTGGCGGCAGGTCCCGACGTCGTCGCCCACATCGACGCCGCACTCGCGGAGGCGTGGGTGTGACCGATTCCCGGCCCCCGGCCCCCGATTCCCGGCCACCGGCCCCCGGAACCCGGATCCCGGAACCCGGAACCCGGATCCCTGCGTTGTACCTCGGCATCGACGGTGGCCAGACCGGCACGCGGGCGCTGCTTGCCGACGCCACGGGGCGGGTGCTGGGCCGCGGGCGCGGTGGACCGTCGAACCACGTGGAGGCGCCCGGCGGCCGCGAGCGCCTGCGCGCCGCCGTGACCGACAGCGCCAACGCCGCGCTCCGCGACGCACGACTCGGCGACGTCTCCACGGTCGCCTTCGCGGCCGTGCACTGCGGGATGACCGGCGAGGCCGACTACAAGACCGCCATCATCTCGCCGATCTTCCGCACCGATCGGCTCACCGTCGGACACGACGCGCCTGCGGCCCTCGCGGGCGCGACGATCGGTGCGCCCGGCATCATCGTGATTGCCGGCACGGGCTCGGTCGTCTACGGCGAGAACGAGTCGGGTGCTTCGGCGCGTGCGGGCGGGTGGGGCTATGTGTTCGGCGACGAGGGCAGCGGCTTCGGCCTCGCGCGCGACGCGATTCGCGCCGCGCTCGACGCGCTGGACGGCGTGGGGCCCGAGACCGCGCTGGTGGAGCTGCTCACGCGTCACTTCGACGTCGGCGACCTGCGCGATCTGCCGATGATGATGTACAACGGGCATGTCAGCCGGGACGCCGTCGCTGGCGCCACGCCGGTCGTGCTCGACTGCTGGCGGCGACACGACGCCGTGGCCCTGCACGTGGTGGATCGCGGAGTCGAGGCGATCGCCCGGCGTGTGCACTCGGTGTCGGACAGGTTGACGCTGACGGCGCCGCTGGTGTGCCTCGCGGGCGGGGTGTTCCGCGATGCGGCGTACGCCGCCGCGTTCGGCTCGCGGGTCAGGACGCTCGTACCCGATGCGCGGGTCGGCCCCGGGCGACTCGGTGCCGCGGCAGGCGCGGTGCTGCTGGCGTACCGGTCGGCGCACGTGCCGTTGACCGACGCGCTGCGCGAGCAGTTGATCGCGTCGGCAGTCGAGGAGTGAACGTGACGCACGTCCAGCAGTTGCTCGCCCGCCTGCGCGGGCGCCTCATCGTCTCGTGCCAGGCGCCGCTCGCCTCGCCCCTGCACGACCCGTACGTCATCGCGCGGCTGGCCCTCGCGGCCGAGCGGCAGGGTGCCGGGGCCGTGCGCATCGACTCGCCCTCGCACGTCGCCGCGACGCGCGCGCTGTGCAGCGTGCCGGTGATTGGCCTGCACAAGCAGATGCACGAGGGATCGACGGTCTACATCACGCCGACCGCTGCGGCAGCGATCGGTGTCATCGAGGCCGGCGCCGACATCGTGGCCGTGGACGCGACGGGTCGGCATCGTCCGCACGACGAACGCCTGGCCGACATCGTCGGCGCGATTCACGCAAGCGGCCGGCTGGTCATGGCCGACGTCGCGACCGATGCGCAGGGCCTCCACGCAGCCGACCTCGGCGCCGACGTCATCGCGACCACGTTGTCGGGCTACACCGACGACTCGGTGAGCCGGCCCGGTCCCGACCTGGGACTCGTGGAGCGACTGGCCGCGGCCACGCGCGTACCCGTCATCTGTGAGGGACGGGTGCGATCGGCAGCCGACGTGCGCGACGCCTTCCGCGCGGGCGCCTATGCCGTCGTCGTCGGCGGGGCCATCACGGGTGTCGATCACCTGGTGCGTCACTTCGTGGAGGCCACACCGGCGGGCCTGGCAGAGACGCTCGATGGGTAGGCACGGCGTGGCCGGGCTCCGGGTGCCGGGTGCCGGGTACGGACGGCGACTGGCCGCATGGCTCGCCGTGCTGGGCGCTGCGATGGCCGGGTGTACGCAGCCCGCACCCGCTCCTCCCGCGCCGGTTCAACCGCCCGCGATCAGCCGTCCCGCAGCCGAAGCGCCGGAGACGCCACCGGTGGCGGCGACACCCGAGGTCGGCACACCGGAGAGGGCCGATACCGGAGATGCGGGAGTTCGCGTCGATCTGCGTCGCGACGAGGCACGAGGCGGTCACACGATTGCGCGCCATGTGGGGCGATCCGACGCGCAGTTGCAGGAGCGGCTCAGGCGGGAGCGGATCGCGGCCGCCTCGACCTATCCCGATCTCGAGACGGCGGAACGCATCGTGGCCCTCACGCTGGCCGAGAACGCGCGCCGTGTGCAGCGGTGGGTCGATCAGCGCGGGCCGCGGTCGAACCTCGCGATCCGGTATCGTGCGCGTGATGGCCTGCCTACCGGCCGCATGCTGCGTCGCGGAGACGACGAATCGCGCGACGTGTCCGGAGCGGTCGTGGTGTTGCGCTGGCGCGACGAGGGGTACTACGTGCTGACGTCCTATCCGGAGAATCCGAGATGAGCGCCGGTCGGGACGGATCTCCCCCTCGACCCGGCTCGGGGCGAGCGAGCCGTCCGCCAGATGCGGCGGGTGGACCCGCCCGATGGCCGCACCTGCGCGCCCTGCTCGACGGCTACCTGCACCAGGACTTCGTGGCCGAGCACGGCGACGCCGCACGGGCCGTGCAGGCGTGGCTGTCGGATGCCTCGCGCGACGAGGTCATCTCGGCGTCGTCCGAGTGGCGTTCATTCCTCAACGTGACGTCCGGCATGGACGTCGCAGCGCGGGCGCGGGCGCTTCGCGACCTGGTCGGCGGCGCGTGGGATCCCGACGGCCACGAGGAGTTCGACGCCGTGTCGTCACGGCTGCTCGACGCACATCGTCGGTAGGGACGGCTTCGGTAGGGACGGCTGGCCCAGCCGTCCGTCACCGGCGTTGACCCGAGCCGTCCGCCGT
>VFQN01003389.1_pt1 | contig 22901 bp, 23 predicted proteins | sample 3512371 | NCBI WGS metagenome assembly VFQN01 (sample SAMN10412370, study PRJNA504923) | tailings metagenome | isolation source: Replicate 2 from Balatoc abandoned mine | place: Philippines: Itogon, Benguet | collected 2017-08-28
TTGAAAAGTTTGAAACCGTCAAAAACCTGCGTCGTATTTTTGCTGCCATCATTGTCGATAAGGATAGCCAGAAACCCATGATCATTGGCAAGGGTGGCGAAAAGCTCAAGCAGATCTCCACCGAAGCGCGCCAGGATATGGAAAAGCTGTTTGGCTCCAAAGTTTATCTTGAAACCTGGGTCAAGGTAAAAGGTGGTTGGGCAGATGATGCCCGTGCACTAAAAAGCCTGGGTTTCTAGCCGGGCAGTTTCTTTTCTACTGGCATCCGCATGGCAGTAAAACCATCTGATTCAGGTAGCCACAAACAAAGCCTGCAACCGGTCTTTATTCTTCATACCTATCCCTTTAAGGAAACCAGCCTGGTCGTCGAAATGTTTAGTCGCGACCTGGGCCGTATTGCTGCCGTGGCCAAAGGCGCACGTCGCCCTCTTTCCGCCATGCGCGGCATGCTGCAGTCTTTTCAGCAGCTGGCCGGTACCTGGTCAGGCAAAAACGAGCTCAAGACTCTGCATGACCTCGAGTGGATGACTGGCCTTACTTTACTCAGGGGTGATGCGCTCATGTGCGGCTTTTACATGAATGAACTGTTGCTGCGTTTGCTGCCGCGGGATGATGCCCATACGCAGCTATTCGAGTATTACGCCCAAACCATTCAATTATTATCTAACTTGCAGCAAGATGCCGGAAATGGCCAGCTGGCCGAGATCATGCGCCGTTTTGAACTCAAAATGTTACAGGAACTGGGTTACGCGGTGCCGCTGACGCATGATGAGCATGGCGAAGTGATACATGCCGACGAGATGTACCGCTTTGAGGCCGACTATGGCGCATGTGCACCGTCTGCCACCAGAAATGGATTGCTGGTACAGGGTGCAACATTACTGGAGATGGCCCGCGGCAATTACAGCAGCGCCACGACGCAATCACAAAGCAAGCAACTCATGCGTTACCTGCTGCAGCATTACCTGGGTGAAAAACCCTTGCATACGCGGCAACTGCTGGTGGATTTGCAGGATTTCTGATTGCGGCAAATCCACTGCAAGACCAGGGGCCGGACTAACGATGCCTGGTGGATTGCGTTTATAATGAACTTGAAGAAAGTCTGCAACCGATAGATCGAAAGTAGCTATGTTAAAACTGGGTGTGAATATTGATCACGTGGCGACCATACGCCAGGCACGAGGAACCAAATATCCTAGCGTGGTGCAGGCCGCTTTGCGCGCCGAGCAGGCTGGCGCAGATAGCATCACCCTGCATTTGCGTGAAGACCGCCGCCATATGCAGGACGCCGATATTTTTGCCTTGCGGCCCTTGCTGCAAACCAAAATGAACCTGGAATGCGCGGTCACTAGCGAGATGATTGATATTGCCATCCAGGTTAATCCGCAGGATGTGTGCCTGGTACCGGAGCGCCGTGAAGAACGCACCACAGAGGGCGGGCTGGATGTGTTAACGCACTATAGCAAGGTTGAGCATGCGGTGAAAAAGCTGTCTGATCAGGGTGTCCGCGTCTCGCTGTTTATTGCGCCGGACCTGGCACAAATTGATGCTGCTGCTAAGATGGGTGCACCTGTGATTGAAATTCACACGGGCACGTTTGCTGATGCAGAAACAGAAAAAGCACAGCAAGACGAGCTGGAAAAAATTCAAACGGCGTTGCAACATGCGAAATCTGCTGGCTTAGTGGTGAATGCAGGACATGGTTTGCATTACCACAATGTGCATCATATTGCGCGTTTGCAAGGTTTTGAAGAGCTCAATATTGGCCATGCCATTGTGGCGCATGCCTTGTTCGTGGGCTGGGATAGTGCAGTGCGTGAGATGAAAGCACTCATGAAAGAGTTTTCGCCAAGATGAACACAGGAAACAATTGCCCTCGATGTGGCAATCCTTTATTCCTGACAAAAACAATGACCTTCAACTGGTTTCAGGTAGTGCTAGCATTAATACCAACAGCAGCCATATTTTATTTTCTTAAGCTTTTTTTTGAGTCAAAGAATAGTTATCAATATGGCAAGCTAACTGTCTACATCATATTAGCGGCTGTTGGTTTGGTCGGCCTGATTTTTGCAAGAGGGGTCAACAAACGCAGGTTCCATCTTGAATCATGTACACGTTGTGATTATGTAAATACTCAAGAGCAAGTAAATACATAGGAAGTTAAAAATGATATTTGGCATAGGCACAGACATTGTTGAAGTCGAGCGGATCCAGTCATCGCTTGACCAGTTCGGTGATGCCTTTGCCAAACGCATTCTCGCTGATTCAGAATGGGCCGATTACCAGGCCAGCCAGCTGAAGGTACGATTCCTCGCCAAACGGTTTGCTGCCAAAGAGGCGTTTGCCAAGGCCATCGGCACCGGTATCCGTGGCGATGTGAGTTTCCACAATATCGCCGTCACGCATGATGCGCTGGGCAGGCCTTTACTGCAATTATCTGCCACCTTACAAGGCTTTCTTAAGCAACACCATATTTACCAGTCCCATATCAGTATCAGTGATGAAAAAAACCTGGCGCTGGCGTATGTGGTGTTAGAAAAAGCCTCCAATTAATTTCGTCCGGTGAAAACCTGCCAGATTCTCACCATTGCAAAGGTATCTTGTTCGCAGTAAGCAAGTAACTGCTTCTCGATTTGCTGTTTTCTTTCAGCAGTGGTCTCTGGATGTATGGCTTCCACAAAAGCATTCATTGCCATGCCGCCATCTTGCACACCTTCAAGATTCGTATAAGATAACTCAGGAGCAATGGCAGGCAAGACCTTTTTGATACTCCAGCTACCATGCTGTGATGGATGGTAAAAATGGGCCTTAGCTACAGGCAATAGATCAAACAAACGTTTGGCAATGTTTTTCAGTGCGTCGGCCAGGTCTGGATAGCGTTCAGTAAGCTCCTTAATTCGTGCACCTTCAAAGCCCGCGTTATAGACATAGATTGGCCCACTTTCTCCGCAGCTTTCCACCAGTTTTTCTGCAAAGACACGGGAAGGGTCATTCCCAGAGATATCTAAAAAAGCGACATGATTTAATGCATCGACGCCATTTAAAACATGCAGACTGAATTGAAACGGTACTTGCTGATAAGGGCGAGTGCCAGCCCACACCGGGATAGCAAGATTAATCGTTTCAAAGTCAAGAAAGTAAGCTGGAAGCGGCTGGGCATTTAAAGTTTTACTTGTTGCAACGATATCAAAATAAGTACTATTTGCCACGGTGTGTTGTTTAATACGCTGCTGCGTTTTGTTTAACATGGAATCAGGCACTTCGCGCAGATCAATGATCCCCATTGTTTGCAGTTTTGATGCGTTTTTTTTACTTAAGCGCGGAAGCCATTGAATTGGGTATTCTGCTTTGACTAGATCACGTGCGCAATACGCATGAAAGCCACAGTCAAATGGCGTCGAGCATTGCTCACCTGGCGTAATATCAGGCTCTTCCCCTGCAAGCGTTTCACGTGCTGCGGCCACCCAGTTCTCAACCTCAGCAGCCCTGTTTAAAGTAGATTCCGTTAAGTCGACCTCTTTCAGCAAGCCTGCATAATCATTATTACCAGGGTAAACCCAACTACTATCAATATGTGCAACAGAGACGGATTGCAATCGAAAGCCGGAAATCTCTGCTACATAACTCTGCACCGCAATATCATCCCGGTGATAGTCTTTTACGGATGTAGATGATTTCACTTCAATCATTTTCCAAACGCGCTGATTGTTGCTATTGTCTAGCGGTAACATTACGTCGGCAAATGCCAATAAGCCATTACTTGAAAAACCAGCCTCAAAAATAGGCGTGTCCGCATTGATTAATGTCTGACTGCGGGCAAGTGCATGGCTAAACCCCTCTTTTTCAATATCAATCAAGACACCTGTTTGTAACGGGTCGTAAATTGAACGCGCAATATCACCGACTTTAAATCCCACGTTAAATTTTGCCTGTGTGGCATTAGAAATCTGTATCAATTCAGGTTTCTTTATTTCTAGCCACAACCTTTTTGGACATTGCCGGAAAGCGATTATTTTGGATTTGGAGAGGTTCATTATGTTTGGTTTATGCACCTACATGCAAATGATTGACGAACTGATCTTGCATGAATTGACCGATGCGGTTCAAGTTAGCAAGTGTCTGCTCAATATTTATTTTGTTGTCACTAGTTGCAATTTGAACATAGCTCATACAACCTATTGTCAACTCTTTGTTCTTAACGAGCCTCTTCAATACGCGAGCAGGCCTTTCAATTTTATGATTCTCTATAAAATTCTTTTCGGTCAGTTTTTTAAGCCATTTATTACGTAGGGCAATCAACTCTTGATCTGTGTTGTTGGAGTGAGTGACTTTTACAATAAGGTTTAGCTTATCCTTACATATACGCATATAAAAGACGTAGCCCTGTTTCTCCAGCTTGAATAGTGGTCCGTAGGTTGGTGCAGCATTCTTTCCATACGACCTCTTGCCATTATTTCCTTGGTTTAGTCCGGCATTCTCAGATGTTTTCAAGGTTCTGTAGAAACCCATCCATGAGTTATTGTCCCAGGCACTATATTCCGTATCCTGAAATGTAACTGTGTCTTTTTCTATTTTTCCCCAATAACTTTTAAAGTCATTGAGGATGTGGTTGGGGCCCGTATAGGTTTGCAGGACAGTCAAAAAGTCCTCGCGGGTAAAGGCTTTGTAATTTGCTTTTTCTATTTCCGATAGGTTTAGCAGATCTTTGGTTCTTAAATAAATGCGCAATATCTGGTTTTCATTAAATCCAAGGTTGCTTATACACTGAAAGTATCTATTAAGTTGGTCTCCTGTCAGGCCAGCGCCGACTTTATCTTCAATGATAATTGCCAGGCTATTCGCTGGGGGCTGATGGCTTTTTCTCACCTCTTTGAGAGTAGTGTTTATCAAGCACAAGATATCAATTCTTTTGTATTGCTGCCTTATCTCAATAGACTCAACTTCAATCACACTTTGAAGGTTGAATTTGATCAAAATTGACCTTAGGAAACGCATGCCAACATCATGCAAATCGTCTTCTTTATATAATTTATCGGCCCATGCTAATAACCAGCAAATAAAAGCATCTTGGGAGAGTTCTTTTGTTGCATATTTAAATAAATTTGGAGCATTCATTTTTTTCTTCTTTTTAAAGTGTTACCAACAGAGCTAAGTTTGTTTTTTTTAGACCCATATGACAAGTGGCATTCAAAATAGTAACCATGCTATGGTATACATGTGGTACTAGTTGGTTGCATGTCAGATTAAAGTTTGCCTGATATGCTCCATGAAAGTTTGTCCAAGCAATCGCGCTAATATTATCGGCCAAGATGTGACAAGCCGTTTTAAGTAAATCCACAATTCTACCTTTCCTGCCATATCCAAGAACCACAAGCAAATCCATTAGATCTGTATGGTAATAACCTGTGGCACACGGAATACATACGACACCCAAAACTAGCATTAAGAATTTAGAAAGTGCGTCAATTGTAGGGCTTGATTCATCGGTAATGGTTACCCAATGAACAGGCTTATTAATAGAATGTGGACTATCAATGAAGCATTTGCTGATTTTGAACCCGACACTTATCTCATGCATTGAAATTGGCTTGATGTATAAGTCTGCATCTAAATGTAATACATTGTTTCCGTACAGTATTTCCAGAGTGTTGAGCGCAAAATCATCGTAATATTTTTCCAAGTCACGACCAAATTTTTTAACCCATTCAAGCTTTTCAATAAAAAAGTTTTCCTGATCTTTCTCATTGATAATTTGTATTGTAAAAGCACAGGAGTAGGTCATCTCTAAATCTGAATTTTTATTGCTTCTAAAGAGATTATCCGTAGATTGCGACAAATTGCGTCGTATGATTTATCGGGGTTTAAGCTACCCTACCAGCTATTAGATTGTCCATTTTGAGCCATCCCAATTGGTGTATTAGCGTAAATTGATTATTTTAGGGATGGGGAGGGATAATTGCACCAACTAAGATACTGCAAGTTTTAAGACTTTCTTCGAATTCATTGCAAAGTGTTTTATGAGTCTGGTCGCCCACGTTTTTTGACATATATAAAAACTCTCCAAATCTTTTGAAATCGGTGGGAGAATTTTTTAGGCCTAAGCAACCATTGGATGATAACCAGCTATGCGTGTTTTTGTCCTCTTTAACGAGAGTTTCAAGGGACCTGCTAGGATTTAAATCTACATAATTTCTGCGTACGTAATGTCGGTAATCTGTACCTTGCAACTGCACGCCCCATGCAATTTCTTTGTTTTGTCCATTTTCAATTTTTTTCACAAACTCAATCTGAAATCCTGGTGTTGAGTTAGTGAAAAAGGCTGTGAAAGATAGCTCAGGTATCTCATTAATCAAATTGTTTAATATAGTTCTCCCAAAGAATTCATATATAACCTTCCCAATCAAATCATGTATTCTCAGATTTCTAAAACGATTTCCGCATGAATATTTCAATAGAGCACTCAATGTTGCTTCTTCTGTATTTTTACCTACATATCCGTATGTGTATTCAATTGAATGGTTGATTAATGCAAGAAGGTCGATTGTTGACTCAATATAGTCTCGAACAAATACTGACATCTTGTCATCCTTTTTGGGATGTACATCGCGACACTCTGCAAATAGCCTGCTCCAATCAACCTTGCTCCAAGGCTCAAAATTATACATGCCTGAGAGTAGGGTTTCCGGAGCAAGTAGGAAACACTTATAGCTAATTCTGTTGAATTTATACGTGATGGTTCGTGCAGATTCATTAATGTCTTTTTCGACATATTGAAGCGAATTAACCTCTCTGTTTGTGCCGTCTTTATTTTTTCTCTGTTTGGTGATGTGTAGTTTTTTACTGGCGCCTTCATTGGTGTAAAGGTCAATCGAAATCTTGTTTTCTAGTTTTTTAGAGTAGTTTTGGAGCTGATCAAGACTCGGGATTGATTTGAGCTTTGCTTCGATCACCACAATATCAATTGTTGCATCTATGGTTTGAGTCGGCTTTTTGTCGTCAGTCGCGTTTTCGAGGGTATCGGATTCAGTATCCAGGTCTATATGATCAGTTGGGATGATCAGTAAATCCAAATTCAACTTTTCTCTAAGCACTAAAACATTTTTTGGTGGGTTTTCTGTACTGAAGAAACATTTTAAGAGAGCAGCTTTTATTCTGTGAATGTAAGCCTCTTTATTACTATCGGAAGTTTTTTGTTCCAGAATAAAGGCAAGAAAGTTAGTATGGAATAATTCCCTGCCACCTCTAGACATCGCGAAGGCAGGGGATTTTTCTAGGGCTTCTAAACGAGTTTGTATATTTTCTTCAACCTGCATACTTTTCAGCCATCAATAGTAGTTTTCTTGAAATTATTAGTACATGGATATTTGTAAATTCAACTGAAAAAACTTTATTACGGGGGTTGATTGTAAACCAACCAAATTTTGGTAGCCACAGGCGAGAACGTCTCTTTCCGAGGGGTCACTTCATTACCAAAACAAGCAGAAAACACTTGAAATACCATGTCGGTGACCTCGTTGGCGGATTGGGCAGTGTGAAGCATTTCAACAATATGGTCAGCCTCTATTTGGTATTCGTCTGTATTGTCTCCAAAATTAAGACGCATTGGGTCTGCATCAAATAGAAGTGCATTCACTTTTGCCGCGATTTGCGCTTGTTTGATGGAGTGATCTGTTACTCGTTCAGAAGGGCACACGGGTTGTTATTGTGAAAAAGCTAGCTGGCGGGTTAAATGGACTTTTTATGGGACTTCAATTCTTATGTTTTCATACGACCAATGGATGTATTTGGCAATTAAGAGTTTGCCGCGTTTTCCCAAAGCACAAACAGGGCTTGTACTTCAGGGATGAGCGCATCGGCCATGATCCCATTCGGCAAATATTGTGGAAACTGTTTTCGCATGGATTCTAATGTGATTTTAAATTTGAAATGTGGAGTGCTCAGTGATAGGCGTTGATGATTGACATGCAGGCTGGGGATAGATTGTAAAGTTGCCTGCTGTGAGCGCGAAAGTAAGGGAAAAGGTGCCAGGTCGCACTCCTCTCCTAAATATATAACGCTATCTGCTTGTAATAGTTTTAGGACTGCTGTTTGTTGCAAAGAATGTTTGCTGTTCCAGCCAAACATTTGCACATCTGGCAATAATGGAGATTGACAGGTGGGGCATTGAAAATTGCGCAAGTGTAGTGATTGCTCAATCATGTGATAAGGCAAAGTATGAGAATGCTGTATACATTTAACCTGTTGCAAGTTGCCATATAGCGCAGTATCCACATGAATGCCTGTTTCTTGTAGGCAAGTATCAATATTCTGGGAAATAATCCGGCAGTTTATCTGTTGCTGAAGAAGGTGCAATGATGCTGAACTTTTGACGGGCGTCGCTGCTCGCCATAAAAACCAGTCCCAGACAATATTGAGGTGTTTGCTGTTCTGCAGCGGGTTAAATCTGGCGCTTGTAGTACTCCAGGTGCCAGATTGCACATCACGGTAGTGAGGGTAGCCATGGGAGGCTGCAAACTGGTAGCCGATAATCAATAAAATATTGCGTTGTTGGAGAACATTGGATAAAGCATTAATAAGATCTTCTGGTGCCATCAGTGATGCATCCGCATTAAGAGTATGTGTAAGATAATAGGTATTAGTTGCGACATACTGCGTCGCACATGGAGCATCAATTTGAAGAAAGATAAACGGTTGTTTGAGCGGCTCATACGCATGCTGAATTTAATTCCAGTATCACCGCGTATAGTGACGGCTGGAGAATTACATCAACGACTGAGGGCTGACGGTTTTGATGTGACGAAGCGGACGGTGGAACGCGATTTGGTACAGCTTTCAGAGAGCTTTGGCATCTTCAATGATGATAGCCGTATGCCACATGGCTGGAGTTGGCAAAAAGATAGCCCGCGTTTAAATTTGCCAGGATTGACGCCTGAAGAATCGCTAACTTTAAAACTGGCTGAGGGGCATTTAAATGGGTTGATGCCAGTGAGTTTGTTTGAGAATATCAAACCTTATTTTGCACAAGCAGAGAAGGTTTTGCATAACCCGTTATTGTATAAAAACTATGCAAAATGGTTGGATAAAGTGCTGGTTGTGCATCCATGGCAACCTTTGGTTTCACCTGAGATTGATGCGTGCGTATTGGCGGCGATTCATCAGGCGACGATGGAGGAGCGGCAACTGGAGTTGCTGTACCAGTCGCGTGCGGATGATACTGCCCAGCCAAGAACTATTAACCCTCTAGGCATAGTGGTTCGTGGACATGTTTCTTATCTTGTCTGTACGATACAGCCATTTAGTGATGTGCGATTGTTGGCCATGCATCGTATCCAGGTTGCTACTGTCACTGAAGTCGCGGCTTTGATTCCACAGAGTTTTAGCTTAAAAGAGTATGCAGATGGTGGTGCCCTGGGATTCTCCAGTTTTGGGATGATTAAACTACAACTCCGGTTTAACAAAGCAGCAGGGCTGCATTTGCTGGAAAGTCCATTGGTGAATGATCAGATTGTCGTGGAAACGGAAGATGCAATTACGCTGACTGCCAATGTGATGGATAACGTGCAATTGCGCTGGTGGATTCTGGGTTTTGGCGCACAGGTAGAGGTTCTTTCACCGTCTCATTTGAAGGAGGCGATTTATAATGAAATTTCCAAGGCTGTCGCAGTATATAGTACGAAGCATGACTGATTTATTTGATATAGTCTTTGCATGATGAGTGAGTTGGATTTAGAGCGCCGCTTTTCAGGCGTGCGCCGTTTATATGGCGAACAAGGACTGGCAAATTTGCAACAGGCACATGTGCTTGTCATCGGTATTGGTGGCGTCGGCTCATGGACGGTAGAGGCACTGGCGCGCAATGCAGTCGGCAAATTAACACTGGTCGACCTGGATAATATTGCTGAATCAAACGTAAACCGCCAGATTCATGCGCTTGAAGAAAACCTGGGCAAGGCCAAAGTCACCGCCATGCGTGAGCGGATTGCAGCAATTAATCCACAGTGTGAGGTGATTGAAGTCGAAGACTTCGTCACGCCGGATAATTTGCCACAAGTGCTGACAGGCTTGCCGGATATTGTGGTGGACTGCATGGATGATACCAAGGCCAAGATTGCGCTGGCGGCTTATTGCAAGCAACACAAATTACCATTGGTGATGGTGGGCAGTGCTGGTGGCAAGTTGGATGCAACGCGTTTACGTCTGGCCGATTTGTCCCAGGTGCAGGGCGACCGTATGCTGGCGAAGGTGCGCAATCAGTTACGCCGTGACCACGGGTTTCCCAAGGCGTCCGATCACAAAAAGTCAGCCAGGTTCGGCATCATGGCTGTGTATTCGGATGAGCCAGTAGAGCGGCCGGAGGAAGCCTGTGATACCTCGCAGGCAGGTCTCACAGGTTTGAATTGCGCGGGATATGGTTCGAGTATTTGTGTCACTGCCAGCGCAGGATTCATCGCGGCACAGCAGGCTATACAGCACTTGTTGGCGGCTTGATAACGTCAACTTTTTTCAAAAAACATTTTTATTTCACCAATTTCTGCCATCATAGGGTTGAACAATGTATTCAGGATGGCGTCTACCTTAAAAAGGTCAGACATCACGTAACTATCTCTGCAGGTAAATACAGCCGTTTTCAGCCTGTGATCATGAGTTCAAGTCATTACACGATCGGCTACAGTGACATGTGGCCCACATTTGCTTAATCCATAAAGGTATTGCCATGCAATTGGATGTGTTTTTAAAAAAGGTTTCTATCAATCATGCCCTTAATACGCTGATCTGGCATATTGCCGAGGCGGGCATTGAGATTGCTGCGCTGGTCAGGCAGGGCGCATTGGCGGGGGTCACCGAAAAAATGACCAGTACCAATGTGCAGGGTGAAACACAGATGCATCTGGATATCCGTAGTCACGAAGTGGCGCTGGCACAGTTACGGACCTCTGCAGTGGTAGCCGCTGTGTTATCTGAAGAAGAGGATAAGCCTGTGTTGTTTGAAACATTGGAGGCGCCTTTTCTGGTCAGCATGGATCCTTTGGACGGTTCTTCCAACCTGGCGATTAATGGCGTGGTGGGTAGTATTTTCTCGGTATTGCCCAATACTGGCCTGGCAACCCTTGGCGAGCAGGCTTTTTTACAGCCGGGCAAGGATCAGCGTGCGGCGGCTTATATCATGTATGGGCCAGCGACTTTGCTGGTGCTGACGATAGGTCAGGGCACGCATGTGTTTACATTGGACCATAGCAGCCAGGCGTTCGTATTGACACAACAAACAGTCAAAGTCCCCGAAGAAACCACAGAGTTTGCCATCAATGCCAGTAATCAGCGTTATTGGCAACCCGCCATGCAGCGCTATATTATGGAATGTCTGCAAGGTTTAGAAGGGCCGCGTGGACGCGACTTTAATATGCGCTGGTGTGCAAGTATGGTGATGGATGTACATCGGATCCTGACGCGTGGAGGGGTGTTCCTTTATCCGCGTGATAGCAAGCAACCGGTGAAAGCCGGGAGGTTAAGATTGTTGTATGAAGCCAACCCCATGAGCTTGCTGGTGACGCAGGCGGGCGGAGAAAGTATAGACGGGCTGCAAGAGGTTCTGACCATCGCACCGGATAGCTGCCATCAGCGCGTGCCAGTGTTGCTAGGCTCAAAACAGGAAATTCAGCGCTTGCGCGACTATCATCAGCAAGCCGATTAGCATTAGCAAACCCATTAGCATCATAAGCCTCACCTTAGAAGGAGAGTTACATGGCATTGATCTCACTCAGGCAGTTGCTGGACCACGCTGCGGAACATAGTTATGGTTACCCGGCATTCAATATCAATAATATGGAGCAGATACTCTCCATCATGAAAGCCGCTGATGAAGTAGATAGTGCGGTGATTTTGCAGGCGTCGGCTGGTGCAAGAGGCTATGCTGGTGAGTCATTCCTGCGCAAGATGGTGGAAGCAGCCATTGAGCAATACCCGCATATTCCAGTCTGTATGCACCAGGATCATGGCACCTCGCCCAAGATTTGCCAGATGGCGATACGCAGCGGGTTTTCCAGCGTGATGATGGATGGCTCTTTGAAAGAAGATCATAAAACCCCAGCCAGTTATGATTACAATGTGGATGTCACGCGTCGTGTCGTCGAGTTTGCCCATGCGGTGGGGGTTTCGGTAGAGGGCGAGCTTGGTGTACTCGGCTCGCTTGAAACTGGCATGGCAGGCGAGGAGGATGGGGTAGGGGCAGAAGGTAAGCTGGATGAATCCCAATTGCTGACCGACCCCGACGAAGCCGCTGCTTTTGTCGAAGCGACCAAGGTCGATGCACTGGCCATTGCCATTGGCACCAGTCATGGCGCCTATAAATTCACGCGTCCACCTTCAGCCGATACGCTGTCGATTGAACGTATCCGGGAAATTCATGCCAAAATCCCTAACACACACTTGGTGATGCATGGTTCTTCGAGTGTGCCGCAATCTTTGCTGGAACAAATCAGGCACTATGGCGGCAATATCAAGGAAACTTACGGTGTTCCGGTTTCCCAGATCGTGGAAGGGATTAAAAACGGGGTGCGTAAGGTCAATATTGATACCGATATCCGCCTGGCCATGACCGCCGCTATCCGTGCCCATCTGGCGGAGCATCCGGAGCAGTTTGATCCGCGACAATATTTCAAGGAAGCGACTATTGCAGCCCAGCATTTGTGTAAAGAACGCTTCGAGGCCTTTGGTAGTGCCGGACAAGCGAGTAAGATAAAGGTTGTTCCACTTGAAAAAATGGCGGCCATCTACTAACCCGTAGAGAACTGCTGGTTGATATAGCCTGAAAAACAACGATCATTTGAGGGGGCATGAGTAAAGGAATTCCATCATGCGACAAAAATTAGTCATTGGTAACTGGAAGCTGCATGGCGGCCTGCTTGAAAATCAAGGCCTGTTGAATCGTCTCAAGCAAGAGTTGCACGATCTACATGGCGTAGATGCCGCAGTGTGTTTACCCTATGTATACCTGTTCCAAGCGCAAACCCTGCTGCAAGATTCCCACATTGCCTGGGGTGCCCAAAACGTCAGTCAATTCACCGAAGGTGCGTTTACCTCCTGCATTTCAGCCAAAATGGTGGCCGAATTTGGCTGCACCTATACCATCATTGGCCATTCTGAGCGTCGCGCTCTCAAGCTTGAGAGTAACCAGGTGGCCACCAAACGCCTGCTTAATGCCCTGCATGCCGGGCTCACGCCTATTTTCTGTGTCGGTGAAACGCAGGATGAACGCGATGGCAATATGGCTGAGCTGATTGTGCGCAACCAGATGCTGAATGTCGTTTACGGTCTGGATGATGAAGCGTTTGCCCTGGCCAAAAAATTTAATATGGTCATTGCCTATGAACCGGTATGGGCCATTGGTACGGGCGAGCATGCCAGCCCGGAACAGGCGCAACGCATGCATGCCTTTATCCGCATGATGATTGCCGAGCGCGACCGCGAGTTTGCAGATCGTATCCGTATTGTCTATGGTGGCAGTATGACCCCAAAAAACGCGCACAGTCTGCTCAGCATGCCGGATATCGATGGTGGTTTGCTGGGCCGCGCAGCTTTGGTGGCAGAAGATTTTGTCGAAATCTGCAGAATTGCCAGCCGTTGCTACATGCAAAAAACAGCGTTCAGGGAACCCTCGCCCGTCATGCCAGTCATTTGAGGCATGACATCCATATTCAAAGGCAATAAGAGTAGTTTACCGTCAAAAAACTGCCAGCAATGCGGCAGGCCCATGACCTGGCGAAAAGCATGGGCCAATAATTGGGAGCAAGTGAAGTATTGTTCTGAACGCTGCCGCCGTGCCTCCAAAATGATCGCAGCATGAGGCACCTCGTTATCATCCTCGGCGACCAGCTCACGCTGGATAATCCTGCCTTGGAGGGCTTTGATCCTGCCCAGGACCATATTGTCATGGCCGAAGTGGAGGAGGAGTCGACGCATGTCTGGGCACATAGGCAGCGCATTACTCTCTTCCTCTCAGCGATGCGGCATTTCGCGGCACAATTGCAAGCGCAGCATCTGCCACTCACCTATTTCAAACTCAATGAACATGCTTACCCAGACCTGTCTTCGGTCTGGCAGGCCATGTTGGAACAGCATCGTCCATCCGCGATGAGGGTATGCGAACCTGGGGACTGGCGGGTTTGGCAGGCGTTGCAGGCGGTGGCAGACCAGTATTCAACGCCTTTGGTGGTATTGGAAGATACGCATTTTATGTGCAGCCGGGCTCAGTTTCAGCGCTGGGCGGCCAAATATGATGAGAAAAATTCCTCTTTGCGCATGGAGTTCTTTTACCGTGGTATGCGTAAAAAACACCATATTTTGATGCAAGATGATGCGCCAGCAGGTGGAGACTGGAACTACGATCACGATAACCGCCAGCCTTTGGGCAAGCAGGGACCACAGGATTTGTTGCCGCCGCCTGCCTTTAGCCCGGATGCAGTGACACAAGAAGTGATGGCATTGGTGCAGGAGCGGTTTGCACAGCATCCGGGCACGCTGGATGTGTTTGCCTGGCCAGTCACGCGCGATCAGGCGTTGGATTTGCTGCAACACTTTGTTGCGGAAAAGTTACCGCTGTTTGGTCCATATCAAGACGCCATGTGGCAAGACCAGCCATATTTATGGCATTCATTGCTGGCCTCTGCCATGAACCTCAAATTGCTTAACCCACGAGAAGTGATTGTAGCAGCCGAACAGGCTTATCTTGACGGGCACGTGCCGCTGGGGTGTGCTGAAGGGTTTATCCGCCAGATATTGGGGTGGCGTGAATTTGTGCGCGGCGTGTATTGGCTGGAAATGCCAGCACTTAAGTCGGCAAATTATTTCCAGCATCAGCGGGATTTACCAGTCTGGTTCTGGACGGGAGACACGCATATGCAGTGTTTATCGCAGTGTATCGGCCAGACCTTGCGTACCGGCTATGCCCATCATATCCAGCGCCTGATGGTCATCGGCCTGTTCTCGACCTTGGCACAGCTGTCACCGCAGCAAGTTTCTGACTGGTTCCTGGCGGTGTATGTCGATGCCGTAGAGTGGGTGGAACTGCCAAATGTCATGGGCATGGCCTTGTATGCCAACGGTGGCCGCTTTACCAGCAAACCTTACGTGGCAAGCGGGGCTTACATTCAGCGCATGAGCAATTATTGCAAAAGCTGCCATTATGACCCCAAGCAAAAGACGGGTGAGAGTGCGTGCCCATTTACCACGCTCTATTGGGCATTCCTCATCAAGCACGAGGCCAGTTTGGCGAGTAACCAGCGTACGCGGCTCATGGTCAAGCATGTGGCTAATCTTTCAGCAGACGAGCGTTCTGCCATCAATGATATGGCCACATTAAGATTGCAGCACCTCGATCAATTGTAATGTGCAATCTGCTAAATTCACAAAACTGTCACAATAGTCGCCAGTTCAGCCGATACAATAATCGCCATGAAAAATAATACGCCTGCCTTGCTCGATAGAGACCTCAGTATTCTCAGTTTTAACGCACGTGTATTGTCCCTGGCGCAACGTGAAGACTATCCCCTACTGGAACGCCTGCGTTTTTTATGTATTGTGTCGAATAATCTCGATGAGTTCTTTGAAGTGCGCATGCCATTACAAATGGAAGCGTATCAGCAGGGCGTTACCAGTGGCCCGGTAACGGCTGCCACCTGTGAACAGGTGGCGCAAATGGCACATGGCTTGGTCTCACAACAATATCAGTTATTCAATGAGGCCCTAATGCCGGCACTCGCCAAAGAGCGCGTACATCTGGTATCCGGCACTGTCCGTACGCCAGAGCAAACCACCTGGGTCGCCAACTATTTCAAACGTGAAGTGCTGCCGTTCTTGATGCCGGTGTCGCTGGACCCATCGCATCCGTTCCCGCAAGTGGCCAACAAATCGCTTAACTTTATTGTGCGCATTGCGGTCGACGGTGAAGAAAAGATTGCCATTGTACGCGCGCCGCGCGTGGTGCCGCGCTTGATCCAGTTGCCACCCTCTATCAGCAAGGGCGATCAGTGCTTTGTATCGCTGACCAGTATTATCCGCGCTAACTTGGAAGTCTTGTTCCAGGGTGCCAAAATCCTGCATTTTTCACAATTCCGCGTCACACGTAACAGTGACCTGGAAGTCGATGAAGACGATGTGATCAATCTGCGTACGGCATTGCGCGAAGAATTGGCGCACCGCCAATATGGAGAAGCCGTCCGGCTGGAGGTCACACAGGAGTGCGATGACACGCTGGCCGAGTTCCTGCTGAAACAGTTTAATTTGCCGCCACTAGCGCTCTACCGCGTCAATGGCCCGGTAAACCTTGGGCGCTTGATCCAGCTGCCCGACATGGCTAAGGGTGACCATCTCAAGTTTGTGCCTTTCCAGCCACATTGGCCACAGCATATCAAAAAGAATCTTTCCCTACTGGCGCAGATGCGCGAAAAGGATTTGTTGATTCACCAGCCTTATGAGAGCTTTGAGGTGGTCATCCAGTTACTGGAAGAAGCCGTCAAGGATGAGCAGGTGTTAGCCATCCGCATGACTATTTACCGAACAGGTGCTGATCCGCGTATGTTGCGCTTGCTACAAGAAGCGGTCCGTCGAGGTAAGGAAGTCCTGGTGGTGGTGGAGCTCAAGGCGCGATTTGATGAAGAGGCCAATATCAACTGGGCCGAGGCACTAGAGTCTGTGGGAGCCCAGGTGGTGTATGGTGTGGTGGGTCTGAAAACACATGCCAAAATGCTACTGATCATGCGGCGTGAAGGTAAAGCCATCCACCGCTATGGCCATCTTTCTACCGGTAACTACAATCCTAAAACCACCCGCTTGTATACCGACTGGAGCATGTTGACCGCAGACGCAAATCTGACACGCGAAATGGAGGCGGTTTTCCGCCACCTGACCAGTGAGTTGCCTATCCCGGCCATGAAGCATTTACTGGTTGCCCCGTTTACCTTGCAAGCCAGCATGATCAGGCAATTGGTCAAGGCGCAGCGCATCGCCAAGCTAGGTAAGCCTGCTAGGGTGATTGCCAAAATGAATGCACTGACAGATGTGCCATTGGTCAATGCCTTGATGAAAGCCGCCGCTGCCGGCGTCGAGATCGATTTGATTGTACGGGGTGCGTGCATTCTGCCAGTCGACTCACCGGTGGTGAATGGGCGCATCCGGGTGCGTTCTATTGTTGGGCGCTTGCTCGAGCATTCGCGCGTATTTTATTTTGAGCTGGATGGTCAAGTGCAGATGTGGCTGTCGAGTGCAGACTGGATGAGCCGCAATATGGTGCGCCGCGTAGAGCTGGCATGGCCAATTAAAGATCCTGCGATGCAGCAGCGGATTTATCAGGAAAGCCTGCAGCTATATCTGCAGGACAACAAAGATGCCTGGCAACTCACAGAAAACGGCCAATATATCCCAGTAGCAGAGCAATCAGGCGATGCCGAGCCGCTGTCTTGCCAACGCTTGTTACTGCAACAATACCATTCCATGTAATACACATTATGTCTGTCAGAAACCTGATTTTATGGCGTCATGCTGAAGCAGACGTGCTTATGCATGGTGCATCAGACCTAGAACGTGCGCTCACAAAAAAAGGCCACAAACAGGCGAAACAAATGGCAGGCTGGCTGAAGAAATATTTGCCCAGGCAAACCTATGTGCTTGTGAGCCCCTCGGTACGTACTCGCGAGACGATTGCTTACTGGGGCGATGACTGGCAGGAAGATAACCGCTTGGCGCCGGAAAGGCCTCTGGCACCCTTGCTACAGTTGCTCGCGCAAAGTCCGTTTGAATCGGTCATGCTGGTAGGACACCAGCCTTGGATAGGTGAATTGGCCGCGCATGGACTGGGCATGCCCGATGGGCAGATCAGTATCAAAAAAGGTGCCGTCTGGTGGTTGCGCTTGCCGAAATCAGGGCTGCCCTACAAATTATATAGTGTGCAAAGCCCTGATTTGATTGAGTAATGGGGATAGTGCGTCAATCAGCATTCTTCATGCGGGTAACGCGCATCGTTAATCACTTTTTCGGCCTGCCGGTTTTAATGGTAGGTACCGTTGCCATGGTTGTTTTCAAACTAGCATCATCCATGGCAGAAAGCAGCTTCAAACCTGCTCTTAGCAGCTCGCTTTTTTTAACTGGTTTGCCCAGGCCTTCCAGGCGTTTTTTCAATGTGGCAATCTGTGCATACTCTTCTTTGGGCATGGTGAAACTGTCACGTTCCATTTTGACTTTGCTGGTTTTAGCTTTGTCTTTTTCTGTTACCGTGGCCGTTTTATTGACTACTTTGATCGCAGGTGCAGTAGGCACTTTTTTTGCAACGACTGTGGTTTTGGGTACTATTTTTGCGGCAGGCGGCTTTGTGGCTGCCGGTTTTGCGACAGCTGTTTTTTGCGCGGCAGGTTTGGCTACCACTGGTTTTGCCGGTGTGGTTGTTTTTACCGCAGTTGTGGTTGTCTTGTTTGCCGATAAAGGTTTGGCTCCCGGTTTGCTGGCCATGAATCTCTCCTGTTGATGTTGTGAAAACAGTTTATACCGTTTTTTTGAGACGTCAATTGTCATAAAAATTTCATATTCTTGTGGTGTTATAGAGACTGCTTTTCATGACAAAATTCAACACCTTCAATTGGGGAGTATCTGATGCGCAGGGTATTGGTGGCAAATACCAAAGGAGGCTGCGGCAAAACCACTCTGGCCACAAATCTTGCTGGCTACCTGGCGCAACTGGGTCACAAAATAGTGTTGGAAGACATTGATAGACAACAATCCTCTGCGGATTGGCTGGCGCGTCGCCCACAGCATGTGGCAACCGTATTCAACGCCGAAGATCTGGGTAAATCTGCGTTGCAAAAAGCAGACTGGGTCATTGTTGATTCACCCGGTGGTTTGCGTGACAAGAAAATCTCTGATGCTGTGACCGAGGCTGATTTGGTGCTGGTACCGGTGGCACCTTCCGCGTTTGATATTGGTGCTACGCAAGACTTTTTAGAGTTGCTGGCTGAAGAAAAAGCGGTGCGAAAACATAAAACGTTTGTTGGCCTGGTTGGCATGCGAGTCATGCCCCGCACACGGTCTGCGGAACGCTTGCTGGCATTTATGGATGAATCCGGCTTTTCCGTGCTTTCCATGCTGCGCGCTTCACAGATTTATGTGACTGCTGCCGAGGAAGGTCTCAGTATTTTTGAATTGTCGAGTACGTTAAAAGAAGTCGACATTGCCCAGTGGAATCCGGTCACGGACTGGATTTTACAAAACAGTTAAATCAAGCCTGTGGTAACAGGCCGTCAACAGACAATCAAAGGGAGTCCTAATGAAAGACAAGGTCAATCCAGAATACCTGGAAAAAGTAAAACAGCTAAGTTCTGATGAAGCTGAGCGTATTTTGTCCCGCATGGGCGGAAAACTGCCTAAGCGCTTTATTAAGGAAAAACTCACCCAGGAAGAGGCATTGGCCTTGCAACTGGAAATTGAGGATGATCAATTACACGAGTGGCGTGAGAAAGTAGCCAAACTGCGTGAAGAGGACGAGAAACGCGAAAAGAAGAAAAAAGATTAAAGCGGGTTAAAAACAAACACGGGCCAATCGGCCCGTGTTTGTTTTAGGTCAGTTGTAATTCAAGTTGCCAGCCCAGTTTTTGCCAAAGCAAGCACTCTTCTTCGAGCAGATAATGTGTTTGCGGATGCTGGTTGGCCCATTGCGATGAGAGTATCAGGACGAACTGCTGTTTATGGCGTTCTAACTGCAAGTGTTTCAACGCAGGCATCCGGCGCGAATGGCAGAAAATCACAGCCAGCCTTAATGCCATCAATTGGCAAACTAGGTCCTGGTTATCAAAGTCTGCAGGTAACTTGCGCAATTTGCCTTGGTGACCGAGGACCAGCAGGCTGATGGTGTGCAGCTCACTTTGGGCAAACCCCATCAGTTCCGTGTTATCCAGAATATAGGCGCCGTGTTTATTGCAGTCGGTATGCGAGATGGCCCAGCCGATTTCATGGCATAACGCCGCCCAGTGCAATAACGGTTTGTGTGTATCACTGGCCTGCATGGCATCATAAAAATATAAAGCCGCCTTGCTGACATTATTGGCATGATCCATTTCTACACCAAACTGCTTGCATAGCCTGGCAATCGACAAGGTACGCAAGTCTTCAGTCGCATGATCGCTACTGAGCATGTCATACAATACACCGTGGCGCAGGGCACCGTTGGCCACCATTAATGTGTCAATTTGCAAGGTGTCGAACACCGCCGTGAGGATGGCAAGCCCGCCACCAATGACAGCACGCCTGTCGTCTTTCAGACCCTCCATATTGAGGCGGTCAGGTGTTTTGGCTTTGATCAGGGTTTGTTTAAGCCACTCCAGTTGTGTACGCTCAATGCGATCTGTCGCAAACCCAGCACCAGCGAGTACATCAGCCACAGCCCCAACCGTGCCCGAGGCGCCATAAGCGACCTCTGACTGGCCAATGTAGCGGCTGGCAATCATGTCTATGATAGACTCGGCCGCAATTTCTGCACGCTCGAAATTGCGCTCGCTAAACTGGCCGTCAGCAAAATATTTTTGTGACCAGCCGACAGAGCCCAGGCGCAACGATTCCGTGATATTCGCTTTGAAGTGTTGGCCAAGGATAAACTCAGTCGAGCGGCCACCTATATCAATGACCAAGCGTTTTTCATCCGATTGTGGCAACATGCGGCTCACGCCCTGGTAAATCAGGCGCGCTTCTTCCACGCCAGAAATAATCTCTATCGGGTAGCCCAGGACTTTTTGCGCTTGCTTGATAAAGTCTTCGCTATTGGTGGCTTCACGCAAGGTTTGCGTCGCAACCGCACGGACATGCTCAACTGGAAAGCCTTTTAGCCGCTCACCAAAACGTGCCAGGCATTTCAGGCCGCGTTCAAATGCCTGCGGTTTCAAATTGCGGTCTTCGTCAAGGTCGCCGCCTTGACGGACGGCTTCTTTCAGGTAATCCACCCGCAGGATCTGGCCATCGACAACACGCCCGATTTCAAGGCGAAAACTATTGGAACCCAAATCTACAGCAGCGAGTTGGGTGTCTTGGGTAATTTTTAGCATGCGATAATACGGGATGGGTTACTTAAGATAGCGGTTAATGGCCTTGGGGTATTCAGGAAAATAGCGTTCAATCACGCTTAAATCAAAACTTCTCAAGATACTGGTGTTTGATTCGCGGTCGAGCAGGAACTTAAAGGACGCGCTGACGAGTTCTGCAATATTTTGGGTCGCCCCGATCAACTCACTGGCATAATCAGGCTTGACGCTGACCTGGTGCGTGGTGACATGCGAGCCATGCACGGTGACAGAAAACGAGTTAGGACTGGTTTCAGTCACTTCAATAGTTGCCATGATTGCCTCCCCAGACATTCCTGCAAACAGTATAAATTGTTATGTTGGCAGAGGCCAGTGAAACTAATATGAAATTGCAGCCGCCGGTTGCGTATGGTTTCATCAAACCGTCATCTGCTGAAAATAAGATCAAGAAAACAAAGATACAACCCAATGCGCCGTTTACTTTCCCTGATTTTTTTGCTCTGGATTCCCCAGATTTCGTATGCCGCCCGCCCATTGGTGACGGATGATGCACGCCTGACCAATGCGCACAGCTGCCAACTTGAAAGCTGGATGCGTAGCTACCAGGGTGGTCAGGAGTTATGGGCACTGCCAGCGTGTAACCTGGGTGAGAATTTTGAAATCACGCTCGGAGGTGGCAGTTACCGTAATACGGACGATCATTATCATACCGAAGACTGGATAGGCCAATTTAAAACCCTGTTCAAGCCACTGGAAACTAATGGCTGGGGTGTAGGGCTTGCCGTAGGGCGGGTGATGCATCCTGATATCCAGCCAGGGCCTAATCAATTTGGCAATACGTACTTTTATATCCCAGTGTCATTCTCGCTGCGAGATGATGATCTCATTGTGCATGTGAACGTAGGTATGTTGCGGGACCGGCAAGAGGATCGCAATAAGGTGAATATGGGCTTAGGTTCTGAGTTTAAGCTGGCTGGGCGTTTTAGGGGCGTGGCCGAAGTGTTTGGGGATCATACGCAAAATCCTTTTTACCAAGTTGGTTTGCGCTACTCACTGGTGCCAGACGTGTTTCAGATTGATGGTACGGTGGGGCAGCAGGTGAACGGCAATAGCCAGACGCAGTGGTTGTCGATTGGGGTGAGGTGGACACCATAGGGATTAGCAGGATTTCCCAAAGCATGCTCTGCGCCTGCGGAACGGCTGGCTTATGCAGAAGCCAGTGCGCCATGAAAGGGGTAGTCTAGGCGAGGTTGATACGCTACTTGGAACAATCGAAGAGCTGACTGCAAAGCTTGCGGCAAGTACTCTTTGGTAATTCTTCCTCGATCCACCTTTCTATTTCGCCCTTAGGCGAGTTACTTTTCTTTGCTTGCTCAAAGATAAAGTAACCAAAAGAAAGTGCACCCCAGCTTCCGCTTGTTTCCTGCGTTGCTCATCAAAATAAGCGCTCGCGAAACTCATCCTAGTGGCCTGCACAGGACGCAGGCCACCGCGGGATTCGGACAGCCGCTCGCTTGATCTTATTTTGCCTGTGCTACTCGGCGCGGCAGATAGGGGCCCGAAAATCTATTAGCGCCAACGTTTGTGATTTAAAAAAGAATAGTGTTTTTTTCAATGGTCCAATCTTTTACGGTGTAATTTTGGCGAGATAAGTCCCATCCCATCACGCTGAGTAGCGGAAACAAAGTAAGGAAAAAGGGAGCGACTGTCTGAGCTCCGCGGCAGCTTGCGTAGTGTGCAAGCTGCTAGGGCGAGTTTCGTGACCGCTTACTTTGTTGAGCAACGCAAGGCAGCCAAAGGCCGTGATGGCTGGGTGTCGTCCTCTTTGGTTACTTTCTGGGGGACAAGCAC
>VFQN01003390.1_pt1 | contig 22898 bp, 29 predicted proteins | sample 3512371 | NCBI WGS metagenome assembly VFQN01 (sample SAMN10412370, study PRJNA504923) | tailings metagenome | isolation source: Replicate 2 from Balatoc abandoned mine | place: Philippines: Itogon, Benguet | collected 2017-08-28
GGACCAGTAAGGATCGTGTGGCCACACCACCTGGAATGTAACATAAAATGTCAAATTCAATACTCATGCATGGGTCAGTCAGGCCAGTCAGTCAGTCAGGATACGAACGGTGAGGCTGGTGGGGCTGCCACGTGGCGGGAGTTCGTCGGGTGCCGTACAAAGCAAGCGGTGCCGTACTAAACGTTTAAGGGGTGATGGTTGGTGTATGACCGGGCACCTGCGTTTGCGAGCGCTTGGCGTCGTGCCTTCCGTTGTTAGCTTTGTGCAGCAAGCGCCCACAGACGCTTGCGGGAGATGCTTTCGCCTCCCCGCTTTGCCTCCGCCTCGGCGCAATCAGGCCTCTGGCGCAATGCTAGATGGCGTGGAATTCCTGATATGTGTGGTCGGGACCAGTAAGGATTGTGTGAACAGTTCCCACTGGCCACACCAACTGGAATATAACATAAAATGCCGATAATCCCATAACCCTTCTCCTGAAAAAAAAAAAAAAAATGCCAATGCAAACCGTGCGCCTGACCTCATTACTGGCAACTGCCAGCGATGTTGCCTGCTCACCTCCTTATTCCTGTCTTCAGACACGCTTAGTTATCCCTGCAGCCTGCATTGCATGTCACGTTGCACCTCGTCTGTCACGCTCTCGGTCAGCCATGTTTCATACCCATATCCTGTCGTACATGAACAGCACACAAGCTGGCCCACCATATCTCACGTTGCACAAGTGGCAGTGCGTCTGTCCCTTGTCGCAGCTTCCCCCCCAGCCACACTGTACATGTAGCCACGGCCTGGCTCCTGCCATACACAGGCAGAGAAGCGTCTTGGCAGTGGGCCGTGGGCCCCGCATACATAATCATGCCATGTCACGTTAGACACGCAACACACCGTCCGTCCCTCATCGCAGCTTCCCGCCCAGCCTGGCCCAGCCACGCTGCATACCGGTAGCCACCTCCTGCCGTACATATGCAACACACAAGCGGGCCGATGGCAGGGCGGTGCGTGCATCACCGACAAACAGGCCCGTTACGTTGCTACACTGTCGGTTGACAGTTGATAGTTGACCCACCCGGGCTTTCGAAAATGTGAATGACAAGGAAGCTGACGGAAACAGCACCAGGGACACCAAAGCTGCGCCGCTTCTCCGAAATTCCCACAAGGGGTTGCGAACCGCATCGACGGCGGGCTTCGCCAATTCGTGTGTTCCTCTCTGTCTGTGCGATTCTCTCGTAACAGCGCTCACCCAAACCAACTTTGCTCACCCCCGAGCCCCTCCCTCACGCCACCATGCCGCATGCAGACCTGCAGGCACCCGAAGCCCCCAATGCACCCTGACGCGCCTACCTACTCCCTGCCTCTCAACAGCAAACCCCCGATGCAACCCACACCACCTCCCAGCCCTCCTTCCCGCTGCTCTGCCCCACCGCCAACCCGCCCTAACCCTTGCCCGGCAAAATTGTTCGCTCCAAGCGCCGCCCACGCCCTGCCCGCACCATCTCTCCGCTGCATGCAATCCCGTATGCATTCCACAATCTCCCCATGCGAGCATCTTCCCAGCACCCATGCCTCAAAAGCACCGTGCCCAGTAAAGCCACTCCCCGCGACGTCATAAGGTTCCTCCAGCGCATCCCACGCCACCTCCCCAATCCCTGGCGCAGCATCGCTCCACAGCATGCAAACCCGTATGCATCCGCAACCTCCCCATGCGAGCACCGTTGTTGACACTCTACGCCCCCCAAAAAACACCCTGCGCACTTCATCCACTCTCCTCCACCACTTACCAACAAAGGTCTCACCCCTCAGACCCGTACAACACCTTCGGTGCACCCCGCTCCACCTCCCCGCCCGCTGCTCTCGCTGCGGCGACCGCCCCACCGTGTTTGCCCCCAGGTACGTAGCACCACGCCATGACGCTGAGTCCCAGCACCTCCCTCACTCAGGTGAACGTCCAACCGCGTTTGAACCCAGGAGCACCACGCCGTCGCTCTTCCCTCCCCCGGGATACCCTCACTGCGGCGACCGGCCGATCGTGTTGGCCCCCAGGTAGCACCACGCCATGACGTTGAGCCCCAGCACCACCCACGGCGTCACGGCCTCCACCAGCTCCTCCTTCTGCTGGAACGCAGTCAGGTGCCTGGGCTTGTGCCCGCCCTGCCCGAACAGCCCCCCGAAAGGACCGGGCGCGCCGTGCCCGTGGCCGTGGCCGTGAGAGTCGTGTCCGTGTCCGTGTCCGTGTCCGTGTCCGTGTCCGTGTCCGTGTGCGCCGTGGCTGTATGCGGCCACCGCGGGGTTGGCGTCGCGGAAGGTCCCAAAGCCCTCTGTGCGGATGGCCTTGTACAGGCGCTGCGTGCGCATGCTGGGCAAGGCGGGCATGGTGCCGTCGTCCCTGGTGGGGTAACCACAGAGCAGCAGCGTAACAGAAGGGGCAAATGGGCTGGGTAAAAGCACTAGTCAGGAGAAGGACGCAATACCATCATTGATGAATGAAAGGGTAGATGGCGCTGTGGTGGTGTAGGTAAGCTGGGATAATAGCGGATAGCCTAGTCGGGGTGGGCATGGCGGGCATGGTGCCGTCGTCCCTTGGGGTGAGAGGCAGTGGGGGAAAGGGAGGGGGAGATCCGTGACGCCGGTATGCCTACCAGTATATTAACCCGAAAGGCGAACCGGGGCGGAGGGGTGGAAAAGAAAAGCACCAGCAAAAATCAAGAGCACCACATGTGAGGCATTGTGTGCGCATGCTGGGCATGGCGGGTATGGTGCCGTCGTCCCTGGGGGGTAACCACAGAGCAGCAGCGTAACAGAAGGGGCACATGGGCTGGGGAAAAGCACTAGTCAGGAAAATAGATGCAATACTACCATTATGAATAAGAGGGTAGGTGGTGCTGTGGTGGTGTAGGTAAGCTGGGATATTAGCGGATAGCCTAGTCGGGCGGGCGCGGCGGGCATGGTACTGTCGTCCCTGGGGTGGGGTACGGGGGTTTTTGGGTACGGGAGGCGTGAGTGCCGGTGCGGATCTGGATGACAGGCGGCGGCCACAGGGCGGAGCAGAGGTCGCCCATGGACCGCCATGCCAGCCTGCCACCGTCACGCCGCCAACCCGCAGCTTGCTGTCCGTGTCCTTGTCCCTGTCCCTGCTGCTACTGTTTAATGGCCTACCTCCAGTAGGGGCACTTGTCCTTCAGGGATGACTCTGGGATGCCCAGGCGTGTCAAGGGGCGCAGCAGCTCCACCGTCTCCGCCCACGTGTCCGCCAGCAGGCGCACCAGGGGGAGGCGCAGGAAGGCGGGCCGGTGCGTGCGCACGTACAGCACGTTGAAGGCGCGGGGGAGGTCCTCCGGCTCCGACAGGAAGAACTGGGGGCGTGGGCGTGGGCGTGGGTGTGGGCGTGGGTATGCTAAGTTGTACACGGGCACACGTGGATGTGCGACAGTGGCCTTGGGAGAACAATGTCCTCTGGGCGAGACACTTGAAACCATTGGCTCGACTACCGGTACAACAACAGAGCCCCTGCCCTGGTTTTACGCTGTGTCGTCGCAGCCCCATACGGTAGTACACTCCTGCGCCCACGCCTAGCAGAAGTGAGCAATTGTTGAGCCCCCATGGCCGTCCTATCTCACCTTGACCTTTTCGGACTTCCCCTTGTTGCCCGGCGCCTCGATATGGAAATGCTCAAAGTCGCGCATAGGAGCTCCCTTGCTCGAGATGCCTGTGAGGCCCGTGTGGTACTTCTGGAGACCTACATGGTGCGACACGTACTCTTCTCTCATTGTGATAGTGCCTTTGTTGAAATTCGGAGTTGACAGGGCCGAACGGCGGACTGCTACAAGTTGATGGAAGAATCCTTCAGTTCAGGCTGTGTTAGTGGTGCAGTCCATCGTTGCTATCACATTTGAGTATATGCAGCAACGCTTAAAAGAAGAACGTGACGTGCAACGACGCTACGGAGTGCCAGGCGCCCATGCCGCATTTGGCCATCCGCATTGACCTCGCACTTCTGCTGTATTACGCAGACACGATGCAATGTGGTCAGTTCGTTCTTAAACAAACGTTGTAAGACACACAATTAATGGAAGCACCATAGCTCGCGGGGCGTTCAGCCCGCTCCAGCGTTGAGTACAGTACATATGAGGGGCCTGCTAAACCATCCCCCCGTCGGCGGGGGAGCATCGCCGGCGCTCGGAGCAGCAATTGCAGATGCTTTGCTCGCGTCAGGAGTCCGCGTGGTTTCGTCGGCGGCGGTGTTGCATCAGCAGAGCACACCGGAACAGCAATTTCGAGTACCATACGCCGGATTCAGGGCAGACGGAAGCGGATCAGTTGATGATATACGCGGCTCTGTTGCGGAGCCTGGCAATGATGGACACGCCACGTCGCTTGATGGTGTGGAGATTAGGGCGGAGCGTGCAGGCCTGATTCGCGGGCCCCGCGAACGACCGCAACACGATGTGCAGCATCATGACATACTTTGGCCAAGTCGGTTGCCTTTCGGGGCACCACCGACAGGCGCTCGGCTACTGCACCATGCGCGTGAACCACCCGTTCCGTTGCCAGCAAGCTCGACCAGTCCCATTCCGCATCCGACAAAAACGGGTATAACTCAAGCACTCGTGGCTGACGGGCAGTCCCTGAGCTCCATACTGCCCCCAACCAGCATGTCGATGGGCTCGAGCAGCTCACAGGCGGCAGTTGCGCAGCAGAGCCAACACATATACATCGTCGGGCAGGACAGCCACAGCGGTGCCAGGAGGTCTGGGGGCAGCTACCCAGGCGTTTCCACGCAGGGCGCTGAGGGCTCCGGTGCTGGAGGTGCTCCCTCCAGCCACGGTTCAAAAGCTGTGCCCAGCGCGCAATCCTCATCAGGCCTACCAGGCAGCAGCAGCAACGCCGGCGGCCACGACCCGTCCCTGCTGAAGGAGGGCATGGTCCCCCACGCACCCGGCACAGGCGCAGCAGCAGCCGCAGCGTCCGGCCGCACTGCAGCAGCAGGGGATGGCCCGCAACACCTCACAGCGGCGGATGCACCTCCCACGCCTGCTTCACCCGAACAGCCCCCAGCTTCCACCAGCGCCACAGCGGCACCCGTTGACGCCGACCCACTGCCGCCGCCGCCTCCGTCAGCGCCAGTTCCGGAGGCGCCAGCTCCGGAGCTAGCAGAGCTGGAGGCGCTCCTTGGCGGCGGCGGCGGCGGCGGCGAGGTCGACGTCCGCAGCGGCGGCACGCCTTCCGCCACCCCCTTCAGTGACCCGTGGGACGTCCACGAGGGGCTGGACGCAACCACGGCGGGCACCTCCGCCGCCGTCGCCGCCGCGGCGGCGGCATCCGTGCACCCCGCACCCGAGCACAGCGGCCAGCCTACCCCCGTGCACGGCGGCGTGCTGCACCCGCCGGCCGCAGGTTACAGCGCCGCAGGGGCTGCGACCGCCGCGGACGGGCCCGGGCGACAGGTGGGGTCGAGACCAACGTCGCCCATGGCCGCCCGCGCGGCCTCGCTGTCCCGAGCTGCGCAGCTCATCCTCAGCGCCCACGAGACCGCGCGCCTGCAGTCGCTGAGCGCCTACCAGGCGCCCCCGCAGTCGGATTCACAGGGCGGCGCAGCAGCAGCAGCAGATGCAGCCGCACGTAGGGACGGTCTCACGGCAGACCCGGGGCGGCCAAATGTCCGGAGCTTGGGCCTGGCGTGGGGCCCTAGCAGTGCACTTGGCGCTGGGCCTGCTGGCCAGGGCTCGCAGCAGCAGCAGCAGCAGCCGGCAGGCGCAGCGTCCAGTCTGGCGCCAGCGGCGGCGGCGCAGGTTGCAGCGGAGTCTCCCGCCGGGCCCCAGGCGGAGCTGGACGGCGGCATGAGCCTAGGCTGGCTGCTGGGGGAGGAGGCGCCGGCTGCTGCTGCTGCTGCCAGCTCCTCTGCCGACCCAGCGGCGGGGGCCCAAGCGGAAGCGCAGGGCCCGCCGCAGCAGCCTGCAGTGGGCGGCGCAACGGATGCCTACGCGAGCGGTGCCGGCGGCGGGTTGAGTGCAGACCGGGCCGGGCAGCGCGCGTGGGATTCCGGTGTGCCAGCTGCAGCGCAAGGGTTGGGGCATTCAGTGGAGCTGCAAGCGACAGCACCCGAGGACTCGGACCAGTACCTTTCCATGCAACGACCCCTGCGCACTTCCACCGCCCTGCGCAACCGCCGGCGCCCCACCCCCCTGTCGGCGGTCCTCTCCGGCAGCTCCTCCTTGCCCTCCCTGTCGCACTTGCGCGAAACGGGCGGCCTGACGCTCAGCCCACAGGCTCCGCAACCAGCCGGGGAGGACTCGCCGCGAGCAGCTGGGCCGGCAGCTGTGGCGCGGGTCGAGGCAACGCAGGGCGCCCCGGTCTCGTTCGCTGCAGTGCCCCATGCGGCGCATGCGCATGTAGCGGACATGGTGTCACTAGCACAGCGCCTGGCGGCCGCACATGCGGCTGCGCAGGCCCAGCAGCAACCGCAGCAGCACCTGCAGGCCGCGTTGACGCTTAGTGGCCTCGCCCTGTCACGGCTGGCACGGGTGCGGGCCCACACGGAACAGGTGCTGCCCCTGCAGCACGAGCAGCACGAGCAACCCGGGGCTGTGGGTTACATGGACGAGGTCCCCACCGTCACCCTGCCGCTGGATCAGGAGCAGGAAGAGCAGGAAGCGGAGGCTGCTGCGGTGGCTGCCACCACGGATGCGTTTGCTGAAGCGGAGGGGATGCAGGCGGCGCAGGCTGTGGCGGCGGCGGAGCTGGCGGCGGCGGAGATCGGCCCGCGGTACTGCGACGAGCACCTGACGCATGCTCCGCCGGATGCCGTTGACGAAGAGCCGTACCTTGGTGATCGGGACGAGGGGCAGCGGTTGGCGGCGGAGGCGGCGCGGTGGGACGTACGGCTGAGCGGCGCCGTAAGCAGCACGCTGGCGGCAGCGGCGCTTGCGGCGGCGCGGGCGGTGGGCGGGCTGCGGGCGGCGTTCGGGGCGCTGTGGCGGGAGAGGGCTGGGCCGGCGGGGGCGGTTTCGGAGCAGCAGCAGGCGGAGGGCGTGCGTGTACGGAAGGACGACGAGCTGTACGACGATCTGGTGGCGTCGCTCCGTACGGAGCGGGGGCCTGACGGGCTGCAGGTCGACCCGACGGCGACGGCGGCGGCGGTGGAGGCGGAGGCAGCGGCGGAGGCGCGGGCAGCGGCGGAGGCGGCGGAGGCGGAGGTGCTGTTGTCTGCGGAGGGCAGGGTCGCGGACGCTTCGGCTGGGGGGCCCGCGGACGGTGTGCAGGTGCTGCGTGAGGCGGCGGAGGCGCTGCAGCAGCCGGCTGAAGCTACTAGTGCCGCTGAAGAGCTTGCGCCCAGCCTCATCGCGGCCGCGGAAACTACTGCCCCGGTTACTACTGCCGCTGCCGCAGAGGATATGCAGCAGCAGCAGCCGTCGACACAGGAGCAGCAGCAGCAGGTGGCGGGTGCGGCCCGCAGCCTGAAGGACCTGCTCCGCGACCCTCAGGTTGCCCGCATGGCGGCGGCGTTCGCAGAGGTGCAGGCGCGCGCCGTGTGGCAGCGGCAGCACCACCGGGCGGAGACCCGGCGGCGGCTGGAGGCAGCCAAGGCAGCCAAGGCGGCGGAGGCGGCGGCGAAGGCAGGGGTAAAGGCGGGCGCCGCCCCTGCTGCTGCTCCTCTTGCGAATGCTCTGGCTGGCCTCAGGGATGTGGATCCGCTGCAGCGGGCGCTGGATGCGGCGGCCATGGATCGCCTGCTGGCGGGGCTGGGGGTGCCGATGGAAGAGCCGGCAAGGTGGGTGGTGGGATTGGCTGAAGGGGGCCCACAGGAAGCAGTCAACGTTAATAGGGGCGGGGCCTGGGGCAGCCACGGGCCGCCTGCTGGCGGGGCTTCGGTCGCCGGGGCAGGGGGAGGCAAGGTGGTTGGTGGGATCGGTTGAAGGGGAAGGGAGTCGATAGGGCCGGGGCCAGGGGTAAGTCATAATGTATACCGCCTGCTGGTGAGGCTGCGGCCGGGTTTAGGAGCGTCAAGTTGAGTGGTGGGTAACGGTTGCGAAAGGGGCCCCCAGCGTGAGCATTCGCATTCGGCGGCACGCGTTGCTTGCATCTAGCTCCCATGCCGTAGTGCCTGAGACTGCAAGGCCGCTGACCGCCCTGACCTCATCTTGTAAGTTGCAACTCTCTGCTTGCCTGTTCGCAGGCCATCACCCGCCGCTGAGCAGCCCTCTATGGGTCGCTCCCACTGGGCTCCGCGGCCCCGCAGGCATGGTAGGAGGGGGCGGATGCCGGTTCCCGCTGTGCCACCAGTGCCAGTGCAATGCAGTAGTGCTTGGATGCATGTGCGTGTGCGGTCCAGGGGTGCCGTTGCTGTGGTGTGGTAAACCGATTGCCAGGAACAACCTGCTCTCTGTTGCACTACCACACCCACATTACTACTCATGCGTCACGCACGTACACTCCCGATCAGTGGACAACTGGGTGCTGTCCATAAATGTAATCCCTTGGCTGAGCCCCGTGTTGATGTGCTGCTACCCTCGGCCACCCTCCTCACTGCGTACCGTACCACTACCACTTCTAGTTTCCCGTACTTTGTTCCCCTCCCCTTCCTGCACAGCCTATGCCGCGGACGCCGCTCCGCTCACCCCCGAGCAGCAGCAGGAGACGCTGTGGGCCAAGCAGATGGCCGCAATCTTCGCACAGGGGCCTGGTGGAGGTGTGGAGGGGCAGCAGCAGGCAGCGGCTCCAGACGCAGCAGCACTGGCCTACACAGACGAGTCGGCGGCAGGGGCGGAGCTGGAGCTGGAGGCGACGTCGGCTGCCCCGGCCGGCCGGCGGACACTGTTCGGGGAGCCGCAGCAGGTGGGAGTGTGCACGTGCCGCCACGTTACCAGGGGTGGCACCGTAGCGTTCTGAAGGTGTAGCACTTCGGCACCAGGGAATGGGCCACGCAAGGACAGTTGCATGTACGGTTTGTCATGGAATCTCCGTACAGTACTACAGAGCTGCCGTTTCCTCTTTTGGGGTGATCGAGGGCGTGGCTGGGGGCTGGGGGGTCTTGGATGCGGACGCCGTAAGGGAGCAGCAAGACAGTGCCACTGAGTGGCCGGTGCGGTGGCCGGGGCACACCGAATGCCGCTGCCGTGGCTGCAGCTGCGGGGTGTGGGTGTGCAGTGTGCAAGGCGCTTCCGGTGAGCGGCCGCAGGACTGGGATTCAGGGACCCTCGTACGGCCGCGCACCTCACCTCGTCTGTTTCCGCCTTGCTGATTGTGACCTTCAACGCTGTTCACATTCTTGTACACGGCCCCAGCAGGTCGTGCTGCATGAGGGCCTGACCGTCAAGGAGCTGGCGGCGCTGCTGGGCGCCGCGCCCGCTGCCCTGGAGACCTACCTCACAGAGCAGGTGGGCTAGCGGGGGCTACTGTGGGGGGAGGCCCGTGGGGGCCTGCCTCGCGGAGCAGTTGGGGTTGCTGTCTTGGGGCAGGGAGGGGGCGCTGCTGCGGTGGCAGGCTTACCCCACAGAGTAACGTGAGGGCAGTGGGGTAGCGGCTGTTGGACAAGTAGGGCAGCTGCGGGGAGCTGCCTGCTTACCATGGGGCTGCTGGGAGACGCAGGGAGACGTGGGGCCAGGGGGTGCTCCAGGCAGTTGCGCCTGCTATGGGGCGACTGGCGCGCAGCCTACGCTCACCTCCAGGTTTACGCCCTGAGTTGCTGGCAGCAAACAAAGTGTACCGAGGTGCCTTGTGTGTCAGTGAGACGTGCTGCCTGTGACGCAACGAGGTAAAGCCTCCGAGCCTCGTACCTGCTTCCTCTACGTGCCCACACTGTCGTCCTTGTCTTTGCAAACCCACCTTTCCCGAGCAGCTTGGCGAGCAGCTGCGCGGCGGCGTAAACGAGGAGGTGGGGCTGGAGGCGGCGGAGCTGGCGGCGCTGGAGTACGGCAAGATTGCCGTTCGGGCGGTGGAGGCGGCGGGTGGGTTGGGGCCGGAAGGTTGAGGGTCGCTGGGGTTACGGACACGGGACACTGATTGCTCGTTGCGTTGGGCACGTCATTTGTTGCATGGGACCGCGGCAGGCTGCCCACGCATCTCGTCCTGCATGCCGCCCGTCTTTCCCTTCCGTAACGCCCGCCTTCTCCTGCCGTAACGCCCGCCGCTAGTTTGAGGACCCCGCCTCCTTGTGCGTCACCAACTCCCCCTCTCGCTGTGCCCCCCAGACGCCTCCGCGGCTCCTCCCCGGCAGCCGGTGGTGACCATCCTAGGGCACGTGGATCACGGCAAGACGTCGCTGCTGGACGCCTTGCGCCGCAGCAACGTGGCGGCGGGCGAGGCGGGCGGCATCACGCAGCACATCGGGGCGTTCGAGGTGGCAGTGGCCACAGGAGGAGGGGCGGCAGGGGACGAGGTGAGCAGAGCAAGGAGCACATTATGTGCTGTACTTGTTGTTTGCGTGGGCAAGGAAGGGAGGCGGCGTGGGACGCGGTAGGAAGCCCCACCAATGCTGAACTGCTGGTGCTTGCGGCTGCGCATGCTTGCTGACCGCACTTTCACCCAACCCCACACCCCCGGCAGCCCCAGCACATCACGTTTGTGGACACGCCCGGCCACGAGGCGTTCAGCGCTATGCGCGCCCGCGGCGCCGCCGTTACGGACGTTGCTGTGCTGGTGGTGGCGGCGGACGAGGGCGTTAAGCCACAGACCAGGGAGGCGCTGGCGCACGCACGCAGCGCGGGGTGCCCGGTGGTGGTGGCCATCACCAAGTGCGACAAGGCAACGGTGAGGACCCTTACCTCCATGTTCGCGCAAGGCTCTGAGTAAGACAAGTCATGCATTCTCTGCTTGCTGTGCGGGGGTTCGTTCGGGAAGCAGCCGGCAAAGCATAGGGCTTGTTCATTGTACCTCTGTACCTGCACCTCTGCTGCCACCACGTACTGCTCACGCTCTGCCCACGTCTCTCCCTGCAGGCGCGCCCCGAGTACGTGAAGCAGCAGCTGGCGGGCGAGGGCCTGGACCTGGAGGACTACGGGGGCAGCGTGCAGGTGGGGACAGGGAGGGGTGTGGGTTAAGTGTGTATTAGGTGCGTGGGTGCGCAGCGGGATGTCAGGGCCTGGACCTGGAATACTACCGGGGCAGCGTGCAGGTGGGGGCAGGGAGACGACGTGTGGGTTATGTTTGTGGGTGCAGAGTGGCATGTACAGCCGGCGAAGGAGGGGCTGGACCTGGAGTACTACGTGGGCAGGGTGTTATCGGGGACAGGGAGGGGGCGTGTGGGTTCAGAGCGTACCTGCACAGCGGGGTATGCAACGGGTGGATGTCAGTTTGCTGCCATGTGGACTTCGACGGGATGCAGTGAGAAACTATAAATGCTCGGAGCGAGTGCAACCTCCCCCGTGCCGTACCTGCCACGTGCCACGTGCCCCAGGTCGTGCACACGAGCGCCACCAGCGGAGAGGGCCTCAAGGAGCTGGAGGAGGCGCTGCTGCTGCAGGTGGGCATGGGCTAACACACACAGTCGGGCCACCGGGCGGCGTTAGTCTGGTTCTTTCCCCTGCTGGTTCTTATAGGGGTGAGTTCACCGACATAGCCGGCCCGGAGCGCGGGGGCATGTTTTCATGATGGCGGGGAATGAACAGGATGCTGGAGGAGGCGCTGCTGCTGTGGATGGGCGTGGGTTAGCGCACAACCGGGAACTTTAGGTCAAGGGCGAGGGGCCAGGGGCTGCTCGGCCAGAGCCACTGGCCGGCGCAGGCATTATGACGGAGGATTCGCTGTAGGCACTGTGGCACTTCTGTTTCCTACTCCAGATGCGCCCTCTGGCTTTGCACACGCTCAATTCACTACCCCTCATGCCACTGCGCACACACAGGCCGAGCTGATGGAGCTGCGTGCCCCGCTGTCGGGCCGCGCGTCTGCCTCCGTGGTGGAGGCGCGCATCGACGTGGGGCTGGGGCCCGTGGCCACCGTCATTGTCAAGAAGGGCACGCTCAAGGTGGGTTAGCTTTTGAGTTGATCCTGCATGGGGTTGGTGCTGCACACACGGGTTGCCGGTGGACGAGGTGGGAAGGGCACATGGGGGGGGCCGCCGGCGCGCCCTGCGTGCACGCGGTAACCTTCAAATGAACAGTTTGTATCGTTCCAGAGGGGAGAGGAAGGAGGGATTCCTGGCTGGCGGGTGTTGCTGGCAGGCACATATCCTCCTGCATGGGCCACGAGCACCTCACCCGCTGCACACACCCCTGCCGCAAATCCGCAGGTCGGCGACTTTGTGGTGGTCGGTACGGAGTCCGGCAGGGTGCGCACCCTGCATACGGCAGACGGCCGGCCGGCGCCGCCGGAGGGCGTGCGGCCGGGGCAGTGCGCTGTGGTGAGTGGGCTGGTGGCGGCGGCGTTGGGATGCGGCAATAGGTCCAGGGACCGGGATGGAGGTCGAGCCAGTGCGCACACGTTTGAGAGGGACCCGTGGGCCAGGGCATGCGTCGCTTCGCCATGAATGAGTGGGCTGTGGGCTGATATTGACCTTTAAGTGGGGGCGACTGGCAGCTGCCCTGCCTGGCGCATCCCTGGACGCACCTCACGCATGCCTGTACAGGGTATTGTCACAGACACCTGCCTTTGCTCGCGCGCGCAGCTATCCGGGCTGTAGGGACAGGTCGGGCAGCTGCATGGGCGATTGGCTGACACGTGTGTCTGACAAAACAAAACATGTACCTACGTGTACTAGGGTTGCTTGGTGTCCTGTGTGCTTCACCACCCGCAGCTGTCCGGGCTGCACATGGGCTGATGCCCGCGGCTGTCAATGTCAATGTCGGATACTTGACGTTGCACCTTTTCCCCCTCCCTCAATGCCCGCAGCTGTCCGGGCTGCATGGTCTGCCTCAGGCTGGTGACGAGGTCAGGGTGGTGGGCAGTGCCCCGGGTGACGACGCACGTGCCAGGAAGCTGGCGTTGGCCAGGAGGATGCGGCAGGTGAGGGCCGGCCCTGCCAAGATGTGCATATTATGCGCACAATGTGGTAACACTTATAGATAATATGTACATATGTTGGAGATTGTGGGCGCACCGATTGGGTGGTTCACGGTGAGGCTGCGGCAGGTGAGGGCGGGTCGGGCGGGCGGGCTGGGATATTGTGCAACGTTGGGGCACACAAAGTCAAGTACCACGCCCATGCTAGGAGGCTAGGTGGCGTTGGCCAGGAGGATGCGGCAGGTGGGGTGGGCGGGCTGGGATGCTGTTCAGGTTCAGGGCACACGCAAGCAATGCCATGCCAGGAAGCTGCGACACATTAGGGCGGCCGGTTGTAAGAGCGGGCGGGTGGGCTGAGGGCATTCCTGTTGCATCAAAAGCCAGGACGCTCCGGCAGGTGGGGGCGGCTGGGACAGCAAGTGGTGGGGACAGTTGCTACTGATGTGCGAGGAGGCTGCGGCGGGTGGGGGCGGCATTGCCGCAAGGCGGCCCCTTTGGTCGCGCGACAGCGATTCCTTTGGGCATTTAATGTTACCCCGGACGTGGAAGCGGGAGCGCGGGCGGGGACTTGAGTTGTATGGCGTGTTGCGGGCGCGCCTCACGTCATATGCGTCGGCGGCCTGCCGGGCAAATAATACAACGCGTACCGGGTTTTGTGGATGACCTTGTCTTGCAGTGCACGTACCGTATGTACGTCGCGCTGCGTGCACATGGGCGAGGGCTGGCGCGTTGCCACGCCCCGCTGGCGACCGGCGCTACCCTCGTTTCCGTTGGTTGATTACTGGGGACCTCTTCCGGTCGGGGTGTCGTACTTAAGCCGCACGCGTCGCCACGTGGCACGTGGGGACGTGTCAACCGCTTAACCCTAATGCCCCGCCCGCAGGAGGAGTTCCGGCGCATGCAGCTGGCGGCGGCGCTGGCGGCGCAGCGGCAGCGGGAGGCTGCCGTACTGGCCGAGTCGTACGCCCGGCGGCGCGCCGCCAAGGCCGAGGTGATGCAGCTGCTGGCCGAGCGAAAGAAGCACCTCGCCGAGCGGTTGAAGGAGCGAAGCGCTGCCGTACGGGCGGCGGCGGCGGGCGCGCCGGCGGTGGCGGCGGCGGCGCCAGGGGATGTCCCCGGGGCGGCGGAGCGGAGGGAGGAAGGGGAGGGGCCCAAGGAGGCGGCGGAGGGGACGGGGGAGGCGGCGGCGGGGGCGCAGGGAGTGGCGAGGCCCGCGGTGCAGCTCAACCTGTTGGTGCGCGCGGACGTGCAGGTGGGCGCGGGGAGGGCTGGGGTGTGTGTGTCAGCGTGCTGCGGGTGGTCCGCGGTGTGGGTTAAGCTAGAGGCGAGGGCACGGGACCGTACGCCATGTGAAGCGGTACCGTGGGGACTTGGCTGTGCTGGGATGTATACGCGGCGTCAAAACCCATTTGGTACTCGCGCCAGCAGTGACTATGAACTGAACTGAGAAGGAGAACAGCCCACACCCTTTCAGTACTGAAGCTGCTCTGCCGTTTGTGCCTCCTGACCCGTTCCTACACCTCATGGCACGGTGGAGGCGGTCAACTCCCTGCTGCACGGCTTGTCACACTGCATGCTGTGTGCCACATATAAAACATGACACGGCTTGTGCCTTTTCACCTGTTCATTGCCACAGGGCTCCGTGGAGGCGGTCAACTCCCTGCTGCAGAGCCTGGCGGCCGAGGCGGCCGGCGACGGCAGCAGCAGCAGCACCCCCGTATCTATCAAGGTGGTCCACAGCGGCGTGGGCGGCCTGACGGATGCGGACATCCACCTGGCGCAGGCGGCGGGGGCGCACATCGTGCTGTTCAACACGGGGCTGACCGCGGGGACCAAGGTGCGCTTGTGTTTGCGTATGTTGAGAGGGATGGCGGGGTGAAGGGTGGTTAAGAGGGCGAAGCCCGGGGCCGGGGTCAGGGCTGGGGCCCGGGGCCGGGGCGGGGGCGCACAACGTCCTGTTCGCTACGGGGTTGGCAGCTGGCGGACAGTTGTTAGGCAAGTGGCGTTTGTGTTGGCGGGTGGAGATGGCTGCCGCCTTAGGCCCCCCCTGGGTCCCTGTCAGTTACGGTACCCTCCGAGCGGAAGCTGCAACCACCATGGCTTTATTGCTGCCTCCCCTTTTGCGCATGCTGCGATGGTTCAGCCCTCTTTTTACCCTGGGCCTTGCCATCTGGCACCGGCCTGCCCCCTACGCGCACTCAGCTTCCGCCTACACCGCCATGGCTGCACCGGATACACTGCGCGCCCTGTGTGTCCGACTGCCCCGATTGCTGCACACCTTCGCGCACCACCACCCCTCACGCGTCCCTGGTCTCCCTGGCACACACTCTCTCAATCCTCCCCTACGCCATGGACTCCTCCCTTCCCCCAATACGGTAACGCCACCTGTCCCTCCCTGTGACCCCTGCACACACGCGCAGACGGAGGCCGCCCTACGCGCGGCGCAGCACGCCGGCGTGCGTGTGTTATCGCACACGATCGTGTACCACCTCATGGACGCCGTACGCAAAGAGATGGAGGCGGCGGTGGCGGCGGCGGCGGCGGGCGAGGCGGGCGGCGGCGGCGGCGGCGCGCCGCTGGGCGTGGTGGGCGAGGCGGAGGTGTTGGCCACCTTCGCGCTGTCGGTGCGCAAGGGCGCGGTGCAGCAGGGCGCGGAGCCCAAGATTGCAGGTGGGTGCCGGAGCGGTATGGGGGTGGGTGCAGCAGGGCACGGAGCCCAAGGTTGCAGGTGCGCGTGGAGGGTTGTGGTGGAGGGGCTTGGGTATCTAATGGGTGCAGGTGGGTATCTAATGGGTGCAGGTGGGGCGATGGGGCCAGTCAGCAGGGCACGGAGCCAGAGGTGGCAGTTAGGTGTGGAGGGCCGTGGTGGGTACGGAGGACTTGGTGCAAGGCAATAACGGGGGCTGTGGGGCCTGCCAATGCTCGCTCTCGCTCTATTGCTTCTGCTCTACTGCCGCCGCGTGTACGCGTGCTATCCAGCAAAGTGCTGCAGGCCGCCCTACCCCTGCCTCTGCACCCCGTGACTCTTATTGCACTTACACTAGACGCTAAAACACCCACACATCCCCTGCGTGTACACCCTTGCGCGCCCTCCCCAGGCGTGCGCGTGCTGTCAGGGGAGGTCCTCCAGGCGGCCGACGTGTGGCGCGTGGTTCGCGACGGGGCTGTGCTGTGGGAGGGCCCCTGCTCCTCGCTGCGGCACCACAAGGCGGTGGTGCAGGCGGCGACCAAGGGCACCGAGTGCGGCGTGGTGCTGGGCGGCGGCGCGTTCAGCGACTTCAGGGTGGGGGACAGGCTCCTGTGCCTCAAGCGGGGGGCGGCGGGAGCAGGGGCGTAGGGGTAGCAAGGGCGGCTTTGATTGTTGCATTCCAGGTTCCAGTAGGCTATTATTCTGTTAGTACTGGGAGGTGGGCGGCAGGTTGCTGCGCCTTAAGCGGGGAGGCGGTTGGGGGCGGATCGCAGAGCTTGATGTGTGGTTGACTGTTCTGGTGTTGTGCACGGCAGGGGACTCCTGGTGCACGATGCGTGGGCGGCAGACTGGTGGGGTCTTATGTTTTGTGTCCAAGGAGGGCTGTAGAGGTTACGGAGTGTAACTGAAACAGTGGGCTTGTCATCTTGTTAGTAGTGCGATGTGGGCAACGTACAGCTGTGCCATGTTGGGCGGGGGGCGACAGAGAGTGGGGCGTGGCGGACAGAACGGGTGGGGCGTACGCGCTGTGAAGGACGACTCACCGATGTGGTGCTGGGCAGGAGGGCAGGTGGTTAGTCAGCATGTGTGGGTGAGGGACAAGGGGCCAGCTGGTTGAGCTATTTCCCAATGCACGAACAGAGAGGTGTGCTTTATTAACAGCTCTCCGTTGGCAGGTGACATCGGGGGCTGGAGAGTGTGTGTGTGTTGTGAGATAAGCTGTTGTGCATTCTGGTTTGTCACGCGCGGTGTTTTATCATGTTCAGTGAAGGTTACATGCGGCGTGCTCGTGTTACTCGCGCGTGCATGGGTGCATCCCTCCGTGGCCGGTCGTGGCAGTTCCTAACACTTCCGCCCCTTCTGAGTCCCAGATGGCATGGCGTAAGCAGCCAGCGAGGCTAGTGCGGTGAAGGGAGCCGTATTGGTGGCTCGCTGAGTACGTTCACATGTTGCTTGGTCGGTTGCGGACCGAGTTATGAGCGGGTGCGCTGTGCTGCGGCCGTGCGGATACGGTGCGGCCTGGCGCTTGAGTGACTGCCGGGCGGTGCAGCTCAGGGGAGCTCCCCTGCTGCAACTGACCCGCCCGCGTCTGATTGTGCAGGCACGATCCTGCGTAACAGGTTGTAGTGCTCCGTTGCTGCTCAACGCTGCGTCCTGTCCTAGCGCAAGGACGGAGTGACTGCCGGTCGGTGCTGCTGCCTCCAGGTTACGCAGCGTTTGCTACCCAAGTCAGCCCCGACCAGTTGCCCCAGGTTGCCCTCGGGTACTGAGCCATAGAACGACGGACATCGGCTTGTCCTGCTGTGACACTTGATGCGAACATACAGTGCAGTACAGTGTATCAACCCGTGTGTATTAAGACCTGTCGTGTAGGCATGCAGCAGGCCAGCACGTGGCAGCCACGTGTCACGCGCGCGGTAGTGGGGCTCCCGTCCGAACAAGCTTAGTGCAGGGCCCTGCTTTACACGACAGCTAAAGCACCAACAGCGCCACAGTAGCCGACCTTGCGGATGACATTCCGCAAAGAGGCCAAGACCAACCACAACAGTGCTTGCATGTACGGATGTACAGCGCAACGGCGAATGGCGACCCAGCGCAAGTACCCAACAGCAATACGTCCTCCCAACGTCGTAGTCCCCCTTTTTCGCGCTCTCCTTTCTACCCTGTCTCTACTACGATGGTACGTTCCATGCCCCTCACAAGCTGCGGATGCCGGTTGGGACAGGAAACCCGCAGCTCCCAAGGCCACCTCCCGAACCGACCCCTCCCCGCCAGCGCACACCAGACCAGCCTGGCCTCGCCCCTCGGCCACCACTTTCAACACACCGCACCACGGTGCCCGTACAACCCCTCACCCCAACCTTGCCCTTACAGCCCGTGTTACAAAGAGACAGCCCTCCAGCCCTTACCCCCCTCCTCCAGCCCAAGAGGAACCCGCCTCTCAGCTGCGCCGCTTACCACTCCACTGTCCCTCAACTCACTGCACTGCTCGCCCCGAGCCTAATGTCGCCTCTCCTGCAGCTAGCTACCCCATCCACCTCCTCACTCCCTTAGCCCAGCCCCAGCCCCAGCCTCGTAAACACCGAGGAATTGTGTATGCCCTCCCACACCACACGCAAAACACCTCCATTGATGACCCCACTTGGTCCCACGTGGAGACCAACAGTGCAACAAGACCCCTCATCCACAAGCCTCTCCCACAAGAATGCGTGCCGCCCCAGCCACCACCATCAGCAGGTTCACCGCACACCCTCGCGCCATACCACACCGGCACCCCCCCTTCCGGCCCCGCGCCCTATCACTCCCCCAGCTCCAGGTCCAAGCCTAGCCTAGCCTTGCCTTGCCACGTGTTGAAGACCCAACCCTCCGTCGCCTCAGTCCCCCAGCTCCAGCCCCAGCCTCCTGAACACCGAGAAGCTGTGAATGCCCTTCCACAGCAGCCCAAACGTGTCCCGCCCAAACACCACCGCCTCCGCCGCAATCCAGCTGGGGTCCACGTACCCCGTGGACGCCACCTGCCCCTCCGCAACGTACGAAGCTAATACACACAGCGCCGCGGGCGCGCCCCTGGCCCCCCGGCCCCCTGCTCCCCCCGTGCCCTCCTCCCCTGGCGCCTCTGCACCTGCTGCTGCTGCTGCTGCCCCAGCTCCCCACAGCTGCACGCGGGATGAGTAGCCGGGGGGCAGCACGAAGCGGCCTCCGGGCCTGCCGCTGTGCTCTCCGGGCAGCAGCAAGTGGATGCGGAAGCTGTCGCAGCCGGCGGGGATGTTGGCGTCGCCTGGTATAAGGGCGAGGTGTGCCGAATCTGTGAAGACGCAATGTGCCAAGCGGTAATAGCATGCGACAACATGGATGCAGCCGGGATACTGGCGTCGCTTGAAAGTGGGGATGTGGAGGACAGTGCCGAAGTGTGGGGAGCTCTTGGCACAGACCACGGAGGGTGCAGTTGCACAACTAGCAACAACAGCTCTGCAAATCCATACCCCTCAGATCCCAAGCCCCCAGTGGCCCCCACGCGTCACCCAATTACCACTGGCCCGTCGGTCCTCCCGCTCCTAGCCTGCCTGCCTTGGGTTTACGACGCTCGCACGCCGCATCGTGCTGTTAACCCACCGGTCAGCTTCTCCGAAACCAGCAGGTGGGGCCCCATGCACCAACCGCAATCGACGCAACATCCGCCAACCGAACGTCCCTGGCTTACTACACCATAATGCCCCGCTCGTGGGTCTTCGGTACTCGACTACTCGACTGCAGCACATCGCTGCTTACACGCTTTGCTACTCCGTTGTTTTCCCCCTCCTGCCTTCCCTGCCCCCTGGTGTCAACCCACCCGTCAGCTTCTCTGAAACCAGCAGGTAGGGCCCCGCGCGCCGCACCCTCAGCACCTCAATGCCATGCGGGCCGTACGTCCCACGCCACAGCCCCTCCAGGGAGTGGGGCTCATAGCGAGGCACCAGGGAGCTCGGGACTCCACACGTAGCGGCGGCCGCGACCAGCGGCGGCGGCAGGAGGTGACCCGTTGCAATGCCGGCGGCGGCGGCGGCGGCGGCGGTTGGCTCCGCCGGTCCGGCGGGCGCCGCCATCCTGGCGGCGCCGGCGGCTTCGGCTTCGGCGGCGGTGGAAGCGGCGGTTGGTTTCGCGGGTCCGGCGGGCGCCGCCATCCTGGCGACAGCGGCCTCGGTGGCGGCGACATTGGCTGATGACGGCGGCGGCGCGCCGGGCGGCTTGGGAACGGCGGAGTTGCGTGTGAGGCGCCTGGGCGCAGCATGGAAACGGGGGAGGGGGGGAGGGGTGGAATGGGTTCATGAGCAGATATGTTCGGCTGAGGTGTAGGACAGCCCGCGCCACCAGAAGACACTGGGTATGGAGGACGGGGGAACGAGTGCACTGCCCTCAATGCAGGGCCGCGTCCTTGCGGTTCGTGTAGACCCGACAGCAGGACTATGCCATATAGCACAATTGGCCCGCGCACACAAAAGTGTACTGTCATGTCGTACCTGTACGACACGGGAGCGTAGGTCCTGTACGACGGCAGCAGGAACAGGTCCTGCATGGTCCACGCCACGTGCATCACGCGCTCCTCGCGGTCAAACTGCCGTACCACGTCCAGGTCAACCAACGGCTCGCTTTGACTTTGACCTTGACTTTGACCGGACGGCTGCGAAGGCCCGGCCGCCGTCGCCGCCGCTGCTGCTCCCGCAGCCTGCTGGCCTGCACGGCCCCGATGCAGTAGCTGCAGCAGCTGCTGGTGCTGCTGCTGCTGTGCGCGGGGTGATGGGAGCAGTGCGTGCTGCGGCAGCGCCTGCAGGCCCGACGGGTCCCAACGGCACACCGCCTCCACCTCGTGCTGCCGGCAGGACCGCCTGTACGGCAGTGTACGGCAGTGTACGGCAGGGTATGGATCAGTAAGAGGAGTGAAAGGTGGTCGCAACGCGGAAACTGAGGCTCTGTGCGCATATGTTGCGGAGGAGCGGCGTTGTGGTGATGTGGTCAGGTGTGTGAGTGTCGGTGAAGGGCCTGGATCTGCTGCGAAGATTGCGTAGGTGTGTTGTGATTATCGGTGATGCACTCTGTCCCGCGCAACCCAGGATAGTGCAGTTACGCGCCATGCGGTCCAACCCATGCGGAGTTCGATTGCAACAAACGACTGTGGGGTCTCGCCTCTGCTGGTAGCAAGGCTGGGGCTCCGGAGTCCCCTCAACGCATCCCAGAGCGTGCTCAACGGATCGCAACAATATCACTTCGTTGGTTCTCCAGCTGCACCCCCTTTCAGGCCCACGCAAACGGCGCTCATCCTCGCTTCCTTGGATCCTTACTCGCAGCCAAAGGTGAAGCCCTTGAGCTTCTGCCCAAGCGCTGTGCCACGTCCGCTGACCGCATCCGCCGCACCGCCCGCGTGGCCTGCTTGCCCAGAGCTGCCACCGCTGTCGAGGGTTAGCTGCAGCGGAGAAGAGGGCTGGGACGGCGAATCGGCGAGCGCGGGCGTCGACCCGACTTCTGCCTGCCCGCCCTCCTGCGCTTCACCGCCGCTGCTCACGGTGTACATGCTCTCGCTGCTGCTGCCGCCTCCGCCGCCTCCGCCGTACTCGTCGCTACCACCTGCCGTACCGCGGCCGTGCTCCCCTTGTACGGCGTACGGCAGCGTGTCGTACTCCAGCGTTACGGTGGCTTCGTGCGGCTCCTGCTGCTGCCGTAGCTGCTCGGGTAGCTCCTGGCCCTGGGCGTCGTTGATGGATCGCATGTGCAGCGCCGCAAACGTGTTCGTACCGCGCAGGCAGGTTGCCGTACACGCCTTTCGCTCGCTGTCGTATCCGATGCGGAAGACCGGCACGCCGGAGGCGCCCGCCTCGCCGAAACGGAGGCTGGCCACGATGGAGCCCACGATGTACGGCGGCTCGGCGTGTACGACAAGCAGGGAGCCGAGCGGGTCGACTTGGCCTGTATAGCGGGTGTGGGAAAGGCGGTGGAGGTGTTGGTAGAGTAGCATGAGCTAGGCAGCGCTTAAGGCTCAAAACGTCCACAGGGGTCGGTCTGTTTGTAGGGGGCGGAAGGCCGTTTGAACTTGAAGTGTGTTCAACCGGCTAGCGCAAGTACCACGCTTGACAGGTCGTGGACGGTTCTGTACACAGCATGGCAACATGCGAGGATAGAGGTTGAGGAACGGGTGAAGTAGGGACGGAGCTTGCATCTGTGTCGCCAGCGGAAGCGTGAAACGTGCTGGCATTCAGACACGTGGCGGTCCAGAGGCGCTGAGGCGAACACGAAGCTGCCCAGGGATCATGGCCGTCGAAGTGCGCCACATCAAATTCCATGTGACCGATGTCTCATATCGCAGTGGGTCAGCAGTGTGGCTAGGGGCTAAGGGTGTGAGGCTGTTGTCAGCGTCCCACGGGCCCTAGGAATGCTAATCGGGCGTTGGCAACCTGCAAACCCTGACTGCACGGGGTCGCAAGAGTGCCTATCAAGTGCCTCACCGTTCCACGCCCCCAGAAGCGGTGCATATACCCGCAGGAGCCGCGTGAAGAGCTGTCGGTAGGAATCGCAGCGCCAAGAGGAGGGTTCCGTTGCGACTCCCAAACCCAGCGTAGACTCCACGCGCGGCTTCCATACTAGTTCGTCATAAGCGCGCTGTTTATTGCGATGAGACGTCGCGCCAAAGCGCACAACCGAATGAGAGTCGCAGAAGGACAGGATGAGCGACCAGACGCCCTCTGGCAGGTCCGCCTGACCTGCCATCGCTTTAGGATTGTTAGCAAAGAACCACACTATGTACTTGTAACAGTGGCAGAAGGAAAAGAGGGGTTGGTGACGTGGCGAAACGGGACAGAACAGCGAGACCCTCAAAGCAGTTCACAACGCGGGCATGTTGTATGCGGTTTTTAAGATGGATGTACGGTTTCACCTCACGTTGCGGATTGGCAGTCGCATGCAATGTTGCAGAGCGCTGCCTAAGTTGGTTAGCGGTTGAGGATGGTCGGTTCATGTGACTCCTTGGTGCCTAACGCCCAAATGGCCCCGCACATGGCCCCCGGACGCCTCAACGATGCCTCACGCCCAGATGGACCCTCACAGGGCCTCCATCTGACCCATGGCAGGGCCTTTTGCCTTGGCTGGTTACCGGTAACAGGCCTGCTCTCTTGCTTGGCCTCAGTTTCTCTCAAGCACCGGCAAGCAGCGCCTCATGCGTGTCGGGCCCAGTTGGTGCTTCGGACGTTTCACCGGCTAAGGGGATTATGCGTGTGTGCCTCTGCTGACTTCGTGTGTTGCTGGATGCTGGGGCATGCTT
>VFQN01003391.1_pt1 | contig 22895 bp, 22 predicted proteins | sample 3512371 | NCBI WGS metagenome assembly VFQN01 (sample SAMN10412370, study PRJNA504923) | tailings metagenome | isolation source: Replicate 2 from Balatoc abandoned mine | place: Philippines: Itogon, Benguet | collected 2017-08-28
AACATCCGCATCATCCTCGAGTACCTCAAGGACGGCGACCCGGACTACCCGGTGATCGTGGACGCCGGCGTGGGCACGGCGAGCGACGTGGCGGTGGCGATGGAGTTGGGGTGCGACGGGGTGCTCCTGAACACGGCGATCGCCAGCGCACAAGACCCGGAGCGGATGGCGTGGGCCATGCGGTATGCCTGCGAAGCGGGGCGGCTGGCGTACCTGGGCGGGCGCATCCCGCGTAAGCTGTACGCGAACGCCAGCAGCCCGATGGACGGCCTGATCGCGGCGAGCCGCTGACCGGAGGAATGGCCCATGAACGCGGCCCAGGTGCTAACTCCGCTCCCGCGGCTGGTCGAGGGCGATCCGTCCGACCGGGAGCACTACGAGATCGTGGACGGTGTCCGTAAGGAGCTCCCGCCTATGAGTGCCGACTCGCAGGTGTTGGCTACCCGGTTGTCACGTCATCTCAGCAACTTCGGGGTGACACAGAACATCGGCGAGGCGTATGTCGAGACACTGTTCAAGTTACCTCTTACACGGGAGCGGAACCGGAAGCCGGACGTGGCATTCGTGCCGTACTCCCGCTGGCCGCTGGCGCGAGACGTTCCATCGGTGAACGCTTGGGATGTGCTGCCGGACCTGTGCGTCGAGGTCGTCAGTCCCAACGACATGGCCGACGACCTGATGGACAAGGTGTGCGAATACTTCGAGGCCGGAGTTCGGCTGGTGTGGGTGTTTTTCCCCCGGCACGGGCTGGTCCAGGTGTTCGAATCCCCGGCCAACGTCCGGGGGTTGAGCTGGTCCGATACGCTTGACGGAGGGGCGGTGCTTCCGGGGTTTCGGCTGGCGCTGACGGATGTGCTACGGGCACCCCGCCCGCCCGCACCACCGACCGGCCCGTAACCGTCACACCGGCTGCGGCGTACCCTCGATCCCCGCCTTGATCTCCTCGATGTCGCGGCGGACGCACGCCTTGATCATCCCCATCGTCAGGAACGCCAGCGGCGTGAGCAGCTTGGCGAACACGGACAGCGCCCGCGTCCGCACCTCCACCCCCACCCGCGTCGCCGGGCCGTCCGGCGAGAACGTGAACCGGCTCTTGAACTCCGCCCCGCAGCTCCCCGCCGTCAGCTCGATCAGCTGATTCGGCTCGAACGCCGTCACCTCCATTGTCTCCGTCGATTCCTTCCCGAACACCTTCCGCGTCTCCTTGAACTTCGTCCCGACGCCGACCGGGCCGGGCGTGAGCATCTCGGTGCGAATGATGTCCGTGACGCGGTCGGCGACGTGCTCGAAGTCGCTGAATGCGGCGAAAACGATCGGAATTGGGGCGTTGATTAGTTGTGTGAACGCGAACCCGGGCATGGCGGACCTCACGCGTGAGGAAGCGGAGAGGCTAATACGGGTGTACCAGACCCGATCCCGGCCCGCGAGGTCCGTCGCGCGCAAAGTGGTCAGTTGTCCAGGCGCGCCGCCCGCAGCCGCAGCGCATTTCCGATCACCGACACCGAGCTCAGACTCATCGCCGCCGCGGCCAGCATCGGGCTCAGCAGCACGCCGAAGACCGGGTACAACACCCCCGCCGCGACCGGCACGCCGAGCAGGTTGTAGGCGAACGCGAACGCCAGGTTCTGCCGGATGTTGGCGACCGTCGCCCGGCCCAGCGATCGTGCTCGCGCGATGCCGAGCAGGTCGCCCTTCACCAGTGTCACCCCCGCCGCCTCCACCGCCACATCGGTTCCCGTCCCCATCGCAATGCCCACGTCGGCGGCGGCGAGTGCGGGGGCGTCGTTGATCCCGTCGCCGGCCATCGCCACGCGCTGGCCCTGCGCCTTGAGTTGTTGAACGACCGCCGCCTTCCCCTCGGGCGGGACGGAAGCGTGAACCTCGTCGATGCCCACCTGCCGGGCCACGGCGTCGGCGGTGGCGCGGGCATCGCCGGTGAGCATCACGACCCGCACGCCGGCGGCGCGGAGCCGGCGCACGGCCTCGGCGGCGGTCGGCTTCACCGGGTCGGCGAGGCCGAGCACGCCGGCGGGCTTCCCGTCGGCAGCAACGAACACGGCCGTCTGGCCGCTGGCGCGCAGCTCATCCGCGCGGGCAGCCAGCGAGCCGACGTCGAGGCCAAGGAAGTCGGCGGTGCCGACCTGGACCGCCATCCCATCGACCGTGCCGCGGATGCCCTTCCCGGAGACGGCCTCGAAGCGCTCGACCTTCGGCAACACGGTGCCGCGCGCGGCGCTGACGATCGCCGCGGCCAGCGGGTGCTCGCTGCCGGCTTCCAGTGCGGCGGCTAACGCCAACAAACGGCCTTCGTCGAAGCCCGCGGCCGGGACACGCGACACCAGCGCCGGCTTCCCCTCGGTCAGCGTGCCGGTCTTGTCGATCACCACGGTGTCGATCGCGGCAAGGCGTTCGAGCACGTTAGCGGTGCGAATCAGCACGCCCTCGCGGGCGCCGCGGCCGACGCCGACCGTCACCGACACCGGCGTCGCCAGCCCGAGGGCGCACGGGCAGGCGATGATGAGTACCGCCACCGCGTTCACCAGCGCGAACGCCAGCGCCGGCGGCGGGCCGAACAGCGCCCAGATGGCGAACGTGACGACGGCGACCAGCACCACTGCGGGCACGAACCACGCCGCCACGCGGTCGGCGAGCGATTGCAGTGGGGCGCGCGTCCGCTGCGCGTCGGCGACGAGGCGGACGATGCGCGCCAGCACCGTGTCCTCGCCGACGGCGGTGGCGGTCATCACGAACGTGCCGGTGGTCGCGCGGGTACCGCCGGTCACGCGGTCACCCGGTTGTTTCACCACGGGGACGGGCTCGCCCGTCAGCATCGACTCGTCCACCGGGCCGCTGCCGTCCGCCACCGTGCCGTCCACCGGCACGTTCCCGCCGGGGCGGACGCGGAGGCGGTCGCCGGGGTGAACGTCGGCCAGCGGTACGTCGTCCTCCGTGCCGTCGGCGTTGACGCGGCGGGCGGTGTCGGGGCGGAGGCCGAGCAAGGCACGAATCGCGTCGCCGGTACTGCGGCGGGCGCGGAGTTCCAGTACCTGCCCGAGCAGCACCAGCGTGACGATGACGGCCGCAGCCTCGAAGTACGTCGGGATGAGGCCGTGGCCGTCGCGGAAGCCGGTGGGGAACAGGTCCGGCGCGAGGACCGCGGCGGCGCTGAAGCCCCACGCGGCGGCGGTGCCCAGCGCGATGAGCGTGAACATGTTCGCGGTGCGGTGCCGCAGCGCCACCCACGCCCGCTCGAACACCGGCCAACCCGTCCAGAACACCACCGGCGCCGACAGCGCCAGCGACACCCAGTTCGCCCACGTCGTCACCGTGTGACCGAAGTTCACGCCCGGGAGCATCGGCGCCATCGCCAGCACGAACACCGGCAGCGTCAGCGCCGCGGCGACGAGCGTGCGGCGCGTCATGTCGCGCAACTCGGTGTCGTCCTCGGCGCCGACGGTCGGCGTCATCGGCTCCAGCGCCATGCCGCACAGCGGGCAGATGCCGGGGCCGTCCTGGACGATTTGCGGGTCCATCGGGCAGGTGTACTTCGCCCCGGGTACGACCGGCGGCGGCTCCGCGGCACCGTGACCGCAGCACGAGTGGCCGCCGTGCCCCGCCGGGCCGGCGAGGTACTTCTGCGGGTCGGCGCGGAACTTCGCCACGCAGTGTGTCGAGCAGAAGTGGTACGTCGCGCCGGCGTGCTCGACGTGCCCGGCGGCGCGGGCCGGATCGACCGTCATGCCGCACACGGGGTCGATCGCGCCGGGCGCGGGCGGGTCGGGGAGCAATTCCAGGGAGAGCGGTCGGCCGGCGGCCATCGGTGGTCCTCCTACACCCACTGTATCCGGCCCGGACAACCGCCCGCGGCTTCGCACCCCGACGTGAGGTTATAAACGCTTGGGTTTCCTGATCGTCACCGTTCGCCCAGCTTCCCAGCTTGTCGCCGCCCCCGCGCGTCATATCATCACCCACCGTCCAACCGGCGTTCCGCACCCGCTCCCGACCCGTTCACCCCGGGGAGGGCCGAGACGACACCATGCCGACGCCCGCGATCCAGGTCGAGAACCTGTCGAAGAACTACGGCCCGGTCCTGGCCGTGAACGACATCAGCTTCCAGGTCCAGCCCGGCGAGCTGGTCGGCTTCCTCGGGCCGAACGGCGCCGGCAAGTCCACCACGATGCGCATCCTCACCACGTACCTCCCCGCGTCCAGCGGGTACGCCTACGTGGCCGGGTACGACGTGATGTACCAGTCGATGCAGGTCCGCGAGCGGATCGGCTACCTGCCCGAGAGCGTGCCGCTGTACCCCGAGATGCGGGTGAGCGAGTACCTCGGGTACCGGGCGCGGCTCAAGAGCGTCCCCCGCGCCGGCCGCGTCGCCCGGCTCGACGACCTGATGGCCCGGTGCCGCATCAAGGAGGTCAAGAACCGCCTCCTCGGCACGCTCTCGAAGGGCTACCGCCAGCGCGTCGGGCTCGCCGACGCCATGCTCAGCGACCCGCAAGTGCTCATCCTCGACGAGCCGACCAGCGGCCTCGACCCGATCCAGATCCAGCAAACCCTTGAGACCATCAAGGCGCTCGGCGGCCGGCAGACGGTGCTCCTCTCGACCCACATTCTGTCCGAGGTCGAGAAGATCTGCGAGCGGGTCATCATCATCAACAAGGGGACGGTGAAGTTCGACGACACGCTGTCGTCGATCACCCGACGCGAGCCCGTCCTACAGGTCGAGGTCCGCGGCCCGACCGGCGAGGTCGAGCGGTTCCTCCGCGACCAGCCGGGAGTCGCCTCCGTCGCCGCTGGGGCGGCCGCCGACGGGGTGACGGCCTTCGATGTGAAGACGAAGGACCGCCAGGACCTGCGCGAGGCGCTGGCCACCCGGCTGACCGGCAAGGGGTGGGGTGTCCGCCGGCTCGACCTGAAGCGGGCGAGCCTGGAAGACGTGTACACCCAGGTCGTCGTCCGCCAGGACGCGGTCGCCGAGCCGGCCTCGGACGCGCCACGGGACGCCGACGGCGAGCCGCTCACCGGCCGCGACGCGAACCTGGCCTCCGAACCGCCCTCCCCCCCGGCGGCGTAAACACCCCGCGGCACCCCGACCACCCCCGACGGGCCACCGATGAGCACCAGCACGACCGACCCGATCGCGCCGCCCCAGCCGGCCCCCGAGTACGCCCGTCCCGCCGAGACGGCCCCGTCGCAGGTTTACGACGAGGGCCAGGCGTTCGGCCGGCTGGTCGGGTTCGCCGGGCTGTTCGGCCTGGTCCTCGGTGCCGTCGTCGTCGTCACCAACACGGCCCTCACCCCGCGCTGGATCAGCAGCGGGTGGGGCTACCTGATCGCCGCCGCCGGCGTGGTGCTGATGCTGTTCCACGCCGCCAAGGACGGCGAGCAGGAGGTCCGCCGGCTGTACGGGATGCTCGCCGCCCTGTTCCTGATACTCGGGGTCGGGGCGGCGGTGGTGCCGGGGCCGATTTTCACCGCCGCGGTGAAGAAGACGGTCGGGTACAACCTGCTGCCGTGGGGCGTCGCGTTCGGGGCGCTGAGCCTCGTCTTCGCCATCCCGTTCGTCCGCCACGAGACCGACCGCCGGTACCGCGACGCGGCCGTCAACGGGATGCTCGGGGTCGGGGCGCTGCTGGCCGTCGGGAGCCTGGTGTACGGGCTGTACGACCCGCCGTTCCTGGTCGGCCCGGGGATCGCCGTGTCGCTGCTCGGGCTGGCGTTCCTGGCCGCGTACATGGGGCAGGTGGATACGTCCGAGGGGATCGGGTTCCAGGTCGCGTTCCTGCTCGGGGCGCTCGGCGCCGGGGTGGCCGCGTGGGCGTTCGCCCGGTCCGCCTTCCCGCCGGTCCTCGTGGAAGGGCCGAACGCCCTCCGGGCGGCGACCGGCGAGCTGGACTGGTGGAAGGTCGCCGGCCGCGGGATCGTGGTGCTGGTGTTCGTCGGGCTGGCGGCGGCGGCGTGGCGGGCGAAGTCGCTGCCGGTGTGGCTGCGGGGCGTCATCACCGCCGCGGCCCTGGCGTCCGCCGGGGTGTTCGTCGTCGCGGCCGCCCGGGCCAACGTCCTCACCACCAGCCCGGCGCCGTACCTGGTGCCGACCGGCGTCATCCTGATGGGGCTCGGGCTGACGTACCTGGCGGTGGCGCTGGCCATCTGCTCGGACAACCAGTTCGTGACCCTCACCCGCCGTGAGCTGGCGAGCTACTTCCTGTCCCCGGTCGGGTACCTCGTCATCGGCGGCATGGCGTTCGTCGAGTGGACGGGGTACCAGGAGTTCGTCGGCACCCTCCAGCGGTTCGCCAGCCGCGGGGCGAGCGGGCTGCCGGAGCCGATCGTCGCCAACTACTTCGTCGCCCTGCTGCCGGTCATCGCCATCCTCCTCCAGGTGCCGGCGATCACCATGCGGCTGGTCTCCGAGGAGAAGCGGACCGGGAGCCTGGAGGTGCTGCTGACGGCGCCGGTGAACGAGTGGCCGGTGGTCGGGAGCAAGTTCCTGGCGACGTGGCTGTTCTTCCTGCTGACGTGGGTGCCCGGCGGGCTGTACCTGATCGCCCTGCGGGTCGAGGGCGGCAACCCGTTCGACTACCGCCCGCTCCTGAGCTTCTACATCGCGCTGGCGGCCCAGGGGCTGGCGTTCGTCGGGATGGGGCTGTTCTTCTCGACCGTGACCCGCAACCAGATCGTCGCCGCGGTGCTCACGTTCGTCGGGATGGTGCTGTTCCTGGCCGCGTACCTGATCCGCGAGCAGGCGTCGCCGATCGGGCTGCCGCCGCTCCTCCAGACGGTCGCCGGGAAGCTGTCGTTCATCCACCTGTGGCAGGAGTCGCTCAGCGGCCGGCTGCCGCTGCGGGACGTGCTGGTGTTCGCGTCGTTCGGCCTGTTCGGCCTGTTCCTGTCGGTGAAGGTGCTGGAAGCCCGGAAGTGGAATTAGCGAGGGAACGCCGGCGGGCGGCCGCCCGCCGGCGTTCGTGCCCGGTCTCACGCACGAGCGGACCCCCATGAGCTCCGACCTGCCCCCCGCCCCGACCACCCGCGCCCCCGACACCGGGGAGCCGATCGTCGAGTTCGTCCGCACCCAGCGGGCCAACGCCGCCTACCTGCTCCTCGGGCTGGGGGTGGCGCTCCTGGCGGTGACGGTGTGGCTCGTCACGAAGGGCGAGCGGGCGTCGGCCGCGGCCGCCCCGCCGCCGGCGGTCGACCCGCTCAACCCGGACGCCCCGCCCCCGCCCGCCCCCGAGATCGACACCCCGCGGAAGGGCGACTACCGGTTCGGGTGGATCGCCACCGGGGTGGCGAGCCTGATCACCGCTGGGGCCGGCGCCCGGCTCCTCGCCGCCCTCCCGAAGCCGACCGTGGCCGCGCAGCGGACCAGCGCCCGCCGGCTCGTCCTGGGCGTCGGCACCGGGCTCGGGGCGGTGCTCATTCTGCTCGGGGCGGTCTACTTCTACCGGTGGAGCGACAGCCTGAACAAGTGGCTCGACCAGGGCGACCGGGCCGAGATGCGGCTGGTGGTGATCCCGCTGCTGATGATCGTGGGCGGGGCCGGGCTGGTGTTCGCCGCCGTGCAGCCGGCCCGGAGCGAGGAGCGGAACAACCAGAACCTCCGCCGGCTGGTGTACGGGGCCAACCTCGGCCTCACCGTGCTCCTGCTCCTGGTCTCGCTGGTGATCCTCAACGTGACCGCCGCCCAGAAGGTGCAGAACACCCTCGATACGACCGAGACCGGGTTCTACACCCTGTCGAAGGCCACGACGGCGACCGTCGCCAAGCTGAGCGAGCCGGTCACCGCCTACGTCGTCTTCCCGGACGACGGCAGCCGGGTGATCAACGACCTGCGGCAGCTCATGTTCGCGGCCCAGGAGGCCAGCGGCGGGAAGTTCACCCCGAAGTTCGTCAGCCCGGTGTCGAACAAGGTCGAGCTCCAACAACTGGAGTCGAAGTACAAGAAGCTCGCCTCGTCGGGGTACGGCATCCTGCTCACCACCGGCCCGGAGGCGGCCCACCGGCACGAGTTCATCCCGTCCAACGACATCGTCAAGAGCGACATGCGCCCCGGCGGCGGGCAGCAGGAGTCGTTCGTCGGCGAGGCGGCACTTGTCCAGAAACTCCGCTTCCTCGGCGACTCCGACACGAAGACGGTGGTGTACTTCACCCAGGGGAGCGGTGAGCTGACCCTGGGCGGGGCCGGCGACGACGAGCCGGCCAAGTCCGAGCGGTCGGCCGGGCAGCTCAAGACCCACCTGGAGTCGATCAACCTCGACGTGCGCCCGCTCCGGTTCAAGAGCGCGATCAAGGGGGCGGGCGAGGTCAAGACCGAGGTGCCGGCGGACGCCGAAGTGGTGATCGTCGCCGACCCGGAGGGGGAACTGCCCGAGGCCGGTGTGAAGGCGCTGAAGGAGTACGCGACCGGCCCGCGGAAGGGCAAGCTGGTGATCCTGACCGAGCCGCGCCCCGCCCCGGGGGCGAAGGACAAGCGGATGGCCAAGACCGGGCTCGAGAGCCTGGCCGCCGAGCTCGGGGTGAAGATCGGCGAGAAGTACGTGTACAGCTTCCCGCTCCCGCAGTTCCAGCTCGGACCGCGGAACACGTCGGTCGTGTTCGCCGGCACCGCGACCGGCGAGCACCCGATCGTCCAGCCGTTCCCGCAGTTGCGGTTCACCTGGGGCGTCACCCGCGAGCTGACCGCCGCGGGCGCCGGCTCCGGCGGGTTCACGGTCACGCCGCTCATGACCACCCTCCCCCGCCGCCCGACGTGGCTCGAGGACGAGGAGCTGGACAGCCCACTCCAGGCGTACCAGGATCTGATCGAGAGCGAGACGCTAATCCGGGCGAAGGCGGCGACCGAGCGCGGCCGGTGGGTAGCGGTGGCGTCGGCCGAGGGCGGCGCCCCGCCGAACCCGATGAACCCGCACGCGGCGGCCGGCGGGGAGCAGAAGCCGCGGCTGGTGGTGTACGCGAACGCCTCCATGTTCTCGAACGCCGCCCCGCCGGTCCGCGGCGGCGGCACCCCGCCGAGCTACGAGCTGATGTCGGCCAGCATCGACTGGCTCCGCGGGCGGCCGGTCATTGCCGCCGAGGTCGAGCCCAAGACGTACACCGTGTACAACTTCCCGGCCGCCGAGTCGCTCAACGAGACCCGGCTGATCTGGCTGCCGCTCGGCCTCGCCCTGTTCGCCGTCGCCGGGCTCGGCGCCGGGGTGTGGGTGATCCGCCGGAAGTAACCGCTCACACACGGTCCGCCACGATGACCGACCACGACCGCCGGGCGCCCCAGCCCGCCCCGCGGGCCGACCACCGGAGCCACGCCGCGATGAACTTCCGCCTCACCACGATCCTGTTCGGCCTCGTCTTCGTCGTCGGCGTGGTCTTGCTCATCCTGTCGTTCGGCGGCACCGGGCCGGCGACGAGTACCAGCGGGTTCGTCCTGAAGGATCTCGTCGCCGACAAGGACGAGGCCATCGCCGAGGTCACGGTCGAGAAGCCGGACGGGGCGACGCTCGTCCTCCGCCGGGCCGGTAAAGACGCCTGGGTGGTCGACGCCCCGGTCAAGGCCCGGGCCGACAAGGCGGCCGTGGATGCGGTCGTCAGCTCCGTCCTCAAGATGAAGCCGACCTTCTACGGCGAGTTGCAGGACAACCTCGCCGTCCACGGCCTCGACAAGCCGCTGAAGGTCACGCTCAAGACCGAGGACGGGCGCACCGAGACGGTGAGCATCGGCGACGTGACGATCGGCGGGGCGAAGGCCGTCGGGTTCGTCACCACCGCCGCCCGGCCGCGGCCGATGGCCGTGCCCAAGTCGTCGCTCGACGCGCTGCTGAAGGAGGCCGGCAGCGGCGTCCGGCACGCCGCCGAGACGGCCAAGTGGGCCGCCGACTACCGCGCCAAGGCGGTATTCGCCGCCGACAGCCGTAACGCCGGCGACGACGTGAGCTTCCTCAAGCTCACCCGCAACAACAAGGAGCTGGCGCTCGCCAAGAGCAAGACCGGGTGGGAGTTCGCCGCCCCCGCCGGCTGGGGCGACGCCTCCGCCTCGCCCGACACCGCCGCCGCGCCCGGCACGCTCACCGGCGTCCGCCCGGTCGTGACCGGCCTCGTCGGCCTGTCGGCGTCCGCGGCCGACGACTTCCTCGACGCCCCCGGCGACCTGGCCCAGTACGGCCTCAACCCCGGCAACCCCGAGCGCATCCGCGTCGAGCTCAAGACGAACGACGGCAAGACCGAGGTCGCCTACATCGGCAAGAAGGTGGACGGCGACAAGAAGGACGAGAAGAAGGACGCGTTCGCCCCGCCGGCGAAGGTGTACGTGCAGCTTGAAGGGTCGTCGGGCGTGATCCGCGCCTCCGCCGCCGGGCTCGACGGCCTCGCCGCGGTCATCGACAATCCGACCCCGCTCCGCGACCGCGACCTCGTCCGCGACGACCTCAAGGCCCGCGTCGACGCCATCGACGTGACCAGCGGCGGACAGACCGTCGCGCTCCGCAAGAGCGGCACCGAGTGGAAGCTGAACGGCGGCCCGAACGACCCGCAGACCGCGAACCCGACCGCCGCCGCGGCGCTGCTTAGCCTTGTTACGCAGCCGCGGATCATCAAGGACTTCCCGGCGGCGAACGACGCGAACTTCGCCGGCCCCGAACTCCGGGCCGAGGTGAAGCTGTACGCCGACGCGGTCGAGGCAAACGCCGACCCGAAGGCCGCGGCGAAGCTCAAGGCCGACGCGAAGCCGACCGTCCTCCAGTTCGGCAAGAAGGACGCGACCGGGGTCCACGTCCGCCGCGTCCGGCCGGACGGGTCGAAGATGGACTTCGTCGTCCCCGACAAGGTGAAGGTCGGCACCGACCCGGCCGAGACCGACGTACTCGCCGCGGTCCAGAAGGGCCGGTTCGACTACCTCGACCCGACGCTGCCGACGTTCTCGCAGCTGCAGGCGAACAAGATGCAGGTGACGCAGGGGCAGGTCGTCACGCTGGAGGTGACGAAGGAGAAGGCGGCGGCCGGTTCGGCGGACCCGGGGTGGAAGTACGTCAAGCCGGACCCGATGAAGGGGCAGACGGCCGACACCGGCACGGTCAGCGACCTGCTCAACCTGCTGGCGACCCAGTCGGCGGGGCGGTTCGTCCGCGAGATCGGCGAGGCGGACAAGGGCAAGGAGCGGGACTTCTACCTCACCTACGGCCTGCTCCCCGAGAACCCGCGGCTGAAGGTGGTGGTCGGCCTCGACGCCGCCGCGCCGGGGAACGAGCGCGTGTACTACCTGGGCAACGAGAACCCGGACGACAAGAGCACGGTGTTCGCCCGGGTGGAGGGGCGGCCGGCGGTGTTCACGGTGCCGAAGTTCGTGTACGACCGGTTCGCCGGGGCCGACCTCCGCGACCGCACGCTGGTCCGGTTCGACCCGGCGAAGCTGGTCGGCGTCCGCATCCGCGGGTGGCGTGAGGCGACCGGGGGCGAGATGCTGATCCGCGAGTTCCGCAAGCAGGGCGGGACCTGGACGGCGGTGGTGCCGCCCGGGTTCAGCCTCGACCCGGGGAAGGTGAACGAGTTCGTGGCGGCGGTGCAGGGGCTGCGGGTGAAGGACTTCCGCACCGGCGACCCGCACCCGGACCACCGGTTCGCGCCGGAGCAGTCCGGGTTCGAGGTCACGCTGGACTTTGACGGGGCGGACGACATCATCCTGAACATCGCCGCCGAGGTGGACGGCGGCACGGCGCGGATCGCCAAGGTGGACACGCTCTCGACCCCGCCGCGGACGCAGCTGGTGACGGTGATCCCGGAGGCGCTGCGGGCGTTCCGCGAGAGCGCGAAGTCGTTCGCTCGCTGACCCGACAGCCGCCCGCGGGTCGTGTTCGCGTGGTGGGGCCGGCGGGACGCCGGCCCCACTGTCTTGACGCCCGACGCCCCGACTTCCCCTTGACCGCCAGGCCGCCGCCGGGCCATCATCCGCGGTCATGAACCTCCGGCCTGCCGTTTTCCTCGACCGCGACGGCGTCCTCATCGAGGACGCCCACTACGTCGGCTCCCCGGACCGGGTGTGCCTCATCCCCGGAGCCGCCGAAGCGGTCGCTGGGTTGAACCGCGCCGGGTGGGCGGTCGTGGTCGTCACCAACCAGGCCGGGGTGGCGAAGGGGTACTTCACAGCCGCCGCCGTCGAGGCGGTCCACGAGTTCCTCGCCGAACAACTCGCCGGCTACGGCGCACGGGTCGACGGCTTCTACTACTGCCCGCACCACCCCGAGGGCGAGGTGACGGCGTACCGCACCCGCTGCGCGTGCCGCAAACCCGAGCCGGGGATGATCCGCGCCGCCGCCGCCGACCTCGGGCTCGACCCGGCGCGGTCGTGGATGGTCGGCGACCGCGCGACCGACCTCGAAGCCGGCGCCGCCGCGGGGTGCCGCACCGTGCTGGTGCGCACCGGGTACGGCGCCGGCGTGGACGCGACGGCGCTCGACCGCGCCCGGCTGAATCTCGAACTCGTCGCCGCCGACCTCGCCGACGCGGTGGCGAAACTCGGCCTCTTGAGCACAGCTCGTTGCGCTGCTTAGAGTGAGTAGAGGGCCGAGAACAGAAGGCAGAGGACAGAAAGCAAGACCCGTCCTCCGCCCTCTGCCTGCCCTCCGCCTTCTGACCTCTGTCCTCTGGTGATGCGTGGAACGGACGGACGTGCTCGTGGTCGGCGGCGGCATCGTCGGGCTCGCCACCGGGATGGCGCTGGCCGAGGGGGCGCGGCTGGCGGTCACCGTTGTTGAGACGGAATCCGAGGTGGCGCGCCACCAGACCGGGCACAACAGCGGCGTCATCCACAGCGGGCTCTACTACAAGCCCGGGTCGGCGAAGGCCCGCAACTGCGCCGACGGCCGCGAGCGGATGTACCGCTTCTGCGCCGCCAACGGCATCCCCCACGACCGCTGCGGCAAGCTGGTGGTGGCGACGAGCGCGGCCGAACTGCCGGCGCTCGCGGAACTCGAGCGCCGCGGCACCGCCAACGGCCTCACCGGGCTGAAACGGCTGACGGTCGAGGAGATGCGCGAGGTCGAGCCGCACGTCGCCGGCGTCGCCGGGCTGCGCGTCACCGAGACCGGCATCGTCAACTACACCGCCGTGTCAAAGGTTTACGCCGCGAAGATCGCTGCCGCCGGCGGCGCCGTCCGCACCGGCACGAAGTTCCTCGGCTGCAAGCGCGACCCGGACGGGCTCAAAGTCGAGACGACCGCCGGGCTCGTCTCCGCGAAGCTGCTGGTGAACTGCGGCGGGCTCCACTCCGACCGCGTGGCGAAGGCGTGCGGGGTGGACCCGGGCGTCCGCATCATCCCGTTCCGCGGCGAGTATTACGAGCTGAGGCCGCGCGCCGCCGGGCTGTGCAAGCACCTCATCTACCCGGTGCCGGACTCGCGGCTGCCGTTCCTCGGCGTCCACTACACGCGGATGATCGGCGGCGGTGTCGAGTGCGGGCCGAACGCCGTGCTGGCGTTCAAGCGCGAGGGGTACAGGCTCACCGACGTGAGCGTGAGCGACCTGCTCGAATACGCCCGCGACCGGGCGTTCTGGAAGATGGCGGGCAAGTTCTGGTGGACCGGGCTCGGCGAGATCTACCGCTCGGCGAGCCGGCGGGCGTTCTGGCACGCCCTGCAAAAGCTGATTCCCGAGGTAAAGTTCGGCGACCTGGTGCCGGCCGGCGCCGGGGTGCGGGCGCAGGCGGTGCGGCCGGACGGGAAGCTCGAAGACGACTTCTTCATCCGCCAGGCCGACCGGATGGTGCACGTGCTGAACGCGCCGTCCCCGGCGGCAACGGCGTCGATCAGCATCGGCCGGTCGGTGGCGGACCTGGCGCTGAAGGAACTTGGCCGCCCGCCACTCCGCGAGGACGCGGCGCCGGCGGTGTTCCGCATCGGGGCGTAAGTGATTCGGGCGGGTGTAGCCGCGACGCGGTGGGCGGGGTTCCGGGGCGTTGCCCCGGAACCACCTCGGACCGCCGTTACTTCTTCTTGAACTCGTCCACCAGTTTGTCATCGCCCTCCAGGTGGAGGTCGGTGGGGGTCAGCTTCTTGATCGTCGCCGACTGCTCGAACGCCTGGTCGCCGAACTTCAGCTTCACCGTCAGCTTCGTCTTCTCAACCTTGTAGCTGCCGGTGCCGACCTCCTCCTTCTCGCCCTTCACCTTCACCGTGAACTTGCCGTCCTTGGCGAACTCGATCGTGCTCCCCGTCGGCAGGTCCTTCGACTTCGCCACCTCCCACACGCCGACGATCTTCACAGCCTCGTCCTGGGCGCGGGTCGGGGCGGTGCCCCCGAACAGGACCACCGCCACAACCCCGACGGCGAACGCGGACAGCCGCTTCATGTGAATCCCTCCAGGTTCGGTCCCGGGAGCCGCCCCGGTCGGGTGATGTTACCCGACCCGGCAGGGGGTAGAAGGTGGACGGGCGAATACGCCGCGGTGGTAAAGTTTTCCGTCGCGGTTGACACCGGTTATCCGACCGGGTAGATTTCACTGAGACGCAATCTCAACAAGATCGCGTTCCCGCCACCATCGGGTTCGGAAACCCGCCGATGTCGCTGCCGCAGCTCGACGACCGCCTCTGCCCCGACCCGTGCGCCGGCCCCTGCGGCGGGTGCGAGGATCGCATCGTTTGTCGGTGCCTCAAGGTCACCGAGGGGCGGATCGTGGACGCCGTCGTCACCCTCGGGCTGCGGACCGTCAAGGAAATCCGTGCCGCCACCGGCGCCGGCGACGGTTGCACCTGCTGCCACAAGCAGGTCCGCGCCCTGATCGAGGCCCACGCCCCGACCGCCCTCCCGCTCGCCGCCGCAGGCTGAGCCCGTCCCCTGCTCATCCCACCCGCGCGGTCGATCTTGCACCCGGCCCACATATTGGGGAAAGTGCTGTCGCACTGCCGTTCCCGCGCCAGCGGTTTTGCCCAGACCGCTCTCGCCGGCGAGGACGCCGATGGGATTCTCGCGCCAAATCGTCGTCGTCGCCGATGATTTCGGCATTGGCCCCGACATCGACCGGGGCATCCTCGAACTCGCCACGACCGGGTTGGTGACGGGGACGACGCTGCTCGTCAACTCGCCGTACGCCCCGCCCGCGGTCGCCGCGTGGACCCGCGCCGGCCGCCCGTGCGACCTCGGCTGGCACCCGAACCTCACCCTCGACCGCCCTATTCTCCCTGCCGGGGATGTGCCCTCGCTCGTCCGCCCGGACGGGACATTCTGGCCGCTCGGGGCATTCCTGAAACGATCGCTACTGGGGCGAATGAACCCGGCCGAGGTCGCCGCCGAACTCGCCGCGCAGCACCGCCGATTCGTGGAGCTGGTCGGGGCGCCGCCGGTGGTGGTGAACGCGCACCAGCACGCATCGCTGTTCCGCCCGGTGGGGTCCGCGCTGCACGCGGTGCTCACGGCCCGCCCCGACCGCCCGTTCGTCCGCCGGGTGCGCGAGCCGTGGTCGCTTATCGCCTGGGTGCCGGGGGCACGGGCGAAGCGGCTCCTGTTGAACCGCCTCGGCCGTCAGCAGGCGCGCGAGCTAGACGCGGCGGGATTCCCGGGGTGCGACTGGCTGATCGGCATCACCGACCCGCCGTTCGTGACCGACCCGCGGTTCCACGACCGCTGGCTGGCGACCGTGCCGGGGCGGACCGTCGAGCTGATGTGCCACCCGGGCTACCCCGACGCGACAGTGGTGGGCCGCGACGCGCCGCGGCTCGACGACGGGCTGGTCCGCCGGCGGGCGGACGAACTCGCACTGTTCCGCCGCCCAGAGCTGCCAGATGTGATCCGCACCGCGGGGTTCGAGCTGGTCCGGCCGAGTGAGTTGGGCCGGCACGCGGTTCGGACGGCGGCTTAATTCGCCGGCCGTGACGAGTAAAGGACGGACGTGACGACCACGACACGTTCGTCGTCGTGGACCTCGTAGTAGATGGTGAGCGGCGCCTCGATAAGAACCCGCTCGTTGCCGATCCGTGACTCGCCGACGCCGGTCGGGTTCGGGGCCAAGAGTCTGTCCGCCGCGGCCGACGCCCGGACGACGCCGTCCGCGCCGGTCCCGAGTTGGAGCCGTGCCCGGTAGATGACGGCCAACTGGGCGACGGCGGGGTTGAGCCAGACGACGCGGTACATCATCCCTGACCCGCCTCCCATCGGACTCGCACCTCCTCCAGGTGTGCGAGAACCTCGGCAGTCGTCTTGCCGCCGTGAGTGCGGTACTCCTCCCGGGCGGCCGCCAGCTCCTCCGGCGTCGGCTCCCGGCTCGCCCACGCCAGCATCAACTCCGCGTACAGTTTCGGCGGGAGCACGTAGCCGAGCGTGTTCCCGGCCTCGTCGGCCAGGAACGACGGCCCGGTCAGCGCGCGGAGGCGGTTCGAGAGGTCGGCCGGCACCACCACTTTGTCCATTGCGGGTTCCTCCTCCGTCGCATTCTACCACCGGCCGCGCGGCCCCGCGAGCGGCGTCACTTTACCGCGGGCGGGGAGCGGAAGGCGGCGGCGATGGCGGCGGCCTCGGGGACGGTCATCTCGCCCTCCTGCGCCCAGATGCGGTAGCGCACCCGCAGCGGCGTCTGCGGCGTCACCGTGTACTCGAAGTAGTCGCCGAACCGGCCGTAGTTCCGCTCGCTGCCGCGCGCCTCGCCGGGGTTGTCCGGGTGGCCGACGCGGAGCACCGTGTAGCGCTTGTCGCCGAGCACGAAGCAGCACGCGTCCCACGGCAGGTTGACCGTCTTCGGGTCGGCCTTCTTCGGATCCCAGTTCCGCGTCTCGTCGTTCTTCCCCTTGCCGTCCGGCCGCAGGTAGTACGTCTCCTTCGCGGTCTTCGTCGCCACGTCCATGTTCGCCCGGAAGTGGAACCCGGCGTGCTGCGGGTCGCCGTCGAGCTTCACACTCGGCAGTTCGGTGCTCAGCACGCTGGCGAAGTCGACGAGCGTGCCGCCCTTCGTGGCGTAGGCGGTCAACTCGCGCTCCTCGGTGGCGAAGGTGGCGGCGTCCGGGCCGTGCCACGAGACCGCCGAGCGGTGCCGGCCGAACACCTCGCCGGCCGCGGTCGAGAGCATCTTGTCGTGTTGGGCGTAAACGTTGTTCGTGCCGTGCCAGATGTCGGCGGACTTCTTGTCGCCGTAGGTGATCTTGTTCCAGGCGTAGAAGAGGCCGCGGTGGTGCGGGAATGTGCCGTCCTTCGCCGTCTTCGCCGACCCGTTGGTGAGGAGCACCTTGCCGGCCGGGTCGAAGACGTGGTGGAACGGCTTGAACGTGTAGTAGTGGTCGGCGGCGTCGCGCTTGGGCGAGAAGTACTGCAGCACCGGGCGGCCGTCGAACAGCAGGTTCACCTTGCCCGGTTCGTCCTGGAAGGTGAAGTGCGGCGGCGCCTTGACGTAGTTGAGCGTCGTCGGCACCACGGTGACCGTCGCGCCGGCCTTGAGCGCCGGGAGGACGAAGACGAGGCGGTCGCCCTTGGCCTTCTCGTTGAGCCCGGCCGGTGCGACCTGCGCCGGCGCGTGGGTGCCGTCCGGGAGGGTGACCGAGTTGACCGCGGCGCCGGCCGCGGCGGGGGCCGACACGACGACCTGGGCGGCGTCGGCGGCGCCGCCGGTGACGGTGAGGCGCTGTTGCGCGGCGGCGGGCGCCGCGGCGGCGAGTACGAGCGCGAGGGCGGGGAGGGTGCGAGGCATGAGAGGGTTCCGGGTGGTGCGCATCGGTCGGACAGGTCGCGGGTTGTTTTCGCCTGGGAGGGCGTCACGGCTTACTGAACACGAACGTCTTCGGGTTGCCGGTGCCGGGGGCGCCGCCGGCGGGGCGCCCCCGGCACCGCGTCCTCGATCTCCTTCGCCGGCTCGAAGTCCTTGTAGGTGATCCCACCGGCGTCGTGCGTCTTCAGCTTCACCCGGCGGTGGACAAGTTATCGGTTGCCCCGACGCCGGAAAGCCCGGGCTCGCCGCCCAGAGCCCGCGTGGTTAGCAGGAAAGCCTCGGACGGCACGGTCACCGGGGCGGGCCGAGCCCCCGGAATGTCCCCCAAGACTTCGCCCGTCCGCAACGTCACCTTTCCGCCTTCGAGGAAGTCGCGGAGCCACTTCCCGACGAGCCCCCGCTCCACGCTGATCTCCACGCGCGCGACCATGCTGCGGATGGCGGCGCGCACCAGCTGTGAGTCTTTGTGGCGAATGGAGGGCGGGCGCAGTCATCTGTGGCCGGTCGCATACAGGCTGACACCGGCACGGGTGAAGGTGGTAGCGTGGTAGAATCGACCACCCAACCGGACCGAGCCTGCGCCATGTACGCACTCGCCCTCGCCGCCGCACTCGCGCAGCCGGCGCCCGTTCCGCTCGCGGCGTGCGCGTGGGTCCGCGCCGAGGGAGAGACCGCCGGCGCGGGGTTCGTCGTCGATCGCGGCAGGCGGTGGCTCGTCACGTGCCGGCACGTCGTCGCCGAGCACAAGGCGGTCGATGTGTTCTTCCCGTGGGTCGAGGACGGGGCGCTCGTCACAGACCGCGCGGTATACCTGCGGAACCGGGCGCGGCTGCGCGAGCGCGGGCTGCTCGTCACCGGGGCCGTGATCCGCACCGCGGACGCGAGCGACCTCGCGCTCGTCGAGTTGCCGGCGCTGCCGGCGGACGCTGTGGCGGTGCGGTTCGGCGCGGCGCGGGTCGGCGAGCCGCTGCGCGTCGTCGGGCACCGGATTGACCTCGATTCGCTATGGAACCAGACCGCCGGGCCGGCGCGGCAACTCGGGCCGCTCGCCGACGGCTACACCTGGCGCGGCAGGACGCTCGCGGCCGGCGCGGGCGTCCTGCTCGCGCAGCTGCCGATCGACGAGGGCGACAGCGGCGGTCCGGTGTTCGACGCACGCGGAAGCTGTGTCGGCATGGCGGCGGCGCTGCGCCGGCGGGCGCCCGACGCCGCGGTTGTGATCGGAGCCGACGAGATCCGCCGGTTCCTGTCCGTCGGAACGGACGCACCGCGGCCGGCTCAGCCAAACGCGGCGGAGCTCCTGCAACGCGCGACGGTGTGGGTGCTGCCGACCGCGACGGAGCGGTTCGCCGCCGGCGTCGTCATCGACCGCGACCGCGGGTTGATCCTCACGGCGGCGAAGGGGCTCGGGTCGGCGGACCACGTCGGGGTCGCATTCGCGCTGCCGCGCGGCGCCGGCGTCGTCGGCGAGCGGTCACCGTACCGCGACCCGGTCGGGCTCGACCTCGCGGGGGCGTGGCGAAGCGCGGCGGTCCTCGCGCGCGACCTCAACCGCGACCTGGCGCTGCTGCAAGTCGATTCGGTCCCCGTGTCGGCGCGGGCGGTGCCGCTCGCCGCGGCGCCGCCCGCGAGCGGGGACGCGGTTCACTCGGTCAGCCATCCGGGCGGCGTCGAGTTCGCGTTCGTGTACGCGGCGGGGGTGGTGCGGCAGCGCGGACGGGTGGCGCTCGGCGACGGCGAGAAGGTGGCGCGCGTCGGCACGCTCGTACTGCAACTTCCCACGCAGGCCGGGTCGCCGGGCGGACCGGTGGTGAACGGGCGCGGCGAACTCGTCGGCGTCCTCGCGGCGCGGGAGGGCACGCAGAGCGTCGGCTACACCGCCGACCCGGCCGAGGTCGCCGCCTTCCTCGACGCCGCCGACATCACCCGCCTGCCGCGCACGCTCCCCGGGCTGTCAGCGCGGGTGGAAGCGGTTCCCGACCGGTTCACGGAGCGCGTCGCCGCCGGGCTCGCGGCGCGGGGGGCGGTTCGACGACGCGCTCGTCTGGGATCCGGCGTGCCCGGAGGCGCACTTCGGCCGGGCGGCAAAGTTGTCCGAGCGCGGGCTCGCGGCGACCGAGGTCCGTGGCATCCTCGACCGCGCTCTGGCGATCGGCCGGCACCACGCGCCGGCACTGCGGTTGCGCGCAGAGCTAGCCGCGATGGACAAGGACTGGCGCGCCGCCCGCGGGGACTTGGAGCGTCTTCTGGAAGCCGACCCGGCCGACGTTGCGTCACGCCGGCGGCTCGCGCGGGTGCTCCTCGAGCTCGGGAAGGACGACGAGGCGGCAGCGGCGGTGCGCGACGCCGTGCGGGCGGACGCGGGGCAAGTCGGGGCCGTGCTGACCGACCTGCACGAACAGGCCGATGCGCTGGAGAAGAAGTACCCCGGCGCGCCCGGCGTCCCCGCCGGTTGGCTGACCCGCGCGCTGACGGCGGCCCGGGACGCGCTGCCCGAGGGCGAGCGGCGGCGGGCGCTGGTGGCGGTCCTCGCCCGCGCCGCGGCGGCGCCGACCGATGCCGACCGGCTCACGCTGCTGAAGGGTTTCGTGCGTCCCTGAGTGCCGACCGGCGGTTCCGAAAAAGTGGTCCGGCCGCGTCAGTGTGGCGCGTATCCCTGGTGCGAGGCTCCGACGCCCGGGGCCATCAACCTTCCACCCTGCCAGGGAGAGTCCCGTGAAGCTGTTCGCCCGCCTGTCCCCGCTGGCTTGCTTCGGCACGGCCGCCGCCCTCGTGTGGCTCGGCGCCGGTCCGGCCCAGTCGCAGAACCCGACCATGAAGGCGAACTTCGGATCGGCCCGCCTGTCGTCCGGCTTCACCCCGGACCCGCACAGGGTCGCCGTCGTCTCCGGCGGCGCCACCCAGACGAACCTCGGCGGAGTGAGGGCGTGGGTGTCCAACGCCCCGGACTACAAGCTCACCTACGAGGCCGGGAGCCTGCCGCTCATCATCCGCGTGGACGCCCCCGGCGACACGACCCTGCTCGTCAACACCCCGGACGGGCGGTGGGTGGCGGACGACGACAGCGGCGGTAGCCTGAACCCGAAGATCGTGTTTAACAACCCGCAGTCCGGCCGCTACGACATCTGGATCGGCACCGTCCCCAAGCGGAACGAGAAGGGGACGCTCATCATCAGCGAGTTGCGGTGACGTAAACCCGGCGGGCCGCGCCCTCCGCGGGGCGCGGCCCGCCCGCCGGCGCTACGCCGCCGTCGGCGCCTGCTGCTTCATAAACTCGGCCCACTTCGCCTCCGCCTCCGCCTTCTGCTCCGCGGTCAGGGGGTGGGTGAACGACCACTCGTGGCCGAACGGGTCGGTCACCTTCCCGTACCGGTCGCCCCAGAACATGTCGTCGGCCGGCATCGTCACCGTCGCCCCGGCGGCCGCCGCCCTGGCGATGGCCTCGTCGGCGTTCGCCACGCACAGGTGCAGCGTCACCGGGCTGGCGCCCTGCGGCGCCCGGGGCACGCCACCGCAGTACTCGGGGAAGTCGTCGCACAGGAACAGGTCGGCCCCGAGGATCTTCACGTGGGCGTGCATCACCCGCCCGCTGCCGCTCGGGTCGGGCATCACGCCCCCCACCTCGGCCCCGAACGCCGCCTGGTAGAACTCCACCGCCTTCGCCGCCCCGTTCACCACCAGGTGCGGGATCAGCACGCTCTTCACCTCGGCCGCCATTGTCGTCTCCCCGTCGCTCAAGGTATCCGGACGTTCACCACCGACAGACGCATCGGCCGGCGGCGGTGCGCCGCGTGAGCGAAACCGCCCAATCCGAGGGCGGATTCTCCCGGACCGGGACGGCTCATAGAATGGCCTGGTTTCCCCGTCACCCGTCGCCCGCTGTAACGGCCGCGCCGGCCGCCGGTATCACCCGTAGGACCGCCCGCATGGCTGAACCCCCCGCCACCCGGGTGACCCTGCTCGCCCGCATCCGCGACGAGCGCGACGCCGACGCGTGGGGGGAGTTCGTCCGCCTGTACGGGCCGGTCGTGTACGGGTTCGCCCGGAACCGCGGGTTGCAGGACGCGGACGCCGCCGACCTGATGCAGGACGTGATGCGGAGCGTCGCCCGCAACGCCGGCAAGCTGGAGTACGACCCGGCGCGCGGGACGTTCCGCGGGTGGCTGTACACCATCACCCGGAACAAGATTTACAACTTCCTGTCGGCCCAGCGGAACCGCCCGCGGGCGAGCGGCGACCCGGACGCGAAGGAGCAGTTGGACGCCGCCCCGGCCCGCGAGGAGGGCGGCCCCGACGCCGACTGGGAGAAAGAGTACCAGCGCCGCCTCACCGACCGGGCGATGCAGCTGGTCGAGAGCGAGTTCCAGCCCGCCACCTGGAAGGCGTTTTGGCAGACGGCGGTGGACGGCCAGCCGGCCGCCGAGGTCGGGGCCGGGCTCAAAATGTCCCCCGGCGCGGTGTACGTTGCCAAGAGCCGCGTCCTCGCCCGCTTGCGGGAAGAGGTCCGGCGGATGATCGACGAGGAAGACAACCAGTAACCCGAGTGCGGAACGCGGAATGCAGAGCCCGGGCTGAGTACCCGCTCCCTCTGGTCGTTCTGTACTACGCACTCCGTACTCTGCACTACCATGTCCGACACCCCCCACCCCGCCGACGTCTGCCCGCCGACCGGCGAACTCGACCGGCTGCTCCTCGGCCGGCTGCCCGACGCCCGGTCGAAGGCGATCACCACGCACCTCGACCGGTGCCCCGAGTGCCAGGAGCGGCTCGACGCGCTGGCCGCCGGCGACGACCCGCTGCTGACCACCACCGTCCGCCAGTGCGTCGCCGGCCGGCCGGCGGCCGACTCGGCGTTCTGGCCGGCGCTGTCGGCGGCCGCCGCGGAGGTGTCCGGCACCGCGCTGCTGCCGCCGAGCGGGGCCACGCCCCGGTCCGGCGGGACGCGCCACACGACCGAGGTGAAGCTCGCCTTCCTCCGCCCCACCGAGACGCCCGGCCGGATCGGCCGGCTCGGCCAGTTCGACGTGATCGAGGAGGTCGGGCGGGGCGGGATGGGCGTGGTCCTCCGGGCCTACGACCCGTGCCTCCAGCGCGAGGTCGCGGTGAAGGTGCTCGACCCGCAGCTGGCCGACAACGAGGTGGCCCGGCAGCGGTTCTGCCGCGAGGCCCGGGCCGCCGCCGCCGTCACCCACCCGAACCTCGTCGCCGTCCACCAGGT
>VFQN01003392.1_pt1 | contig 22886 bp, 22 predicted proteins | sample 3512371 | NCBI WGS metagenome assembly VFQN01 (sample SAMN10412370, study PRJNA504923) | tailings metagenome | isolation source: Replicate 2 from Balatoc abandoned mine | place: Philippines: Itogon, Benguet | collected 2017-08-28
GCCGTGACCCTTCGAGGCTGACCGCATGGCTTCCACCGACCTGCTGGCAACGCCAGCAGCCGTCTCGTCGCCCCCCCGCGTCAACGACTTCTCCATTCAGGTCGCCACCGTCAACGGCTCCGGGAGCCAGACGGCGAACCTCGTGCTGTTGCGCTCCATCTTCCAGATGGGCGTGCCGGTGTCGGGCAAGAACCTGTTTCCGTCCAACATCGCGGGCCTGCCCACCTGGTACACCATCCGCGCCAACCGGCACGGGTACATCGCGCGCAAGAAGGAGATCGACCTCCTCGTCGCCATGAACGCCGAGACGGCGCACGACGACGTGCTCTCGCTCGAGCCGGGCTGCGCCGTGGTCTACGACGAGCCGCTGAAGCTCGATCAGCTCCGCAACGACCTGGCGTTCTATCCGGTGCCGTTCGACAAGATCGTCGCCGAGACCTGCCCGGACGCCCGCCTGCGTCGCCTCGTGCGCAACATGATCTACGACGGCGTCCTCTCGCGCCTGCTCGGGATCGACCTGGCCGAGATGGACAAGGCGTTGACCCGGCAGCTGAAGAAGAAGGCCAAGGCCCTGGCGCTCAACCAGGCGGCGCTGCAGGCCGGGTTCGCGTACGCCGATCAGCACTTCGCCGACCGGCCCGTGCCGCTGGTGGTCGAGCGGATGGCCGAGACTCGCGACCTCATCCTGATCGAGGGCAACGCGGCCGCCGCGCTGGGCTGTCTCATGGCCGGCGTGACCGTCGTGGCGTGGTATCCCATCACGCCCTCGTCGTCGCTCTGCGAGACGCTGATCGACTACCTGCGCAAGTACCGGATGGATCCTGAGACCGGCAAGGCGACGTTCGCCGTGGTGCAGGCCGAGGACGAGATCGCGGCGCTCGGCATGGTGGTCGGGGCCTCCTGGGCCGGCGCCCGCTCCATGACGTCGACGTCGGGCCCCGGCATCTCGTTGATGGCCGAGTTCACCGGCCTGGCCTACTACGCCGAACTGCCGGCCGTGATCTTCGACGTGCAACGCGTGGGGCCCTCCACGGGGCTCCCCACGCGCACGGCGCAGGGCGACATCGCGTTTGCGGCCGGCCTGTCGCACGGCGACACGCGGCACCTGCTCCTGCTGCCCGCGTCGGTCACCGAGTGCTACACGATGGCCATCGACGCGTTCGACCTGGCCGAGCGGTTCCAGACCCCCGTGTTCGTGATGACCGACCTCGACCTCGGCATGAACACGTGGATGGCCGAGCCCTTCCCGTATCCCGAGGCGCCGCTGGACCGCGGCAAGGTGCTGACGCCCGAGGCGCTCCAACGCATCGGCGAGTGGGGTCGTTACAAGGACGTCGACGGCGACGGCATCCCGTATCGCACGCTGCCCGGCCAGTTCGGCCCGTCCTACTTCACGCGCGGGTCCGGCCACAACGCCAAGGCGCAGTACAGCGAGAAGCCCGACGACTACACCGGCAACATCGACCGTCTGCTCCGCAAGTTCGAGACGGCCCGTGCGCACGTGCCGGCACCCGAGATCGAGCAGCGTGAAGGCGCACGCGTGGGCATCATCGCCTACGGCACCACGCACTGGGCGATCCTCGAGAGCCGCGACCAGCTGCGCGACGAGGTCGGCATCGAGACCTCGTACTTCCGGCTCCGGGCCTACCCGTTCACGCACCACGTCGGGGAGTTCATCGACGCGCACGACCGCGTCTACGTCGTCGAGCAGAACCGCGACGGCCAGATGTCCGGCCTGCTGCGCCAGGAACTCTCGGGGTCGCAGATCAGCAAGCTGACCAGCGTGCGGCACTACAACGGGTTGCCGGTCGACGCCCGCTCGATCACCGAGGAGATTCGCGCGCACGAGGCGCGCATGGCCCTGCCACCCGAGACCGCGCCCGAAGACGCGATCGTCGGGGCAGAGGAGGCCGTCTAGCCGTGTCCACGCCAGTCGTTCCGACGCCCCCGAAGAAGGTCAACCGCATCAACCTCGAGCCCGCGGTCTATCGCGGGGCCAAGACGACGCTGTGCGCCGGGTGCGGGCACAACGCCATCAGCGAGCGCATCATCGACGCCTTCTACGAGATGGGCGTCGACCCGACCCGGGTCCTGAAGCTCTCGGGCATCGGCTGCTCGAGCAAGAGCCCCGCGTACTTCCTCGGCACCGCGCACGGCTTCAACTCCGTGCACGGCCGCATGCCGTCGGTCGCCACGGGTGCCCTGCTGGCCAACCGCACCATGCTCGGCATCGGCGTCAGCGGCGACGGCGACACGGGCGCGATTGGCGTCGGCCAGTTCGTCCACCTGATGCGGCGCAACCTCCCGCTCATCTACATCGTGGAGGACAACGGCTGCTATGGCCTGACCAAGGGCCAGTTCTCGCCGACGGCCGACCTCGGCAGCACGCTGAAGAACGGCGTGGTCAACGACCTGCCCCCCATCGACATCTGCGCGCTGGCCATCGAACTCGGGGCGACGTTCGTGGCGCGGTCGTTCTCGGGCGACAAGAAGCAGCTCCTGTCGATCCTCAAGGCGGCCATCAGCCACAAGGGCACCTGCATGATCGACGTCATCTCGCCGTGCGTGACGTTCAACGATCACGAGGGATCGACCAAGAGCTACGCGTACGCCAAGGACCACGACGAACCGGTGAACGAGATCAGTTTCGTGCCGTTCTTCGAGGACATCTCGGTGGACTACGAGGAGGGCAGCGCGACGCCGGTGAAGATGCACGACGGCTCGACGCTCGTGCTGCGCAAGCTCGAATCGTCCTACGACGCGACCGACAAGCTCGAGGCGATGCGCACGCTGCACGAGACGGTGCGCCGCGGCGAGTTCGCCACCGGCATCATCTACATCCAGCCCGACGCCACCGACTTCGTCTCACTGCTCAACCTGGTCGACGAGCCCCTGGCCACGCTGCCGCAGGCCCGCACGCGCCCGCCGAAGGCCGCGCTCGACGAGATCATGGACAGGCACAGGTAACGCCGAACGCAGAACGCAGGACGCCGAACGCAGAATGCGGAACGCCGAGCCTGGGCCGTCGACCTGCAGGTCGACGGCAACCACGGTGGCCGGCCTTCGCGACGCGCTACCCGTTTCCCGCGACGCGCTATCCGATTCCGCTACCCGATTCCCGCTACCCGCTACCCGATTCTCATGGAACGCACATTCGCCATCATCAAACCCGACGCCGTCAAGGCTGGCGTCATCGGCCGCATCCTCGCCCGCATCGAACAGGAAGGCTTCCGCATCGTCGCGATGCGCCTGCAGCACCTCTCGAAGCGCGAAGCCGAGGGCTTCTACGACGTTCACCGCGAGAAGCCGTTCTTCGGCGGGCTCACCGACTTCATGTCGTCGGGCCCCTGCGTGCTCCTGTGCCTCGAGGCCCCCGACGCCATCAAGAAGTGGCGCACCCTGATGGGCGCGACCAACCCGGCCAACGCCGAGGCGGGCACGCTGCGCAAGGAGTTCGGCGCCTCGATCGACAACAACGCGACGCACGGCTCCGACGCCCCCGAGACGGCGGCCTTCGAGCTCGGCTACTTCTTCCGCGGCCTGGAACTGCAGTAGGCGCGACTCACGCGCACGGGAGGCACGATGGGGCGCACGCTCGTCGTCGTCGGGTTGATCATCGCCGGCCTCGGCGCCCTGATGATGCTGGGCGTGCCGCTCGGGCGGCTGCCCGGCGACATCGTCCATCGCGGCGAGCGCACGACCTTCTACTTCCCGATCGTCACGTCCATCGTCCTGAGCGTGCTGCTGACGCTGCTGCTGGCGATCTTCCGCAGATGACCCGCTGCCCATGTCCATCAAATCCGACCGCTGGATCCGCAGGATGGCCCTCGAACACGGCATGATCGAGCCGTTCGAGGACCGGCAGGTGCGCGAGGGCGTCGTGTCCTTCGGGCTGTCGTCCTACGGCTACGACATCCGCGTGGCCGACGAGTTCAAGGTGTTCACCAACATCAACAACACGGTGATCGACCCCAAGAACTTCGACCCGCGCAGCTTCGTGGACATCCGGACCGACGTCTGCATCGTGCCGCCCAATTCGTTTGCGCTGGCCCGCACCATCGAGTACTTCCGCATCCCGCGCGACGTGCTCACCGTGTGCCTCGGCAAGTCGACGTATGCGCGCTGCGGCATCATCGTCAACGTCACGCCCTTCGAGCCCGAGTGGGAGGGCTACGTGACGCTGGAGATCAGCAACACGACGCCGCTGCCTGCGCGCATCTACGCCAACGAGGGCATCGCGCAGGTGCTGTTCTTCCAGGGCGACGAGCCGTGCGAGGTGTCGTACGCCGACAAGAAGGGCAAGTACCTGAAGCAGACCGGCGTCACCCTGCCGAAGCTGTGACGTGACATCCGGGCCGACGCCGGAGCGGCCGCCGCCCGTCGCGCGGCCCCCGACGCCCTGACGCGCACCTGACTGCCCGGACGGCGTCAGACCGTGGCCTGTTCACGATCGAGCAGGAAGTGCAGGAGATCGATGCGCGTGAGGATCGAGATCGGGTGACGGTCGTCGTCGACGACGACGACCGCCGAGGTCTTGCGGAGGGACTCCTCGAGCGTCGAGATCGGCGTGTGCCCGCCCACGACGGGCACGTGGCGGTTCATGCACTTGGAGACGAGCGCCTGGGCGGTCCCCTCGCCTGAGCCCAGGAACGCCATCACGTCGGCTTCCGACACCATGCCGACGAGCACGCCGCCGGAGGTCACCGGCAACTGCGAGATGCCGCGCGTGCGCATCACCTGCACGACCTGCCCGAGGGTCTGCGTGTCTTCGGCCACGACCAGTGGCGGCCGGCCAGACGCCTCGGTGTCGCAGATGTCGCTCACGCGCGCGTCGATGGTGCGCGTCTGGAAGAAGCCGTGGTCGCGCATCCACTTGTCGTCCACGAACTTCGTCATGTAGTTGCGGACGCCGTCGGCGAGCAGCACCACGCAGTTCTGGCCCTTGCCGAGCGAACCGGCCTTCTGCAGCGCCGCGTACATCGCCGACCCGCTCGAGCCGCCGACGAGCAGCCCCTCTTCGCGGATCAGCCGGCGTGCCAGCAGGAAGGAAGGCTGGTCGGACGTCTTGACCCACTCGTCCACCAGGTCGCGGTCGAGCACGTCGGGGATGAAGTCGTAGCCGATGCCCTCGACCTTGTAGGTGCCCACGTCCGTGCCGCCGCCGAGAATCGACCCGATCGGATCGGCGCCGACGATGCGGCAGGACGGCCGGACCTCCTTCATCTTGCGCGCCACGCCCGAGATGGTGCCCCCCGTGCCCGCGCCGATGACGACCATGTCCACCGCGCCGTCGAGATCGTCGAGGATCTCCTGGGCCGTGGTGTCGTAGTGGACCTGCGGATTGGCCGGGTTGCTGTACTGGTCGAGGATGTGGGCGTTGGGCAACTGCGATTGCAGTCGCCTGGCCACGCTGATGTGGCTCTCGGGCGAGTCGAAGGCCGCCTCGGTCGGCGTGCGGATGATCTCCGCGCCGAGGGCCTCGAGCACCACCTGCTTCTCGCGGCTCATCTTCTCGGGCATCGTGATGATCACGCGGTAGCCGCGCACGGCGCCGGCCAGTGCGATGCCGATGCCCGTGTTGCCGCTGGTCGGCTCGATCAGCGTGTCACCGGGCTTGATGCGCCCCTCCCGCTCGGCCGCGTCGACCATGGCCAGGCCGATGCGGTCCTTCACCGACCCACCCGGGTTGAGGAACTCGCACTTCGCGTAGAGGTTGCAGTCGAGGTGTGCGCCGAGGCGATTGAGCTTGATGAGCGGCGTCTGACCGATGGCGTCGAGTATGGAGTTGAGCAGCATGGCGATGGCGTCCCGGAGACTGATGGTATCTCGCCCGGGGCCGCACCGAGGCGCGAGCGGTGGCAATGGCGCCTCGTCAGCTGCTTGGTATGCTGGCGCCATGCCTCCTGCGACAGCCCGGCTCAGCCTGCGGCTGCTCTCCCTGGCGTGTGCCCTCGTGCTCGTCGGCTGGTCGGGGCCCGAGGCGCGGCAGGCGGCCGCGCCAGCTCGACTGAACGTGGTGGTGGCCATCGCCGACGACTGGTCGTGGCCGCATTCGGGGGCCGACGGCGACCCGGTGGTGCGTACGCCGACGGTGGATCGGGTCGCCCGCGAAGGCGTCCGGTTCACGCATGCGTTCGCGCCGGCACCGTCCTGCACGCCCTCGCGGGCGTCGCTGCTCACGGGCCAGGCCCCGCACCGCCTGGCCGAGGGGGGGCAGCTCTGGAGCCATCTGCCCGCGCGGTTTGCGGTGTATCCCGACCTGCTGGAGGCCAGCGGCTACGCGGTCGGTCACAGCGGCAAGGGATGGGGGCCCGGTGCGGTCGAGCCTGGTGGGCGGACCCGCAACCCGGCGGGGCCCCGCTTCGCCGACGTCTCGGCCTTTCTCGCCGCTCGGCCGGCCGGCGCGCCGTTTGCCTTCTGGGCTGGCAGCTCCGACCCGCACCGGCCCTACGAGGCGGGTAGTGGGGCACGAGCCGGCATCGACCTCGCCCGGGTGCGGGTCCCTCCGTTCCTGCCAGACGGCCCTGTGGTGCGCGGCGACGTCGCCGACTATCTCGCGGAGGTCGAACGGTTCGATCGCGATCTCGGCGTGCTCATTCGTGCGCTGGAAGAGGCTGGCGAGTGGACCCGGACCGTCCTCATCGTCACGTCGGACAACGGCATGCCGTTCCCGGGCGCGAAAGCCACGCTCTACGACGGCGGGACGCGGGTGCCGCTGCTCATCCGCTGGCCGGGCGTGCCCGGTGGGCGCGTGTCCGATGCGCTCGTCACGCTCACCGACCTGGCTCCGACGGTCCTCGGGGCTGCAGGCCTGCCCGTCCCGGCCGACATGACGGGGCGCGACCTGCGACCCCTGCTCGACGGCTCTGCCGAGGCACGGTGGCCCGACGTCGTGTTCCTCGAGCGCGAGCGGCACGCCAACGTGAGGCGCGGCGACCTGTCCTACCCGTCGCGGGCGATCAGGACCCGCGAGTATCTCTACGTCCGCAACTTCCGACCCGATCGCTGGCCAGCGGGTGACCCCACGCTCTACCATTCCGTCGGGCCGTTCGGCGACATCGACGACGGGCCGACCAAGCAGCTGCTGATGGGTGGGGATGTCGCCGTGTCGCAGTATCGCGCGCACGCGATGGACAAGCGTCAGGCCGAAGAGCTGTTCGTCCTGGCCACCGACCCCGGTCAACTGGTCAACGTGGTGGACCAGCCGGCGCACGCCGCCACGAAGGCGAGCCTGCGGGCGCGGCTGGAGCAATGGATGCGCGACACCGGCGATCCTCGCGCGTCGGCCGACGATGACCGGTACGATGGGTATCCGTACTACGGGCCTCCCGTGAAGCGTCAGTGACGCATGGCACCCAACGCCGAACGCCGAACGCCGCACGTAGAACGCAGAAGGTTTGAATGGACGGCACTGTGACGACAATGGGAGTGGCCCGCGCGCGGGTGTGGCTGGTTGCCGGACTGCTGCTGGGCAGCGTGATGCCGCTGGCCGGATGCGACAGCCTGTACTACCGGGCCATGAAGAAGGTCGGCTACGAGAAGCGCGACATCCTGGTCAAGCGCGTCAAGGAAGCCCGCGAGTCGCAGGTCAAGGCGCAGGAGGAGTTCAAGACGGCCCTGGAGCGCCTGAAGGAGATCGTGGACATCGAGGGCGGTGAGCTCGAGAAGACGTACGAGCGGTTGAACGACCAGCTCGAGCGGAGTGAGGACCGTGCCCGCGACGTCCGGGATCGCATCAAGGCCGTGCGCGACGTGTCGAAGGACCTCTTCAAGGAGTGGCAGGACGAACTCGGGAAGTACTCCGACCGTCGCCTGCGGGCCGCGAGTGAGCAGGAACTCCGGGAGACACGCGGCAGGACCGATGCGCTGATTGCCTCGATGGCACGCGTGGAGAAGCGCATCGACCCGGTGCTGAAACCGCTGCGCGATCGCGTGCTGTTCCTCAAGCACAACCTGAACGCGCGCGCGCTCGGCGCGCTCTCGAAGGAACTCACTGCCGTATCGGCCGACGTCGATGCGCTGGTGGCCGACATGCAGCTGGCGATCGGGGAAGCGGACGCCTACCTGAAGGCCATGGAACAGGCGCAGGCGGCCAGCTGACGCCACCACACCGGTCATGACCCGTCGTCACTTCCTGGGGCTCGCGGGCGCCGCGGCGTCGAGCCTGACGCGCGCCCCGCTGGTCGCGCAGTCCGCCCGCCGCGCCGCCGGTTCCTTCGTCACGAGCGACGTCGCCCGCCTGCGTCGCGTGATGGTCCACGAGCCGTCGCCGCACGAGTACCCGCTGGCCGCCGACGATCGATCGCCCATTCCCGACACCTGGTGGGTGACGGCGCCGCAGATGGTCGAGCAGCACCGGGAACTGCAGCGGTTGCTGCGCGTGTCGGGCGCCGAAGTGCTCACGCTTGAAGCGGTGCTCGACTCGGCCATCGAGGTCGCGAGGTCGCGTGGGGTGTTCCACGTGTGGTTGCGCGCGCTGTACCCGCGCCTGTCGGGCGACGCGCCGAAAGTGAATGCCCGGACGCTGCTCGGCCTCGACCCGGCGTTCAGGTACCGGGCGGCTCCCGATCGGACGTACAGGCATGTGACCGACGGATCGAGGAGTCTGATCTTCTCGCGCGACGCCACGGTCATGACCCCGCGCGGCCTGCTCATCGCACACCTCTCGAACCTCGGGCGTGCCGGGGAGCCGGCCCTCAGCCGGTTCCTTGCCGATTTCGCCCCCGCGTTTGCGAACTACCCGGTCGTGTACGACGCGGCCCAGGAGGGCCTGTTCGTGGAAGGTGGCGACATCCAGGTCGTCGACGAGCGGACCATGTTCGTAGGCGTCGGCAATCGCACCGACCCGCGAGTGGCGCCGCTCCTGGCCCAGCGCCTCGACATGGACGTGGTGGCCGTCTCGATGCGGAAGGCCGAGGTGCTGAAGGGCTGGACGCCCGCCGACCGGCTGCGGGGACTGCTGCTGCACCTCGACACGGTCTTCACGCACGTGGGCGACAGGCTCGCCCTGGCCCTGCCGTGGTTCCTGGAGCGGGAGTTCGCCGGCAAGGATCCGCTCACCGCGTTCATCAAGGGACGTGGCACGCAGGCCCAGATGCCCGACGCGGACATCACGGCGGCCGTCACGTACCTGGCCGAGTTCGGCACGGTGCGACGTTATCGCGCCGGGTCGGGGGACGAGGACACGTCACTCGGCAACATGAAACTGGTCGATTACGTGCGACAGCAGGGCTACGACGTCGTCTACGTCGGAGGCACACCGCCACCCGCCCCCGACCTGGAATACGTTGTCGAGGTCGTACTCCGCGAGCACGCGGTGCAGGCGGCCAACGTGGTGGCGACCAGGCCGAAGGAGGTCATCGCCTACGCGGGTGCCCCACGCACGCATGCGGCGCTGGCTGCAGCAGGGGTGACGGTACGCGCATTCGAGGCGCGCGAACTGTGGCCGTGGAATGGCGGGCCACACTGCCTGACGCTGCCGCTCGAACGCGGCTGATGCGTCGTGTGATCCCGTTCCACCATCGTCCGACCTCGCGCGTCGCGACGTACGCCGGATTCACGCACACGACGAAAGCCCGGGGCGTGCAGCCCCGGGCTCGATCGTGCGAATCGTCTCGGTGAACAGGCTTACTGTCGACTACGCGCGCCGGGCGCGGCGGGCAACCATCGCGAGTGCACCGCCGAGGAGCAGCAACGTGGTCGGCTCTGGCACCTGCTGGATGTCGGGAAGGCCGGTCACCGAACCGATGGCAATCGGCTCGTCGAGGCTGAGCGCTCCGGCCGAGGTCGGCGTCAGGCTCAGGCCCAACTCATCGTCGACCTCGAACAGCGGAAGGTTGTCGGCCACGCCCTGAACGTCACCGAACAGCGTGATGGGGAAGGCGAGCGGCGAGCCCAGCGTGTACTGGAAGTTCCGCAGGGAGAGTGGACCGACCTGCAGACCGCTGCCCTCGTGGAAGAGGGTGATGTCCGTTCCCACCATGTCGGCTCCCGTCACCGGGAACGAGTACGACCCGCCTCCATTGTCCACCGCCGTGCCGAGCGGTGACACCGCAACCGGCAAGGGGAACAGCTGGACGGTGGTGAAGCCGCTGGCCGTCACCGACGAGGCGGAAGCGGCAGAGGCGGTGAGGCCCAGCGACAGGGCGGCGGCAGCAATCGTCAGGAGCTTCATGGTCAGGAATCCCTCCCCAGGACACACTGGCGTTCCTTCGCCAGCGAACATGTGGGTATGACTGCCCCACACAGGAACGAGATCCCGACCGACCGGTAAAAACTTGGTGACTCTTCCGTGGACCTACCAGGCCGTGTAGCCGCCGTCGATCACGAAGGTGGCGCCGGTGACGTAGGCTGAGGCCGGGCTGGCCAGGTACACCGCCAGCGGGCCGATCTCATGTGGTTCGCCTGGACGGCCCATCGGGACGTTGACCACGAACGCGTCGATCACGTCGGGGCGCCGCTCGTTCCATTCCCGGTTCACGTCGGTCATGAAGAGGCCTGGACAGATGGCGTTGACGGTGATGCCGTGCGGAGCCCAGTCGACGGCAGCGCATCGCGTGAAATGGATGACCGCCGCCTTCATGGTCTCGTAGTCGCGGCCGCCGATGCCCCGGTTGGCGATGAGGCCGCTGATGGACGCGATGTTGATGATGCGGCCCGGACGGCCGCTCGACAGCATGGCGCCCCCGAGGATGCGGGTCGCCGCCACGCAGCTCGTCAGGTTGAGGTCGATCGATTCGCGCCAGGTGGCCAGGGGGACCTCCTGGATGGGCGCGCTGCCAACGCGATTGCCGACGTTGTTGACCAGGATGTCGATGGGCCCGAGCGCGTCGCGGATCTCCTCGCACGCCCGCTCGCACGCCTCGGCCTGGCCCATGTCCACCACGCGCGTCCACGCCTCCCGCCCCCGCGCGCGGATCTCGGCCGCCGTGCGGTCGAGCGTCTCCGCCGTGCGGCCCGTGATCACGACGTCGGCGCCGACGTCGGCAAAGGCGAGCGCCATCTCGCGGCCCAGGCCACGGCTCGCGCCGGTCACCAGGGCGCGTCGTCCATCCAGGCGGAAACGATCGAGGGTATGCACGCCGGCATCATAGACGAGGTGCCGCCGCGCACGCGCATGCCGTGTCGGGGTGACTGTTGTCGGCCCTCGAATGGACTTCCGGTCGCAAGGAGGGGCAGACGACCCCGTTCGCACTGCGGTCGAGTTGGTGCGCGTCCTGCATGGCCACGGGCATGCCCTCTCATGGACCCTTCGCCCTGCCCCCGCTGCGTCTGCTCGCAGGTATCGCCGTGCTCGTGGTCGTGCCCTCCCTCGCACAGGCGGCGCCCGTGCTGCAGCGCGTGTCTCCCAGCCAGTGGACGTTCGGGTTCAGCGATGGCTCGAGCAATACGGTGCTGTTCGGCGAGTCCACCCAGCTCGATGTCTGCGTCCCCTCGTCGTCGGTGCCCGGTGGGCTCAGCGACGGCACGTCCAACACGATTCTCTTCGGTGAGGGCCTGGGCGTCGTCGTCAACAGTCCGTCCATCGGCGACGGCAACAGCAACACGGTCTTCATCACGGAGTCGCTGTGCCTGAACGACATCACCGCGCCACTGCCCGCGATTGGCGGCGTCACGGACGGCACGAGCAACACCATCTTCGTCGGCGAGGTGATCGATCTGCGCGACACGCCGTTCGACGTGTGTTTCTCGCAGGTGCGTGTGGGGCAGATCGTGGATGGCTCGAGCAACACGCTGCTGTTCGGTGAGTGGGGCAGTCGCTGCTACCAGGGGGTGCAGGTCAGCGACGACCTCGTGGTCCAGACATCCGTGCCGGCCCCGGCCCCGGTCTCCATGCTGGGGCTCGCGCTCGGCAGCCTGCTGGCCTGGCGACGTGCGAGGGGCCGCGCCTAGCGTCGCCGTGCGCGGATCTGTCGCGCGTGGTGCGCGGTGTGGCGCCAGTGGAACCGCCGCCACTGGTCGACCGTGAACCCGCCGAGCAGCGGGTGATTGGCCACCCGCGCCTGCGGACCGAAGCGCGTGAGGCACGCGTCGGCCGCCTGATCCAGGTCGAGGAGTGCGTCGCGCGCCATCGCCAATGCCTGTTCCGGTGCCACGCCGGATGGCTCGGTGATCGCGGGGGCCTTCACGCCCGTCGGGAAATACCCGCCCTGCACGATTGCAAACGCGAACAGCCGCTGCTTCCACGACGGCGCCCGGCCCTTGGGCGCGCCATCGGCCACCGCCTTCCGCATGATGTAGGCGGTGGAGCCGTAGGCCTTCGCCAGATGCTCGAGGATCTGCGCCGGGCTCCATCGGCCCGTCTCGGCTCGTTGCAGGTCGTCGAGGGACATGCCCCCGATGGCCTCGTCGAGCAACGCCCGCGCCTTGCCCAGTGCGGCGTCCCTGGGTGTCGGGGGATGATTCACGGTCTGCGCGCCGGGGTGGGGGCGGTCGGTCGGGTCACCGGCCGGAGCAGGGCCTGCAGCTGCTGCAGGCGCGCCATGCCGTCTGGCGGATTGTGGTAGCCGATGCTCCGCTGCTCCGCCGTGAGGTCCGCGGCATCGCGAGCTGGTTCGAACTGGTGGCCTTCGTGCCACTCGTTGAACGAGTTGACGTAGGCGAGGAAGAATCCGCGCGTGTCGTTGGGCGACCCGGGCTGCGCCTGCAGCACCGTGCTGGTGCGGAGCGACTCCGAGATCCGGTCGAGCGCCGCCTGCTGTGCCGCCACGCGCGCCTGCTGATCGGCCCAGTCGGGATGGACACCGCCCGGCTCGAATCCGATTGGGCCTCCGTAGCAGGGATCGACCTCGGGCGGAGGTGGCGGCGTGCGGTCGGGGTAGCGGTCGAACCCCGGGTTCACGTTGAACGAGAACAGGAGATCCCAGCTCGAGGCGTCTTCCGCGATGCGGGGCCAGCGCGATGGCGTCACGAAGTTGTCGTAGACCGCCAGCCCGTCGAAACCGCTCGCCGTGGTGCGCGCGACGTCGAGCGAATCGGCCAGCAGGTACACGCGCGAGAACTCCCGGCGCACGCCCTCACGCACGCCGTCGGTCTGCCGTCGCCAGTCGCCATCGGGCGTGTAGTCGGGGACGATGAACGTGCGGCCCAGACAGTCCCTCACCTCGGGTGGCAGGATGGTGCGGAACGACTTGAAGACCGGCGCCACGCGTCCCCGGCCCTCGTCCAGCAGCAGGAATGCGTCCCACCGCCGTTTCTCGCCGTACTCGCGGAGCAGATACAGCAAGTCGTCGGCGTACCGCCTGGACCGGTCGTCGCCGTAGGGCTCGAGATGGAACGCGACCTTGATGTCGTGCGCCGCCATCACGTCCATGATCCGGGGCACTGCGAGATCGGTGTAGTCGCCGCGGCCCCACCAGCTCAGGTTGATGGCCCCCACCCCCGACTCCGCGATCCATCGGGCGTGCTGCTCGATGACCCCCAGGTCGTAGGAATCGTACGGGCCCAGCAGCGGCATCGACGACGCCGCGATGTCGAGGGGCGGCGTGCGTCCGGCCTCGTTCCAGTGATACCAGGGGTCGGTGTCGTACCAGGGGTAGTACTCGAACACGAAGCGGCGACGCAGGTCTGGAAACCGGGCGGCGAGACGTGCCAGCGTGGCCGGCGTGGGGTCGGGTGCGCCGAGGTCCTGCAGGCGTGTCCGGCGAGGCGACGCCGGCGGCAGGGCGACGGTGGCGCCGGGCGTGGCGACCGACGAAGCGCCCCTGAGGTGGCGCGCAGGATCAGGCAGACCCAGCCACGCGCGCTCGGACGAGGTCGCGGGCCAGCGGGCGCCTCCGGAGCGTCGCACCGGTGCGAGGGCCCGGAGAGGCTCCGTCCCCGAGGCGAGGGCGGCGGCTGCCGGGCCAGCCAATCCGGCGAGGAACGCGCGGCGAGAACGGGTCATGACCTTCGATTCCAGCGTACACTCGATCGGATGCCCTGGTGACGGGGCCGTCTCCCTCTGATGCCCGAGTCCGTTCACGTTGCCTTCCTCGGCTGCGGCTTCATCACGCGGGTGCACTGCAGCCACCTCGCCCGGCTGGGCGGCGCGCTCGTGCCGGCCTTCGCGAGCCGTGACCGCGACAAGGCCGAGGCCTACCGGAAGCGGTTCGGCGGATTCGCCGCCTGGGGCGACTACGAGTCGGCCATCGCGGACCCCCGGGTCCATGCCGTGGTCGTGGCCGTCCCGCCCCGCTTCCATCTGGATCTCACCCTGCGGGCCCTCGCAGCAGGCAAGCACGTGCTGGTCGAGAAGCCTGCATTCCCCACCATGGCCGACTACCTGACGGTGCAGCAGGCCAGGGACCGGGCGGGCCGGGTCGTGCTGGTCGGCGAGAACGACCACTACAAGCCGTTGGCCGTCACCCTTCGCCGACTCCTGGCCGAGGGGCTCGTCGGAGATCTGGTGTTCGCCCACTTCACCACCATCGCCCATCGCCTCAAGGCCGCCGACGACTGGCGCAACGACGAGGCCATGGCCGGCGGTGATGCCTTCTTCGAGGAGGGGATCCACTGGCTCCACGTGGCGGGCAGCCTGGGACCGACGATCACGCGTGTCCATGGGTATCGACCGGCAGTGGCCGCCGAGGGGCCGGATCGGCGGGCCAAGAGCCTGCTGGTGTCGTTCGAGTACGACACCGGTGCCGTCGGCTCGCTGTACTACTCACGCGAGATCCCGTCGTTGCTGCGAGGCGTTCGTCTGTCGAAGCTGTTCGGACGGGAGGGTGTCATCACGTTCGAATCCAACGGCGGCTTCGTGGTGGCCCGGCGCCGCGGACGGCTCCCTCGCGTGCTGCTGCCGGGCGTGCGCGACATCCGCGGGTATCAGGCCATGTACCGCGACTTCGCCATGGCCATCCGGACCGGTCAGCCGCCCGAGATGCGGCTCGAACGCGCCATCGAGGACCATCGCCTGATGGAGCAGATCGTCGCATCGGCACGCACGGGTGCGCCCGTCCCGACCACGTGATGGCGTCCGGCATGCAGACGTTCGGTTTCGATGTCGTGGTCGTCGGGTCCGGAGCCGGCGGCGGGACGCTCGTGCACGCGCTTGCGCCGACCGGTCGGCGCATCCTGCTGATCGAGCGGGGCCTGGAGGTGCCGTCGGAGCCCGAGAACTGGAGTCCGGCCGCGGTCTGGCGCGACCTGCGCTACCGCACCACCGAGCAGTGGCTCGATCACGAGGATCGCCCCTTCGTGCCGTACACGCACTATGGTGTCGGCGGCAACACGAAGTACTGGGGCAGTGTCCTGTACCGGCTGCGCCGCGAGGACTTCGGCGAGGTGCGGCACATGGATGGCGTGTCGCCCGCGTGGCCCATCACCTACGAGGACCTCGCTCCCTGGTACGACGCGGCCGAAAGGCTGTATCACGTGCACGGCGACGCCGCGGCCGATCCGACCGAGCCGCCGCGACCGGCCTTCCCGCATCCCCCGGTGCCGCACGCCCCGGCCATGGAGCCCGTGATCGCGGGTCTGGCACGACTCGGCCTGCACCCGTCGCCGCTGCCCCTCGGGCTCATCGACCCGGGCGCCGCCGATGGGTGCCAGTTGTGCAACACCTGCAACTCCTTCCCCTGCCGCATCCATCGCAAGAGCGACGCCGACGTCTGCTGCGTGCGCCCGGCCACGCGCGCGCCCAACGTCACGTTGTGGACCGGGGCACTGGCCCGTCGGCTGGTGACGACGGCCGACGGCACGCGGATCGAGGCGGTCGAGGTCGAGCGCGGCGCGGAGACCGTGCGGGTCGAGGCGCCGCTGGTGGTGCTGTCGTGCGGGGCCGTGAACTCGGCGGCGCTACTGCTCCGGTCGGCGACGCGGCAACATCCGCGCGGGCTGGCCAACTCGTCCGGGCTCGTGGGTCGCCGCTACATGGCCCACCTGGCGACGATGATGCAGGGGTTCCACCCGTTCCGGAAGAACACGGCGGTCTTCCAGAAGACGGTGGCCATCAACGACTTCTACCTGAAGGGGCCCGACACGCCCTTCCCGCTCGGACAGCTGCAGTCGCAGGGACGCACCCACGGGATCATGGCGCAGGTCGTCGGCCAGACGATGGTGCCCGGGATTCCGCTCTGGGCGTACGACGCGTGGGTGGCGCGCGGCGTGGACTGGCTCGCCATGTCCGAGGATCTGCCTCGCGAGGAGAATCGCGTCACGGTGACCGGGGATGGCCGGATTCGCCTCGAGTACGTGCCGAACAACCTGGCCGCGCACGAACGCCTGGTGAAGGAGGCCCGCCGCGTGTTGCGGCGACTTGGCTACTGGGTGGTCGTCGCGCACTCGCACCGCAGCAAGAACACGACGCACCAGTGTGGAACCCTGGTGTTCGGCCGCGATCCGGCCTCGTCGGTGCTCGATCCGTATTGCCGGACCCACGACATCACCAACCTCTTCGTCGTCGATGCGTCGTTCTTCCCCTCGTCGGCGGCGGTCAACCCCGGCCTCACCATCGCCGCGCAGGCCTTGCGTGTGGCCGATCACCTGCGGCGCACCGTCCTGCGCCAACCCGAGGACGCGACGATCGGCCGGGCGCCGGTGGCCGCGCGCAACCGATGAAGGTGCAGTCGTTCAGTCACGTCGGCATCACGGTGTCCGACTTCCACCGGTTCGTGCAGTACTACTGGGACGTCTTCGGGTGTCCGCTCGTCGGCGTGTCCGACGCCCCGCCCGAGCGCGTGCGTGCGTTCTTCGGCGTGGGCCACGACCATCCGGCGCCGCGCTGCAAGATTGGCTGGATTCGCGTGCCGGGCGGCGCCACGCTGGAGATCTTCGGGTTCGAGCCCACGCTGCCGCCCGAGCGGATTCCCTGGAACCGGATCGGCCAGACCCACTTCAGCTTCAACGTGCGCAACGTGCACAGATGGCACGACTACCTGAAGGCGAAGGGCGTGGAGATCGTGAGCCAGCCGGAGCAGTCGCCGCGCGGGCACTGGTTCTTCTTCGTGCGCGACTTCGACGGCAACCTGATCGAGATGATCGACCTGCGCCACATGTACTACGTGCTGGGGTGGCTGGGGCCGTTGGGAGGATGGCTGTTCCGGCGCGGGATGTACAAGGGGTACTACGAGCCGCGCTGACGCGACGAGGCCGGCGTCCCCATGTGGAGAGGCCGGCCTCGAAGGTTGGAACGGACGGTGGTTGGGGACGTCCTAGCGCGTCTTGTCGCCCGCGCCCTTGCCGCGCACCTTCACGCCCTGCTGGCTCACACCCACGGTCTTGCCCGCGACGGTGATCGAGGTGCTCCGTGCCGAGCCGGTGTTGGTCGCCACGGTCACCGTCACCGAGCCGTTGCCGGAACCGCCGGCGCCAAGGCTCACCCATCCGGCGCCACTGGTGTTGGCCACCGACCAGGAGCAACCGGCGGGGGCAGACACCGACACGGTCTTGGAACCTCCCGACGACGAGTACGACAACGACGTGGTGGACACCGAGTACGTGCACGTCGGTGTCGGTGAGGTCGGTTCCGTGCCGCCCCCGCCCCCTCCGGTGCTTCGGAAGGCCGCAATCGTGCCCACGTTGGCGTTCAGGGCGCGGGCATTGTCCTGGCTCGAGGTGCCGGTCGGCCGGGTGTTGTAGAGCACGTTGGGGCTCGACAGATACGCGATGCGGGTGGCGCTGCCGTACGACAGGACGGTCCGGAAGTACCCGGAGGGATCCTGATAGCCGTAGGCGTACGGCTGCGACGGCGTGCTGCTGGCATTGGCCGGGTCGTGGTGCAGGCCCTGGTTGTGGCCCACCTCGTGCGTGAACGAGAGGTTACCGACCGCGCACGTCCGGTCCACGACGTTGAAGGCCGAACTCGCAAACGACGTGCTCACGGTGGTCATGAGGCTGCCGATGCCGCAGTATCCCGAATTGCGGTAGCCGTCGCCGAACAGCGACACGATGTCGGCGCCGTAGGTGTTGCGCAGCGTGTGCACGTCGTCGATCTTGCCGTCGGTGGTGCTGCGAAGGGCGCTCAGGTCACCGCTGATGTTGGTCGGGGTCTCCGTGAAGTTGACCAGCCCTCCGTACACCAGCCGGAGTTGAGCGTTCACGCCGCTGTTGGCGTACGTGAGGTTGGCATTGGCGATGGCACTGAGCGCCAGGCTCTCCATGGCGGCCTTGCCGCCGGCGGCCGTTTCGGCCCTGGGCGTCCAGACGATCATCACGTCGATCTGCACCGGCGTGCCGCTGGTCGACGCATCGACGACCACGGGGGCCGCGCTGGCCTCTTCCCCGACGAAGGAGTCCGGGTCCTGCAGCACCTCGAAGCGGATGTCGTCGAACAGCGGATCATCGGTGGGGAAGGCGCCGGGGTCGAGCTCGGCGACGCTGTACTGACCGTCGGGCTCGAGGCCGATCTCGAACGCCCGGTTGTCAGTGAAGACGGTGCCGGTCAGCACGCCGCGCACGACGGTGAGCACGGCCTGCGTGCCGAATTCGTCCTCGCCGACCCACACGAGCTTCTCGGCGCCGGGGCGCTCGACCTTCTTGGGGAGGAGCATCACCTGGACGTCGTCGAACAGCTGGATGCGAACGGCGGCGGAGTTGAGGGCCGGAAGGTTGAGCCGCGCCTTTCGTACGCGTCGAGCCGGGACATCGCGGCGGCTGGCCGCCGAGGAGGCCTGCGCCGGGAGGAGCAGGTCCGTCGGGGGCTGGGCCACAACCGGAGTCGGCGCGACGGTGGAGAGGGCAGCCACCAGGAACGCGGGAATCAGGAATCGGAGCATGGTGTTGTACGCGTGGTCAGGGAGCAACACGCGACTCCCGCAGGTGCACGCGGCACGCCAACTCCTGACACTTGTGTTTTCAATGACTTACAGGCTTCATGGTGAGGAGCGGCCGACACCGCGTCGAAAATGCGACGTAGGAATTACACTTTGCGCATCCAGCTCGGCTTTTCAAGGCTCGTCGGTACGACAAATCGTGTCTGTTTCCGGTGCCAACCAGCGACAGGTATTGGTCTTGGTGTGACAGGATGCCGCAGTGAGGTGATGGAGAGACGATGGCCTTACGGTATTGGCTCATGAAGTGCGAGCCGGACGCATACACGATCGACGATCTTGAACGCGACGGCTCCACCAGCTGGGAAGGCGTGCGCAACTACCAGGCGCGCAACTTCATGCGCGACCAGATGCAGGTCGGCGACAAGGTGCTGTTCTATGCCTCGAATGCGTCGCCGTCGGGGGTGACGGGACTGGCGAAGATCGTCCGCGCCGGATACCCCGACCACACCGCCTGGGAGCAGGGTCACGACTACTTCGATGTGGCCAGCACCCCCGACAAGCCGGTGTGGTACATGGTCGATGTGGGCTTCGTCGAACGGTTCCCGGCCACGGTGGCGCTCGAGACGCTCAAGCAGACCACCGGGCTCGAGGACATGATGGTGACGCGGAAGGGCAGTCGGCTGTCGGTGCAACCCGTGACGAAAGCCGAGTACGACATCGTCGCGCGCCTCGGTCGGCAAGGACGCTGAGCGCACGCATGCGGGTCGCCGAAGTCGTCCGTGCGGAACTGCAGGGCGAATGTCGCCGCGTGCGTGACGGTCGCGTGCTGGCCGTGTTCCCGATTCGTCAGGACGTGCTCGACGAACTTCTCCCGCTGACCCCGGGTGTCCCGGATGGACTGTCGCTGCGGATTGAGGCGGACCGGAGCCTCGAGGTGCGATACGGCCCGCTGCACGCGAGGCTGCGCCTGCATCCCACCGCCGTGCTGAGCCCCGCGCCCGTGGTCTCCTTCGAGGTCGCCTCTCAGCTGGTCGCCTGGGGGTTGCGTCGCGTGCGCTGGCCGGCGGGGATTCGTATCGATGGCCGGCACCTCCATGTGGACCTGGCGGCGATGCCGGCGCTGGCCGCCCTCGCCCCGGTCTGGCCTCACGTGGAGCAACTCGCTTTCGATTCCGAGTCTGGACGACTGGACGTCCAGGTGGCACTCGTCATCCAGCCACCCGTGGAGGACGCATGACCGACAAGGGCCGCCTGCTTGCGTGGGCACGCGATCAGTGGACGCGTGGGCTTCCGGCGTTCGAGGGCGCCCGTATCTCGGGCACGCTGCCCCTGGAGGTCAGCCTGGTGAACGAGCTGCTGGACGCGGCCCTTGCCGACATGGCAGAGGCGCGCGACACGCCCTCTCCCGACGCCACGACGGAGGGGCAGGCGCAGGTCGGCCGCGACCTGCCGCGCCTCGCCCGGATGGTGCGGCGGCTCCGGGTGCAGGCCGATGCCGGCGTGATTACCGTGGAGTTCGAGGTCGGCTCAGCCGAGTGACCACCGCCAGCAGCGCTTCGCGCGTGACGGGTTTGGCCAGGTGGCTCTGGAAGCCGGCGTCGAGCGCTCGTCGCCGATCCTCTTCACGCGCCAGCGCCGTGACTGCGGCCGCAGGGGTGTCGGCGCCCTGCCCGGCCGGGAGCTGCCGGACCGCGCGGATGAAGGCGTAGCCATCCACGTCGGGCATGCCGACGTCGGCCACGATGACGTCTGGCCGTTCACGGCGCAGGAGTTCGAGGCCCTCGGTGGCCGTGGCGGCGACGAGCACCCGCGCACAGGCCCCGTCCAGCATGCGTGCCGCGACCTCACGGGCATCTGCATCGTCGTCTACGACCAGGACCGTCGGCGCGCCGGGGGGCGTCGAGGGCGGCATCCCGCTCGGTCCGTCCGTGGCCGTCGACGATCGTGTTCCCGTCTCCAGCCTCGGGAGTTCCACGGTGAACGTCGCCCCGAGGCCTGGGCCGTCGCTGTCGGCCCTGACGGTGCCTCCGTGCAGCTCCACCAGGCGCCGCACGAGCGCCAGCCCGATGCCGAGGCCACTGTGCCGTCGGGTGGTCGAGCCGTCGGCCTGGCGGAAGCGGTCGAACACGTAGGGCAGGAAGTCGTCCGAGATGCCCTCGCCCGTGTCGCGCACACGAAGCCGGTGCATGCCGTCGACCGAGTCGACTCGCACCACGATGCCCCCGCCGGCTGGCGTGAACTTGACGGCGTTCATCAGGAGGTTCCAGCACACCTGCTGGAGTCGCTCGGCGTCACCCGAGACCATCGCCGGCCCTGCGAGCTCCTGCTCCAGCGACAACCCCTTGGCCGCCGCGGCCGGCGTCAATGCCTGCACGGCCTCGGCCACCACACCCGCGAGATCGATGGGGGCCGCATCGATTCGCAACTGTCCCGCACTCATGCGACTGAGGTCGAGGAGATCCTCGATCAGCTGCGCCTGCAGCCGCGCGTTGCGGGCAATCGTGGCCAGGCCTGACTGCAGGGCGTCGTCGGAGCGGGGCCCGGACTGCAGAATCTGCGCCCATCCCAGGATGGCATTCAGGGGCGTCCGCAGTTCGTGCGACACGGTGCCGAGGAACTCGTCGCGCAGGAGGGTCGCCTGTTCGCCTTCCAGGCGCGCCCGCCGTTCGCGCTCGAGCAGTTGCTCGCGTTCGGCTTCGGCTTCGAGCCGCGCCGTGACGTCCACGGTCACGCCGACCAGGCGCGTCAGCCGCCCGTGTCCGTCGAACTCGCCGGTCGCCGTCTCGTCGAGGTACACGATGGTGCCATCGTCTCGGACGAATCGATAGGTCTCACGGATGGTTCGTGTGGCCGGGGTGAGGTGGCGAAGCGTGTCCTCGAGCCGGGATCGATCGTCTTCGTGCACGCGGCGGAAGAAGTCGCCCGACGTTCCGCGTTCGGCGCTCTCGGGGGGGAGGCCGAGGATTTCGGCGCATTCCGCCGTGCGGGTGACCGTGTCGGTGGCGGTGTCGTAGTCGAACCCGAACGAGCGGGCCGCGGCGAGCGCCAGGTGCAGCCGGTGCTCGCGGTCGCGCAGCGCCTTCTTCCCCCGGCGTTCGTCGGCCACGACGGCGAGCAGCAGGCAGGTGAGCGACGCGGCCGTCACGAACTGCTGGAGGAGCACGTAGCGGACGCCCGGTGCGACCATCCACCCGAGAAACCCCGTGCCCATGGCGGCGCCGGCGACGCCGATGACCGTCATGGGCAGCAGCGCGAGCGTCGCGCCGCGGACACCGAAGGCGAGGCTGCTCCAGAGCAGCACCGGGTACACGAGCCACGTGTGCGCGAGTGCGAACTGCGACCCGAAGAACAGCAGGCTGCTCACCAGGCAGGTGGCCAGGACGCACGCCGACAGGTGCAGCCAGTAGCCGGGGGAGCGTGGCCAGGGCTCACCGGCGCCCCACGCCAGCAGCAGCGGGGTGACCACCAGGACGCCGCTGAGGCTGCCCATCCACCATCGCAGCCAGATGGCCCAGAAGTCGTCCGGGGTGACTTCGCCCGCTGCGAACATGGCGGTGACACCAATCGTCGCGCCGACGACCGAACTGCCCAGGCCGCCGGCCAGGGCCAGCCAGAGGACGTCGCGCAGGCGTGACAACGCGACGTCCAGGCGACCCCAGCGTTCGAGGACGTAGGCACCGATCCAGGCGGTGAGGGCGTTGGCGCCGGCCACCGCCACGAGCAGCCAGAAGGGACGTCCCGTGGCGGCGGCCCAGAAAGCCAACAGGCGCCCGATGACGATCGCGGGCCAGTACTGCCGCCCGATGAGCAGCAGGAGGGCCAGCGCGCCGCCGGTGCCCGGAAAGATCGGGGAGGCCGTCCGCCCGGCGGTTGTCCAGAAACTGCCCAGGTGCGCGCTGACGAAGAAGACGACGCCGATGATCAGGGTGGCCGCCAGACCACGGGCGAGCGACGGGCGGGACCGAGGGAACTGCGGGGTGACGGGCATCGCGCCGGCCACCGACATGACGTCGGTGTGAGTGCGACGCATCCTAACAGTGGTCTGCGACAGGCAGAAGATCTTGCCGGTGCAGGTGGCCGCCGGCCGGGTGAATCTGGCGAGAGGATGGGTCGGGAGGCGCGCCCGGCGCCTCCCCGCGGATCAGCCGCGGCCGCCGCCGCGCCCGCCGCCCCTGCCACCGCCCTTGCCACCGC
>VFQN01003393.1_pt1 | contig 22885 bp, 40 predicted proteins | sample 3512371 | NCBI WGS metagenome assembly VFQN01 (sample SAMN10412370, study PRJNA504923) | tailings metagenome | isolation source: Replicate 2 from Balatoc abandoned mine | place: Philippines: Itogon, Benguet | collected 2017-08-28
AGGCTTTTCTGGTCGGGCGCCCTAAAAGCCGCGGACATCTCACGTATACCCAGTCCAGGGCAGGTGGAACCCGGTTGGGGAAGGGGTATGTCGGGCACGGAGCACAACACTTGTGGCAACCGTACCCGGCATGTACTTACAATGTGTGCTCGCACCCATGCACAACCGATTATGTCGTCAGGTATAGTTTTGGCTACGGAGCATGGCGACCAGCAATCGCGCGCAAAGGCGTGGGCCGCGATCAACGCTGCGTTGCCTAGTGAGCCCAAACAGCCTTATGCTTCATGCAAAGTCAGATTACAAATCAATTTAACTACTATCGGAGTGCAAGCGCACGAGAAACAAGGGGCCTGTCGTACACAGTGATACATGCTCGGCCAGAGCAGCCCAAACAGAGAGCCCAGCCTAGCATAGCCGTAGGCTGGTAGGGGTGAGACGCTGAGGACAGGCGCCTCGTAGGTGCACTACGCGTTCCTTTACGTGGCAGCCTTGCAACGTGGCACCCGGCAGCGATTTTCGGGGTGGCGTGACACTAAAACTATAGAATCGACGAAAATGAGGAGGATGCGGGACACCTTGCTAGCTGTTGTCCTTGTCTTTGGCGCTCGTTACGCGGCAGCTCAGTTTGATGCCGCCGACAGAGTGGCAGATACTGCTCCAGTGTACCAACTACATGGATCAGGAACTTCCAACCCTGCTCAGCTCGTATGGAAGGCAGGTGCTGGTGCAGGGAGGCTGAGGGAGTGGACGAGACTGTCCGCGGAGTCACGGTCACGTCCAACCGAGGTCCCCAGCCTCACAGCGAGGGTCTCGGGGACAACGTTGGTTTCCAATAAAAAGCCCTGGTGCCAAAAACAGCAACTACAGTGCCTGCGCAGTTGGCACGTCGTTTATCCTTGCACGAACTAACCTGTCTTTGGCGCCATGCCCATTGCCGCCCCAGGTCATGGACATAATGATGGCTCGCACCAAGCCGAAGATTGCGATGTCGTACCGTGCCATCGGGTCTGGTCCGGGTGCCACGGAGTTTGCGGCTGGCGCAAACGCCTTTTCTTGCGGTATGTCAGGGTGTGTGTGTTGCGGACACGGCCTAAGCTAATGCAGGGTGCGCTTTTTTGCAGAGTTGCATGCAAGGCCTGGTGCGTTGTGGGAAAGGTCTCCCCAGCTGTCTATTGTTGCAGGGTCACAACTTGTTCCGGGACTCTGAAGCCGAGGCAATGCCAGAGGCTGCGCGCTTACACCTGCCTTCGCACTGCCGCACCACCACCAGGCGACGTCCCGCTACCCACCACGACGTACAACGACCTCGTCACCCGTGGATCCGTACCGTTGCACGTGCCGTACTTGGTCGGAACGGTTTCCTTCTTCCACAACGTCCCGGGCGTCGGCAAGGTAGGCGAGGCTGGCTGTTGGCTGTTGGGTGTCTCAGGTTGCATACGTGGGCATGCAGCTCTCACACGATGCCCGGGGGTACGCGTAAAACGCGAGGAAACCGGGTGAGGTGTCAGGGAGGCACGGAAACCCGTGGGGTGCCAGACGCCAGAGCACCGGACACCGGCGTGTATTGCGTGCGTGCAACATGCTGGTTCACTGGGTGATAGCTTTATGAAATGAGTTCTAAACAGCTGCACGCGGTGTGGGGTGCTGGATCAGGCCATGGCACCGCGTCCATCTGAAGACGTCGTGTCGATGTCGGCTTGCGCGCAGCATGCTGCTCGCTGTGTGCTATTTTAGGCTATCCTTCTCTGACGCTTAGCCTTGCACAAGCGTGCAACTGGCAGCAAGCGGCATTCACTGGCTACCCAGGGCTTTGTGTGTTGTGGGCTGCTGCAACAGTAGCACCTGGCGTCCATCCCTCCGCCGCCCTGCTGCTGTGCTCTCCGGCCCTGTACCATATCACTATTACTACAAGTTCGCCCTACCAGCAATTATATCCCCCCCTGCTGCCCCTTCCTAACGCCTAACCCACATGCTGCCCAACCAACAGAACATGCGTCTGTCTCCCTGCGTCTTGGGCCGCATCCTCCGCGGCAACATCACCAACTGGGGCGATCCGGTGAGGGCCGTTCGGGCATTGCTGTGTGTGGGGCGTGGGCTCTGCGTTGCAGTCAAGGGCGTATGGGACTGGGGTGTGCGGTTGAGGCGGGAGCCACGTACCGCGCCTTTCATGAATGGGTTGTTGGCCGAGTATGGAAGGATGTAAGGCGGCAACCTCTGAGCACCACCTGGGGCGCTGGGCATCACACGAGATGACACGTCCCGTGGACCTCCCGCTTCCCCTCCGACCTCTCCGTGAGGGCTGCCGCGGCCTCCATGTCCAAGCCTGTTGTGTGTGGTCCAATAAACCCACTCGCGGCGCACCGTCCGACCAGCTCGGGGCCAGGCCAACCTTCACATGAACCCCGCACAGCACCCCTCCCAACGTCGACGGTTGCGTCAACTCGCATTCCCCTAGCCCCGTACACGCTGTTTCCATGCCTGCCTGCCACCAATGCTCCTACTCTCCCGTCGTCACATGATCAGAGCTCACATCAGGGCCACCCTTTATGCATTGGTCATCCTCCATCCCCTTCCCCAGACGATCCTCCCCGGTAACCCGGTAACCCGGACCTGGCAGACCTGCTGACCGTCACGCTGACACCGTGACACTCCTGACCCATATCCGAGTTACTGCCCGCCATACACAAGAACCTCTTATACTCCTCCATTCCACGGCTCCGTTGCTATTACAGGAGCCATGTCTTCTACAAGACTTCCTCGGTGTGCTTCCCCCGTCCCGTTCTCCCCCAGGCCATCGCCGACCTCAACCCCGACCTTGCCGACCTGCTGGCGCCCCTCACCTCCGCCACCATCCGCGTGGTGCACCGCAACCCCGGCTCCAGCTCCACCTACGGCATCACGCACTACATGGCCAAGTGGGTGGCGTGTGTGACACGTGTCGTGTGACACGTGTCGTGTGCCACGTGCCGGTGTGCCGACGCGTGAGTCGTGCACCGCAACCCCGGCTCCACTTCTACCTGCGGCATGACGCATTACATGCTCAAGTGGGTGGCGTGCCTGACACGTGCCACGTGCCACGCGACACGTGTCTGCAACGTGTCGTACGCCGCCCGTGTCGGGTGCTGTTCCACGCGCACGCAGGCCATCGTCGCAGGAGCCGAAGCAGTCGCCATGGTCTGGGGAAAGGCCCAGGCCACCTCCTGCGGTGGCCAACGTCTTGTTTCCACGCCGTTTCCGCCCCTAGTTCCGAAACCCTTACCCTTACCCTCACCGCCCGCCAGGGCCTGCCCCCAGGAGTGGAACCAGGTTCCTGCGCCCGGCGGCGGTGGCGTCGCCGCCAACGCGTCGGCCGACCCCCAGGCCAGCCGCAGCGTGGGGGTCACTACCGAGTGGCCGGCGGACGGGGACGGCTCCAAGTGGAAGACGGTGACCAACTCGCAGGGCATGGTGACGGAGGTGGCGGCCGTGCCGTACTCGATCGGATACGTGGAGAGCGGGCAGGGCATCGCCGCGGGTGAGGGCGGGGCCGGGGGCGGGAGGGGGCGAAGGGGCATATGCCATTGGATCAGCAGTACAGCGTTCAGTGGTGTAGTATGTTCGCCTGGTGGGGGGCGTCAGGAAAGAACCTGAAGTTTTGCTTGTGTGACGCTACGGTGTAATAATACCCTTGACATGGGTTTTACACCCCTTGCATGCTCCTAGCCCGCCGTAACCCACCTGCCCTTGTTATCCTCGCTCCCCATCGCAGGCCTGGAGGAGGTGCAGATCATCCCCTTTGTCAACACCACTGCGGACGGCACCACCAATTGGCTGTCGTCGGAGGTGGCTGACGTGGCCAGCCAGGAGTTCATCAGCGGTGAGCCCAACGAAGCAAGAAATGTTATATAAATCGCCGAAAAAAGAGTATTTATTAAAGTGGGCTCGGCGACACCTGGAACCTGACGCACCCGTGCCAGCACTACCACACTCCGCACACACACACTGTGTGGCTCCACTGTTGCACTGCGGGCATAAGCCGGGGATCCACAACCGGATCGAGACACAGCGATGGCTCCTTGGGCCTCACAGGAGGGCTCGAAACACGGGGCAACGCCCGACAGCACACGCGGGGGTCCACTCCGTGTATAAGCTACCGACGTGGGACATTGCACGCGAGGTCTACTGCAAGCGCGGGTGTTGCCCCGTGCCAGACCGGCATCACGTCTGCCACACAGTCCGCCGTCCATCGAAGCAGTGCCTTGAAGTGTTCTCCGTTTGCCCAACCTACCACCCCCGACCCCAGCGGGGCTCCCTGCAACTGCCTCCCCTCCCCTCCCCGTCCGCAGCCACCTTCCCGCTGTCCGACCTGGCCTCCTCCAACTGGACGGCCGTCAACCCGGTCATGGCGCAAACCGCCAACCCCCGCCAGTGGCCCATCACCTTGGGCACATACTTCTACGTGTTCCAGGACCTGGCCTTCCTCAAGGGCTCGGGTGGGTGATCTCACGCTCTGTCCTCTTTGTTTGGGCCTTTTTCCCGTCTGCCTTCAGGCGTTTGGTGTGTGCGTCGTTGGGTACCGGTGTGCGCTCTGGGCCTTCCAGGACCTGGCCTTCCTGAAGGGGTCGGGTGGGTGCTAATGACGGCTGGGTGTTCGTGCGCGCTCTTCGCGTACAATGACTGGACCGTCCCTATACCTGAGCGGATCGGGTGCGTGCGTGTCAGTGCGTGTGCACCCCTGGTTTCGCGGGGCGTGCTTGGCAGGATATGCACGCGCGCACACTGTCGCCCAACACGACGCTCGCTGCCGCTGCTAGCTAACCCACAGCAGGTACCACTGCCAGCTCGTGCCATGCTGCTTGCATCGCCACACTCATCCCACGCCATGGACCATACCGGTACGACAATGTCGTCACTGCTCACCCCGTGTTACCTCTCCACAGGCGGCCTCCTTGCCCAGTTCCTTGACTACATGCTGTCAGATGACGGTGGGTGGCTTGTGTCTTGCTGATCGCCAGTCATCGCCTTGCCTGCAAGCGTGGTTGTAATATACTTTCATAATGTCCGTTGTAACCTTTGTTGCAACAAGCTTGGCTCATGTAAACAACGTACGACTGCCGAGGCGGGCTTACTGCGCACCGTCAAAGGCGGCCTTGTGCCTGCCCGCGCTGTCCGCCGAATGCAGAACGTCAACGTGCGAAGCAGACGTCAGAGCTCTTCGTCCCTCGTCGTTGTCCCCACGCTGCATCCATGCATACGGTATCAGCATCTTCAACTCTTTGGGCCACCGGCCGCGATCCCTGCTCGCCTCGCAGTTGCCAACCTGATGCCCGAGTTCGCGTTCGTACAGCTGCCCCGCAGCGTACGGCAGGGGCTGCAGGCCCAGCTTGCGGCGCTGCTGCAGTACGACAGGAACGTGACGTGGCGGCAGGAGCCATCCACAAACACCACCTTTGGCCAGGTGGGGGCAGGAGGGCGGGGATGGGGTTGCGAGGCGCAGGAATAACTAGACTGTCGTGCGCAGAGACAAGCATGGGTTACCGCTAGTTGCTTTGCTTGGTGAGGCAGTTTCCAGTAATGGCGGCGCTGGAGACGCGCAAGCCATGTGCCATATCCTCGTCCCACCCATCTCCGCGGGACAACCTTGTGTTCTCCAAGCACCCCGACAGCTACTTTGCTAATACACGCACCCCGCACCCCACCCTACCCGCAGGACAACTTTGTGTTCTCCAAGCAGCGCGACAGCTACCTGATGCAGTCTGTCACCGCATTGGTCAGCAACGACAAGGATACCCGGGCCACACTGGCGCTGGGGGATGCGTACCAGGTGGGGGCGTGTGGCTTACTCCTCAGTAACCACTAGGGTGTATGGATGGTGTCGGTGGCTTGGCGCTGGGAGGCGCGTACCAGGTGGGGGCGGGGTGTCAGGAGGGGGACGGTCGCCTACTTCCGGTACTTGGTTCTTTTGGTACATTCTTGGTGCTGGGGGACGCCAAGGCGCCAAGCAGCACACGGCCTGCACCGCTTTCCAGCGACCCACTGACCCGCGGTGCACGGCTCCGGCTCGTTTGTGTCTGCGGTGGTTCTGCGGCACGCTGACCAGCACGTCATGCCGCACCTTTGCAGCTAACCCACCACCCGGCCCTATCCACCCCGGCAGGTGCACGGCTCCGGCTCCTTCGTTTCCGCCGTGATGCTGCGCCACGCCATGAGCACGCTGACCAACAACCTAAGCCGCACGCCATAGCTAACCCACACCCTGGGCGGTTAACCCACAGGTGCACGGCTCCGGCTCGTTCGTGTCCGCGGTGATGCTGCGCCACGCCATGAGCACGCTGACCAACCGGGCACGTGTGCCCGTCACCATGACCTACCGCGCGGTGGGCAGCAGCCACGCGCAGAGGGAGTACAGCGACTACAGGAACATGTACAAGAGCTACAACCACTTCAAGGTGCGCACGGGTGTGTGCAGGCATGTCGCTAGCTAAAGGCACGTTGGGCGGAGCTTGCAGTGCGGTTGGGACTACAGGAACATGTACAAGAGCTACAACCACTACAAGGTGGGTGGGTGCAGACCACTTTCCTTCTTCCTTCGCAGCTGCAGCTGGGGCCGCTTGCGTGCGCGGGGGGCTTGGGTTGTACCTGGACGCTGCGGCGGAAAAGGTTGGCCCGGGCACGCAGTCCTTTGGTGAGGTGTGCTTCTTCTTTGGTGTTGGTGTAGGCAAGGCCGCGCAGTACTTGTAGCCAGGTGCAGCCACGCCAGCCCTCCGCGCTTCACCCACCCTACCGCTTGGTGGCCCCCAGGTGTCCGACTACCCCCTGTCCACCGCCGACCGCGCCGCACTGCTCAATGACAACGCCACCAAGGCCGCCATCGGGGACGTCATGCAGGTGGGTCATGCACTACGACTACGTTGATCGGTGGTTGGTCGGCGGCGGTACGGCAAGTACGGCACTCGGCCGCACGCCTTCGGGGACGTCATGCAGGTGAAGCACGTGTGCAGCTGTGTTGGACTGCGGATTGTGGTTGAGGCCTCCTCCTAAGCCGCAAGCCATATTGCATTTGTGGGTTTGGGTGGTGGCTACAGCCGGGCATCCCTAGCCGTCAGCCCTGCACTCAAGCTGCCGTATCAGCCTGTTTCTGAGGCCCTTTACAGCCCACAGTCTCGCTTCTTCGCTGAGCCGCGCGTCTTGTCCCCCATCCCCTCGCAGGTGCCCTTCGCGGTGGCCTCCCTGGGTGTGTATTACAACAAGGCGCTGCCCGGCCCCTGTGCTCCTCACGCCCCCGTCCCCCGTCCCTCACCCCACGCAGGTGCCCTTCGCGGTGGGCTCCCTGGGTGTGTATTATAACAAGGCGCTACCCGGCTCCTCCCTGGCGCTCACCTGCGAGAACCTGGCGCGCATATACAGGTGGAGTGGTAGCATGCAGAGCCCGGCCCGGGGGGTGTCCCGGTTCCCAGCAACGCGTGGGAAGCGTGTCTTGACTTGCTGAAGCGGTGTGTGCGTCGGTTTGCTCGCAGTAGCAGAGAGAACGACAAGCAACACTGCAACAACTGTTTGCGCGCTTCCACTGCATTGAATGCCTATCGAACTGGCTCTCACGCACAGTCACACGCACCGGCGAGGTGACCAGGACTCCCTTATCGCAACCCCCACACGCAGCGGCAACTTGACCAGCTGGGCCGACGAGGGCCTGGCCTCTGTCAACAACTACACCGCCACCGCACGCTCCACGCTGCTCAACTTCACCATCATGGTGGGTACACGTCCCAACGCAAAAGCGTGTCTTACTGCTAGCAACCGCTGCAACTGCATTGCATGTCCGAGAGCACCTGGCCACGTGGCACGCGTAGCATGCATGCCCCTCACGCGTCCCCAACTGACGCCACGCTGCCGTACGCAATCTTCGTTGCCGTGCCGTGGCCAACGTGTGCCCCTCCCCGCTGTACGACGTGTACGGCAGGTGTACGGCATGGCGTCCACCGCGGACGGCATGGGCTCTGGGCCCACCACCGCGCTGACCAGCTGGTTTGCGGCCTCCTGCCCCGCCCAGTGGGCCCAGGGCGTGGCCGCAGCGCCGCAGTGGAGCGCGGCCGTCAAGACCACCTACGCACAGACCACCGGCGGCGCGGGGGTGCGTGCTGGGTAGCTGCTGGTAGCTGCCAGCTGGGGTGTAGGCGCGTTACTTGGTGGCCCTGGCAAAGTCCTTGCGTGCTAGCCGCTACGTGCCCGCCAGGGGTGTACCGCACACGCACCTGTGGCTGCGCTACGGCCCTGGCCGTGAATCTTTAGCTTGCGCTGGCGTCTGGTCTTCTGTTGTTCCCCGTCCCACGGTGCCCAACGCATGCCTCTGCAAACTGCACCCACGTGCCCTACCCACGTGTCAACAGCAAGGCCCTACGGGTCTCCGCGCTTCTGCTGACGTTCACCGCACTGCGCTTGCCCCTTCTTGTCCCCCTCATGCACACTTCCCAACTCCAGGGCGGTCCCATCCTGACCCCCCAAGACATGCTCGAGGCGCTGTCCTCCACCCCCAACTCCATCGGCTACCTGCCCACCTCGATTGGGACTGCCAGCGGCCTGGCGGAGGCGCGCCTGGTGGTGGGCGGCACGCCCTACCTGTCTCGGGACCTGCCGCCCACCGCCGCCATCACGCAGGTGGGGTTCCAGGGCGTGGGCTGAAGGGGGTGCACAGGGATGAAGGCGGGGTGGCGTGTGGGTAAAGGCGGGCCCGGCTGGTTGTGGGCGGCACGCCCTACCTGTCGAGGGACCTGCCGCCCACTGCCGCCATCACGCAGGTCGGTCCAGGGTGCAGTACTGAGACAGCAACAGCATGTTTGTCAGTCAGGTACCGGATCGGTGAAGCGCCGCCTGCCCGCCTGCTCCTGCTCACTGCCCCTCCATCCTTGTACCGTCCCTCCCTCTTAGGACCTCTTTTTCCACAACGCAAACTCCCTGTGACCTCGCGCAGGCTCGCACCGATGACCGCACCGCACGCGTCCTGCCCAGCTGCCCACCCAGCTGCCCACCTGTAAGAGCATATCCGCATACCTCCCACATCCCCCCCTCCAGGCCCGCACCGACGACCCCACGCTCTTCTCCTCCGCCACTTCCGACATGGCGCGCCCTGCCAACCTGCTGTACGGCAGGGCCAACGCCTGGCCCATGCCCATGGTGCAGTACCTGCTCATGGTGGGTGCAGGGGGTGGTGCGGCGTGCTTGTGTATTCCGGTCTGGGTGCCACCTGTGTCCATGGGTGTTCAGGGCATGGTGGCCCCAATGTCCATGGTGCAGTACCTGCTCATGGTGGGTGCGGGGGGTGTGTGGGTGCGGCGTGCTTGTGTATTACGGCTGGGTGCCACATGAGCTCACAGGTGTGGCCCCATGCCCATGGTGCAGTACCTGCTCATGGTGGGTGCGGGGGGGGGTGGGTGTGGGTGCGGCGTGCTTGTGTATTACGGCTGGGTGCCACTTGAGCTCACAGGTGTGGCCCCATGCCCATGGTGCAGTACCTGCTCATGGTGGGTGCGGGGGGGGGTGGGTGTGGGTGCGGCGTGCTTGTGTATTACGGCTGGGTGCCACTTGAGCTCACAGGTGTGGCCCCATGCCCATGGTGCAGTACCTGCTCATGGTGGGTGCGGGGGTTGTGTGGGTATTGGGTGATGGGTGTGTGCAGTGCGTGTGGCGTGTGTACTGTGACTGGGTACCACCAGGAGTGCACGGGTGCCAACGCCTGGCCCGTGTCCGTGGCGCAGTACCTGCTCATGGCGGGAGCCCTGGCCGTGCACGAATTTGTGCCCAGCACCACTTCAGCTGCATCCGCACCAGTCCGCCTTGGACACGCCCAGTGCTTCCTTTGTACTGACCTGCTGAACCCCTCCCGCCCTCCTGCCCCCCTGCCCGCCCGCCACCCGTACTGGTACGGCCGCGCAGTACCGCAACCTGACGGGGTACGGACTGTCGGGCCCCCTGCTGCGCTACTTCGCCAGGTAGGGTACGGAACTGCAATCTCGTGCGTGCTTCGTGCCGTATATGTCACACACGGCGCCGAAGCACTCCAGGTTCCACCACGGCCGTTGCGTGTGCACAGACGCTGTATCGCTACGCTTCCATCACCCAGGTACCCGACACAACGCACCAAGGTTTTACCCTAATGGATGACTGCCCGCCGCCGATAGGTATCTGGTGTCCAACTCCTCGGGGGCCCTCGCCACCGACGCCGGGCTGTGGCCCATGCCCCAAACCGTAAACGACCTCATGCGGGCCGACATCGACAAGACCGTACTCAAGACGCTTACCGTCTCCTGGAGCTCCGAGGACGACGGCACGTACGACGACTCCGGCTCCGGGCTGTACACCTTCTCCGCCAACCGCGAGTCGTACGAGTCGTACGCGCTGGCGGCGCTCCAGTCGGACGTGGCGACCATCAAGAGCGCGATCAGAACGACGGTGCCGCTTGCCGTACGCATGGCGTGCACGGTGGACATCTTCCCGTACACACGGCTGCTGAGAAGCGACCTGGAGGTGAGGGGCAGCGAGGCGGTAGCACCACTCAGGTAGCATCTGGCTGGTGTTGCACACCACGATACCCGACGCTCGTACATCCAGGCATTGGTCTGCTGTTCACCCCCCAGCCGCATGCTCGTCCCTCGGCGGCACACGTTGCACCTCCCCAAGCCCAAGACATGCACACCTTCAACTGCAGGGCCGGCTAACCCACACCGCCTAATGCACAACCCTGTCCCCTCCCCGCCCCTAGGACATGTCCTCGCTGCCCCTGCGCGTGCTGGACGAGATGCTGCCCGCCTCCGGTACCGAGCAGCTGCTGCAAGCCACAGCAACAGCCGTGGCCCCCGGGGGCACGCCCGCCGACGCCGCGCCCACGCACCTGGTGCTGCACCCCGGGCCGCTGTCCTCCAACGCCCTGGCCAACACCATGTCCCTGGCTCAGGTGGGTGTGCGTGTATTAGGGGCGTGTGTGTTAGGTACAAGGTCCACGCACCTGGTGCTGCACCCCGGGCCGCTGTCCTCCAATGCCCTGGCCAACACCATGTCCCTGGCTCAGGTGGGTGTGCGTGTATTAGGGGCGTGTGTGTTAGGTACAAGGTCCACGCACACCCCGGGCCGCTGTCCTCCAACGCCCTGGCCAACACCATGTCCCTGGCGCAGGTGAGTGCATGGACGTGTGCGCCTGTGCATGTGTGTGTTAGCGGCATGTGTCTTGACGGGCCTGCTGCCCAGTGCCCACCAACGCACTGGCCAGTACCACGCCATTGGCGCAGGTGGGTGCGTTCAGTTCGTTGCGTGGCTGCGGAACAATCTTTCGTGCAGCTACTGACTGTCGTTTCCCCCCCACCCTCCACCCCAATCAGATCCCCGCGGTGATCCGGCCCGTGGCGGTGGTGTACAGGGGAGACCCCGGCCTGCGCCTGGGCCCCTGCACGCTGGGCCGCATCCTCAAGGGAGAGGCCACGCGGTGGAACGACAACGCCATCTTGGTGGGTGGGGCGGGACACCCTGCTGCTCTGGCCTGCGCCCAGTCTTAATTATGGTAGCGTGTTCCTTGCCAGCACCGCTCTTCGGGTTTTGGGGATCTAGACCCCCGCACACAGGTGTAGGTGGAACGACAACGCCATCATGGTGGGTGGGGCCCCCCTGCTGCTGCCTACCGCATTCCATCAAATATCAAGCGGGAGTAACGTACGGTGTGCTTGCCGGCGTTGGTTTGGCCTCGTTTGGTACGGTATCAACGGAACCTAATCCCTTGCCGATTCTGGTCCTGAAGCTTTAGATCCCGCACAAGGGTGTAGGCGGGCAGCACCTACTGGTTGAGTGAGGGGGGCCACCTGCTTTCTGTTGTGCATGGGGCCGTCCCGCACACCCTCGCAGCTAACCCACGCTAATCCACCTTCCCCGTATCCCCGCCCCACAGAGCGACAACCCCGGCATGTGCATGGGGCCGTCCCACACCGCACCGATATGCACTTGCCGTGCTCTCCTGGCTCGCTCCTGCCTCCACCATCCTCCCAGGCTAACCCACCCCTCACTGCTGCCCCCTTGCCTTTCACCCCATCTCCCCGCCCCACAGAGCGACAACCCGGGCATGTCCCTGCCCACACGGGTGCATGAACCACACCCTCGCAGCTAACCCACGCTAATCCACCTCCCTCCTGCTGCCCCCTTGCCTCTCCCACCTCCCCCACAGACCGACAACCCCGGCATGACCCTCCCCAACAACCCCATCGCCATCGAGCTCGTGTCGCCAACCGACGCCGACGCGCTCGCCGTACTGCAGTACGTGCAGTACGCCTGCCCAACCGCCAACCTGGCGGCGCTGCCCAGCCCCCAGGGCAGCTCGTACTCGGGCGACGCGACCGAGCTCGTACTGCGCGTGGCGCGGCCGGGGGTGTACTCGGGGCTGGGGCTGGTGGCGGCGGCGGCGCTGGTGACGGAGGCGGCGGACGGGTGGGGCCTGGCGGCGGCGGCGCTCAAGAGCAGCGTCACCGGCACCTACGTGACGCCCACGCAGGTGCGGGCTGCGTGCCGGGTGCTGTGGGGATCAGGCCGGGCAGCAGCCGGGATTCAGTTTTTTGGGACTCTTGGGCTTGTGGACGAAGCTGGGGGCGCTGGCTCAAGCGAGACGACTTGGCGGGAGACGGAGCTCCGGGTAACATTCGTAGACTGCGGGGGCAAGCGTCGTCCGCAACCCCCATGTGCCCCGAACCCCTCGCCCCTGCCTTCCCTGCTCCTCGGCAGACCCCCGCCACCCTGGACGCCTCCGCCTGCCCCTCCACCGGCTGTGCGGGCGTTGTGGCCGACGCTTACCGCGGGGCGGTGGACCAGCAGCTGGCGGCCGTGGAGCCGCTGGGCGCGCTGGGCGTGCCCACAGACCCCACCGGGGACTGGCGGGGCTTCACGCTGATGAAGGACCCCAAGCCCAAGAACGATGTGTACCCGCTGGTCAGGTGGGCGCATGGGGATGACATATAAGAAATATAAGGACACGGGTAGGCCAGGGGTTCCTACAGCAGGAGAGGGGCTTGCGACTTGCGCCGCACTGCGCCGCAACCTGCCAAAGCCCCACGCCTCCTCACACGCTCTCCGACCCGCCCCCAACGCCAGGTTTGACTTCATCCTGGTCCCCACCGACCTGTCGGGCTTCGGAGCCACGGGCGCCGCCGTGGCAGCCGCCGTGTCGTACGCCACAGGTACGGCACCGTACGACTTGAGGTAGTGCAAGGCACCGTACGGCTGAGATAGCGTACGTGCCCCCTGGCCCTGTCCCTTCCGTACTGTCCCGCACAGCCTCGCGCTAGGCACATTCCCTGTCCGACCTTCATTCACGGCCTTAGCCCACATCAGTACGTAGCGACCACCGGAGTCTGAAGTATGCTGCATTGAATTCAGTACTATTTAGAGTGCTTGTGTACTCCTTATCTCCTTGCAGGCTCTGCGCTGTCCGACCGCATTAACACCGCGCTGGGCCCCTACTTCGTGGGCATTGGGGCCGTTGGGCTACCTGGTTGATAGAGAATATTAAAAAAATGTAAATTATAATGAATTAATCTGCCCACAGGCTCTGCGCTGTCCAACCGCGTCAACACGGCGCTGGGCCCCTACTTCGTGGGCATCGGCGCCGTGGCCCGAGCCCGCCTGGTGCAGCCGGCAGTGGCCATGCTGCACACCAGCCCCGACGCGCCGGCGTGGGGCATCGCCAGCTCGTCGGGTGGGGGCGGGAGTGGTGGTGGTGGCGGTGGTGGTGGTAGCGGCATGGGGCTGCTGCATGCTGGCATTCTTATGTGCGGCGCGGTAGCGCAGGAGCTGGGGCATCGCCAGCTCGTCGGGTGGGTGCGGGAGTGGTGGTGGTGGGTGGTGGTGGTGACGGCATGGGGTTGCTGCATGCTGGCATTCTTATGTGCGGCGCGGTAGCGCAGGCGTGGGGCATCGCCAGCTCGTCGGGTGGGGGCGGGGTGCTGCCGACTGTTGTAGACGCCCTGTGCCGCTGGTGGATTACAACTTGCTCTGCACCTTTCGTGTCGGCGTTAACCAACTTCGCATTGCCAACTCATTGGGTGGGTGCGGGGTGGGGGCAGTGGTGCTGGTGGTGGTGGCTTGTTAGGGGCTGCGGACGTTTCTGGCAACTCCTAACGGTTCGCATCCCCACGTGTCGCATGGATTGCGCGGGGTGGCTGACGGCTCACACTTTGCTTTCACGGTCCTAACCCACCTCGCCATCCTTCCCCGCCTTTCCATTCGAACCCTGCCGCCGCCCGCCGTACACCGTACCCTCGCGCAACTTCAGTCGCCCTGGTGGGTTCCGGGGAGGGCTCAAACCTGCGTGAGCCGGTCCTTAATGTCCAACGTAGCGGGCCAGGACAAACAAATGTACCGTACACTTCTACCTGAAGCTGGAAAACGTGCTAGACCAGCAGGCTACGCACGCTGGTGGTACACCGCACGTGCATGCCACACGTGACAGCTGCCACCCTCCTCCGGTCCAACCCATGGCTTCCGTAGTGCCATAATGCCGCTGCTGCTAACACACGCATGCACCTCATCCCCTTTACCCCACACGCTGCTAACCCACACACTCTTGACCCAATTAACCCACCACAGGACGACACCACCCCGGGCGGTGACGCTGCTGCTGAGCCGCGCTCCCACCACCTCCCCTGTGGCGCCGTTAACCCACACGTTGCTAACCCACGTACCCTCGCCCCACAGGACGACACCACCCCTGGCGGCGGCGTGACGCTGCTGCTGAGCCGCGCGCCCTCCACCTCCCCTGTGGCGCTGCCGGGCAGTGACGTGGCCACCAGCCCCAGCTCGCTGCTGGTCACGCGGGCAGAGGTGGAGGCCATTGCGCGACAGGCGGTGAGCTTGTGTGACTGGGCACATTCGTGAGGGTTACGTGTTTGTCGTTGGCCACAACGTGCGTAACTAGCGCACCGCTAGCCACGTGTGCGCAAGGTTGGAGGCAACCAGGGGGGCAGCACAGGCGTGGGGTTGCATGTGACGCCAGGTGGAGTTGCGTGGCGGCAGTGCGCTGGTGGTACACGGGGTGAGCGCGTGGGGGTGCCGCTGGGGACACGTGGCATCCCTACTCGCTGCGTTCCATGCCCAGGTCGTGGCCTACGGCCACAAACCGGATATGCTGCCGTTACTTCGCCGTAACTTGTCGCCGAGCACCAAGAAAGTTGCAACCTGTCTGCCACCCTTGTTGCCTCCTCCAAGCCCCGAGAATTGCAGCATCGGTGCTGTCTGTTTCGTGAAACCCTGTCACATGCCGTACTCCGTACCGCAGGTCATGACGTACGGCGCGGACCCTGACAAGCTGGACAAGGCGTACAACATCGCCGTCGCCGCCATTGTGTGCGGCGTCCTGCTGTCGCTGGCGGCGTTGGCGCTGGCGGCGTGGGCGTTGTCGGTTGCGAAGAACGCAGGTGGCGGCGGGATCCGGGGCGCGCCCGCCTTGTCGTACAAGCCTGGCGTGGATGCCACCCCCATGGCGCAGCCCATGCTGGAGATGCAGCCCAGCGGGCACGTGTAGGTCTTAGCATGGGTGTGCAAGTGTTGGTAGAAAGCAGAGGATGATGTGCGTGTGTGTTTCTTGTGCTCGATGTGGGTGAACGGACCAGGGAGATCCAGCCAAACGGGCAAGTGCAGGTGTAGGTGTGCTGCTCGGGTGTGGGTTAAGGGGAGGGGGTGTGCGTGTGTGTCTTGCGCCCGGTGTGGGTTAACGGACCTTGGAGATGCAGCCCAAACCGCACGTGCAAGCGTACGTATGCGGGTGGGGTTGTCAATGGATGGTATGGAATATGGGTCAAGAAAAGAGAGCATATGTTTGCCTTGGCACGGAGATGGGTTGGTGGGCGCCGATTGTGCAGCTGTGCTGTACGGAAATTCCGATTCGCTGAGGCCCCTGCCAGGAACGGCGGGTGAGTACGTGTACCTGCCGGCCCTGGCGGCTGTGCGTTTGGGGGAGGCAACGCATACCGTGGCTTATACGTAATATGCGCAAGACTTTGCGCACGTGATCAAGAATAGTGTGGAGTGGTATGCGCGTTACAACCGCCTTGCCGCGGAACAGGCGCGTCAAGGAACGCGCGGATGCGCCCTGGGCGTGTGTTGCGAGGGGCCGAGGTGCTTGGGCGGCCCCACAGTTAACACTTTAACACTGTCCAGGCTGCTGGCTACTGGCTTGTGGCAAACGTTTTCCCTGCAGAAACAGGTGGCCACCAGCTGCAGACACCGCCCGCTTTCTGGGTGGCTCCAGTCACCCACACCCGGATTCCACCCTTCCAGCCCAGCACCATCGACCATCCTGCCTCTGCACCGCCGCCGCCGCCCCGATCCCCGATCCGTTTGCCACTTCGCCGCCCACGGTGACTACCTTGTGACGTGCCGAGGCTGCCGCCGCCGCCACACTGCGCCCCTGCGACGCCATCATACCATGCACCAAGCGCACAGGGTACGGGTACGGAGCCGGCTTGCTTACACGCATCTCGTCAGGGGGCGGCGACGATGGAAGGGGTAGAGCAGCTGGTACCGGCAGATAGAGGCAGCGGACCTGAGCGGACGCACCCCGGATCCAGGCCTGGACGGCGTGCCTTCCCCTGCCCCTGGGGGCGTGTGCAAGTGCTGCTGGTGCTCGAAGGCCGGGGCCGTAGGTCCTGCCCCCACGGTATCGCTAGCATTGCTGAGCCTCCCGCTGGGCCCAGCTCCCAATAGCGGGCGAGGTGGCGGCAGCGGGGAGGGCGGATCGCGGATGCCATGGTGTACGCGGGGGGTCCGAGTGACCGCTGACCGGGGTATGGCCCCTTGCCGGCATGTCTGATGAGGTGCCAGAGGCGTAGTGCAAGTTGCTGCCGCGGTGGCGATGCTCGGCTCGGGTCGTCCTTGGCTTTGCCAAGAGAACGCAACGCTTGCCCCCAAAGCGAGACGAACGGCAATATATGCCCAAAGGGCTATAAAGCGCTTTCGCCCCTTCGGGGCCGCTTTGCCGGGTAGCAGCCGCGCCCACGCCGAGGGGGTGTATGTATCCCCAAGGGGCTCCAAAACCATGTTGCATGCACTGGGGCCCGCATGGGGTCGAAATTGACTTTCTTTACCCCCGAACCGAACCCCAGCATTGTGCTTGACACTTGCCGTGTACCGTACTGCCTTTACGCCCTTGCAACGGGTTGCACGCTGTGCCAGCTGACCGCTCCGCCATGGTCCGGGCTGCGTACGGCATGCTGGTCCGGGCTGTGTACGCTGTGGATCCATCAGCAAGGTCACAATGGTTCTACGCATTATCCATTCAGATTGACCTGCTTCACTATTGCGCCTCGCCAGGTGTCGTGCAGCAGCACGGCGCCACGGGCCCACCTGGGCCCATGCTCCACAGCTGCATGGGGCTTGATTAAATTCTTCCGGTCACGTGTACCTCTGTCAAGCGTCGACGCGTGCTGCGTATACACTAACATGTAAAACTACCAGCTCCGGCAAATAAGGATACTGCATCAGGCAATGTATTGACAGGCTTGTAAACTGCTTGTAAAGATTGCCGCAAACGACAGCCCTGTCTAACTCCGCAAGGTTTCGCCGTTACACATATCCGAAGTTGCTCATAACGATGAAGGTGAGAAATTACGTCGGGTCCTGCCCCTTTGCTTCTTGACCGCCGATGCCACTCCTGGGAGTTGCCGGGATGGATATGCTCTCTTTTAGTCGCGCACAATGCCTTCGGGATGACTTGTCATGCATACTCAGGCGTTTACCCGGGTCTTACAAGAAGCAACTCGTCTGTCCCTCCCCTGCCAGCGCCCAGGTCCAACGTGAGGGTCCAGGGTCCAGCAGGTGGAAAACAACGGCCTAAAGCCCAACTCACACTACGCACACAATGAGCGGGCTGACCACAGACAGCCAGTCTGTATCTGAGCTGCCTTCCGAACTCTTCCTTCGGATTCTGTCCTTGCTGCCGCCCCACGACCTGGCCCTCAGCGGTCGCCTGAGCTGCAAGGCGGCCGCGCAGCGCTTCAGCGAGCCCCACCACCGCACCGTGTGCATTGATCAGCCCCTTCCCAACCACACCGTCACCACTACCACCACCACCACAAACGTACAAACTGCAAGCAACATGACGATAACTACCGCGACATCCGTCACAACAGCAAGCCCCTGGTTACTCGTCAGCGCGACGGCGCCCATGCGGGAGCTGACCTTCAGGCGCAAGCTCCTGCTGCTGTGCAGGGCGGCAGCAAGCGGATGCGCTGCCAATGTGGAGGTCGCATGGCAGGTGCTGCAGCCGCACGTGTTCCCCGAGTTGCTGCAGTCCAGCCACTACTGCCGCACCGTGCTACAACGGTACTGGGTGCAGGATCCAGTTCCGGACGTGGGGTCTGCTGCGGTTGCGTCGGGACTGGCCCACCTGCTGCCCGCCCTGGTGCAGCGCTGCCCCGGGCTGCTAGACCCGAGTCGCACCCTGGAGGCGGCGGCGCGGCACTGCCCCCTGGCGGGGCTGCAGGCGGCGTGGGGGCTGCTGGAGCAGCGCCTTCAGAGCAGCCTGGAGGAGGAGACGGTGCAGCTTCCAGACTCACATGCCGAAAGGGTACAGCGGCTCTGGCAGCGCATGATTGCAGCTGCAGCTGGGTCCACAGTTCCAGAAGCCACCAGCAAGATGGAATGGGTGCTGGCGCACGCCCCCGCTGCTTGCGACCGTGTCAGCATCCTGGCGCACGCGTGCGGCGCTGCCGCCGCCTCAGGCGACCTGGCGCGGGTGTAGTGGCTCCGCGAGCGAGGGGTGGACTGGGGCGCTCCTGCGGCACTAGGTGCACTAGTTGAGTTTGCAGAGTTGAGCTTTGTTCAGCGGCTGGAGGAGGAGGGCGGCTACCTCCCAGCAGCCAACTGCATCGCATGGCGCTGCAGCTCCCTTGTCAACACAGCGGCTGCCGCTTCAAGCGACAGTGAGGCTAAGCTGCAGTGGCTTGCCGGCCGAGGGGCGCGCCTTGAGTCGGCCTCGGATGCCATGTACCTGGCTGCGGAGCACGGCAACCTGGCGGCACTGCAGCTGCTCCTGCAGCACCGTGGCGGAGCTGCCCCTCCAGATCATGCTCTCTACCACGCGGCAGCCGCTGGCAGCATCGCTACGGCTTCATGGCTGCAACAGGCGGGCTGCACCCTGACGGGCTCGGTCTTCTGGGAAGCATTTTGCCGGGGCGACCTGCCCATGGTCAGGTGGCTGCTGGAGGCCGAGAGCTCCCGTTTGCAGTTTGAAACGTTAGCATACGCCATCCGCGTGTGGCCCAGGGACTCGACTGCGGACGGCGAGCGGCTGGTGGAGGCGGTGCGGCTGCTGGCGGCGGCAGGGTGGCCCACGGGGAACGCGGATGGAGAGGAGCTGGTCACAACTGCAGCGTGCGAGGGGCACCCCTGGGCAGTGTGCCATGGGCTGCTGCAGCTCCGTGAGCTGCACCCCATCGCGGTGCTCCGGGGTGCCGCTGCTGAGCATGCTGCCGCTGCGGGCTGTCAGGCGACGCTGAAGGCACTCGTGGGGATGAGCGTCGATGCAAGGGAGGCCTGGGGCCACCGCGTTTACATTACCTGGTACAAAGACGCCGCCAGGAACGGGGACCGGGGCACGCTGGCCTGGCTGCTGCGGCAGGGGTTGGCATGGGGGGGTGGGGTAGTATCGGCGGCTGCCATTAAGGGGGCTCCGCCTGCTGCCCTGCGGTGGCTGGTGGAGCAGGGGCGGCCTTTGTACAGCCCGGAGATCTTGGATATCCTGTACCATTTAAGCTATGCCTCCTCTCCCCGGCACAGCCCGTGGCAGCAGGAGATGAAGGCGTGGATGAGGGATTGCACCAGACGGTGGATGATCAGGTTGTGCCTAACGACGGTGTGGCTGGTGTGCGTACTGGTAGTGGTGCACGCCTTGCTTGAGGAGTTGCACGGCGGGCAATACGGGTTTTGGGCGTCGACCGCGTTGAACGTGTTTGTGTTCGTGGTTTCCGTGGTGGCGGTATTGCTGTGGTCTACTGCTGTCGTTGTGGCGCACGTACAGCTGCAGGCGCCTTGAAGGGATTGTGCCGTTGGGCACTGACCGTTGCCTGCAGTGCGGCATGCGTCACATACAGGCTGGCTCCGTTGGCCTTGCACTCTGCACTGCGGTTATGGTCCTTGTGGTTATTTCCTGTGCAACTAAACAGCGTTTCTGGTCGTCAGTTGGTCGTCAGTTTGTCGTACATGGACGACAATGAGAGAAACATGCATGTTGTCGGGGTAGGGGCTCGGGTGCTCGTCAGGACGCGTGGGGCAGGGGGAAATCGAGGGTGGCGGCATTACTGTGGTTCCCTGCTTACAGGTTACCCTGCTTGTGCGTACTGGTAGTGGTTTCCGCCTTGCTTAAGGAGCTGGGCGGCGGGCAATACAGTTTAAGGGCATCAGCTGCGTTGCACGTGCTCGTGTAGTGTTGCTGTACCCAGCTGCTTACCTTGTGGCGCACGTACAGCTGCAGGCGCCCGCATGCTGCAAAAGCCCACAGGTGTGAGCGTTTTGAGTACATGCATAGTGACTCTGCAATGCTGGAACATTACCAAGGGATTTTGCCGTTGGGCATTGATCGTCGCCAACGCTATGCCGTTGGCAGGGCTCCGTAGGGCTGCCTTGGTCTTGCACTCTGCATTGCGCTTAAGAGGCCTTCCGGTCACCTCCTGCGCCAGAGACGACGTTGCATAATGACAGTTGCACTTTATCGTGCACTGTCGACACACAGAGGGAGCATGCGCATCGGTTTGGCTGGGGCCCGGGCTCGCTGTGGGTCAGGTTGAACTTGGTGGTAGCTGGGCAGGTAGGGTGTTGCACGCCCACGGGCCCAGAGCCTTCCATCTGTCGGTACTACAAGAGGTCGCACAGTCCTTAAATACAACCTTTTATCGCCTACATTACTCAACTGTGTGCCTTGATTTCGTGATCCTGTGGTTGTGATTGCCGTCCTATGCCTCAGACCCAAATCGACACGTCGCTACCTCCACGTCATCAAAGCGAGCGTTCCTGAGAGCCTGTGTGTCAGTTTTTTTTACTGTTGTATACTGGTGATGTGGCCCCTTCATAATGATCCTTGCTCACAAAACCCTTCAGCTGTCGAGGTCTTCGGCCTGCCTTTGATTGCCGATGGTCCGAATGGCCTACTGAAATATACATGGAAAGGGCGCAACAGCCTACGGCACCAGGGGAGCACTGGAGCTCCCCTGTGCAGCACCAGGGGCGGCACCATGCCTTTGTGACGGTGACGCCCCCGTAACTTTTCCACAAGTGCACCTGAAGGAGGACCACAGCCTGAGCAGCCATGCACAATCCCACTGTACAACAGATATCATGTTCATGCTTTTGAACTTCGTTCGCATGCATTCCAGTAGCGCCAATGGCCAGTGGCTACCAGCCTGGAGGGGGAGGGAGACCCCCACGTGAGAGCCTGCACCAGCCTGCTTACTTGCGCTGCTACCGTATCTCCAGGCAGGCTACCAGGACCGCGGCACTCCCCCCGGCTCCTATCTCTGCTCACCTCAATTTAACATAGCTTCCACCACCCCCTTGATAACCCATTCCATCCCCATTCATTATAAGCCACACGCGCGTCGTCCTGAACACGGCAACAGCGACCGCTGCGCTGATACCCCCAGACCCCCTCCTTTCTATTCACGAGGGAGCCCGGCTCCCCAATCCAGCACCAATGTCTGCCCCCTATACCACCCAATCCATGTCCCAATGCATCCAAAATAGGTATCCGATACCCCCATAACCCTTCTCCTGAACAACAAAACTTCACGCCCTCTCCGCGTTGCACCACCCGCTCACTCACATTCATAAGCGAACAACCAGGCGCACATATGACACCTAGCCCCATGTCAAGACGCACGCTTACATAGGTACGGTACGCAGTACAGTCTATAACCACGCTTTTACCGCACCAGGGACTTGACCGCGGGCGGCAGGACCTCCAAGACACGTGCCTTGGCCGCCAGTGCCTCGGCGCTCAGGTGACCCACGGGTCCGTCCCCCGACCCCGGCCCCGCCTCCGAAACCCGCCCCTCCAGCCCCAAGATCCTGTCGTACAGCGCAACCAGCACGTGCGCGTCCGTGGCGGCGTAGCGCACCTGCGAGTCCAAGAGAGGGGGTGGAGGACGGCCCTCAGTACCATACCGTATCTCAGCATGGGCATGCCAAGTGCCCAAGTGCAGAACGGGTAGCGTAAAGGATTGCCAACGCTTTGTCAGTCAGCGCTTCCAGCCCCACAGCGCGCACCCCCACCCTCCAACAGCCCCATGCCGGTCAACACGCGCTCCCACACCTCCCCACACACGCGCAAACCCCCGCAAAAGGTTTGGATTCATCCTTGCAGCGCACCTGCGCTGCCGACAGCGGTCGGCGGCTCCAGTCGCTGCGCTGTTGGGCCTTGTCTAGGGGCAGGCCCAGGACCTGGGGGTAGTGGATAAAGGGGGCCGAGGCAGTGCTTGGGTTAGGGGTGGGGACGGGATGGGGATGAGTATCGGGATGTGCGCCTCAGTGATGAGAGTTGCGCTCCCGAGCCTTGTCCAGCGGCAGGCCCATGACCTGGGGGAGGGGAACGGGCAGGTGAGCACACAAGGCCCAGGCACTTGACCACGTGCATGCCTTTGCGTGAAACCGACCGACGGGCGGGGCCGCCACCTGTTGGTTGGCGTAGGGCTGGGCAGGGCCACGCAAGCTGCAGGTTATACTGTTATAGCACCCACCCGCTCCACCCGCTCTACCCGCTGCACCCCACCCACCCGCTCCACCCGCTCCACCCGCTCCACCCGCTCCACCCGCTCCACCCGCTCCACCCCACCCACCCGCTCCACCCGCTCCACCCGCTCCACCCGCTCCACCCGCTCCACCCGCTCCACCC
>VFQN01003394.1_pt1 | contig 22880 bp, 19 predicted proteins | sample 3512371 | NCBI WGS metagenome assembly VFQN01 (sample SAMN10412370, study PRJNA504923) | tailings metagenome | isolation source: Replicate 2 from Balatoc abandoned mine | place: Philippines: Itogon, Benguet | collected 2017-08-28
AAAGCGCGGCACGCGCTTCAGATCATGCGAACCATCCGTGTCGAACTGCGGGGGATATTGCGTGGTCTTGCCGTCCTTGACCTTTAGCAGCCTGCCGCCGTTGGAAAAGGTCCAGCCGTGGAAGGGACAGGTAAAGCTGCCCTTGTTGCCATGTTTGCGTCGGCAGAGCATCGCGCCACGGTGGGCGCAGGCATTGATCATCGCGTGCAGGACGCCGGCCTTGTCGCGGGTGATGACCACCGGCTGGCGGCCGATAGTGGTGGTGTAATAGTCGTTGTTGTCGGGGATCTGGCTTTCGTGGGCAAGATAGACCCAGTTGCTTTCGAAGATGTACTTCATCTCCAGTTCGAACAGGTCGGCGTTGGTGAAGATGTCGCGGCGGCAGCGGAACACGCCGGCTTCGTGGTCATCCTGCACCGCATTGGCGAGCAGTTCGTCGAGTTCCTGCGCCTTGTCCAGGATCGTAGGCATGGCTCCTCCTCTCATGGCAGCCGCCGCTCGGCGGCGCCATTGCAACGATGTCGGTTGAAGAAAGGCTGGGGCGGCTTTACGCGGCCGCCCGCTTGCGCTGCAGGTTGATCTGGTTGTCGACCCCGTTCACCAGCGCAGTGAGGCCGATATCGAACACGATCTCGGCAAACGGTCCCTCCAGGCCGTTGGCCCTGATGCTCGTGTCGTCGGTCCGCTCGGTGATAGCCGGGACGAGGCCGTCGCGGGTGGCGTAGGCGAAGTCGTCGTTGACCAGCGGATCACCCGCGATGTTGATCTGAGTGGTCAGCTTGCGGTGGCCATCGGCACTGATGAAGAAATGGATGTGTGCCGGGCGCTGGCCATGGCGGCCGAGGGCGGAAAGAAGCTGTTCGGTCGGGCTGCCGGGGGGAACGCCGTAGCCCTTGGGCACGATGCTCCGGAACCTGTAACAGCCCTTGTCGTCGGTGACGATCGTGCGGCGCATGTTGAACGGCGCCTGCTTGCCGGTCGGGTCGAAGTGGGAATAGAAGCCGCGCGTGTCGCAGTGCCAGACTTCCACTGTCGCGCCGGGAAGCGGTGTGCCGTCGGCGTCGCGAACGGTGCCGTGCATGATCAGGGTGTGGCCGTTGGTATCCGTGCCGTCGTCGAGCCGCGCGAAACCATGCGCGACGGGTGCGCCGGCGACATAGAGCGGACCTTCGATGGTGCGCGGTGTTCCGTTCTTGATGCCAAGGTCCTCGTCGATGGCGTCGAGGCGCTCATCAAGGAAATGGTCGAGGCCGAGGCCGGGCGAGATGAGGCCGGCCTGGCCTGTGGCGCCGATCTCGTTGAGCCAGGCGATGCCGGCCCAGTATTCGTCAGGGGTGATGTCGAGATCGTCGATCGCCCTGAACAGATCCGACAGCAGGCGGTGGGCGATCTCCTTCATGCGCGGGCTGCCACCCGGCTTGTCGAGTCCGCTGACGACCTTCAGAAAATCCTGTATTTCCGGCCTGTCGAAAATCCTCACAGTCATGATAGCCCTCCTCCGGGTCTAGGTTGCGTCAAACGGTTTCGCGTCCGCTCAGGTGTCGTCCTCGCGGATTGACGAGGGGTGGCGCAGTAGCGGCGTCACCTTGATGGTCATGAATTTGAACAGGGGCAGCGCCGTCAGGACCGCGTGCAGTTCGGCATTGTCCTTGACGTCGAAAATACTGACATTCGCGTATTCCCCGGCGATGCGCCAAATGTGGCGCCACGTGCCGCTGTCCTGCAGCGCCTGTGCGTAGGCTTTTTCCCGTGCAAGGATGTCCACCGTTTCCTCTTGCGGCAGATCGTGGGGAATGTGGACGTCCATTCGCACCTGGAAAAGCATGGGCTTGTCCTCCTACTCGGCGAGACTGATGGTCTTGCGCGGGGCGTTGCGGGCGAAGAACGCGACGCGATCTTCATCCAGCTCGATGCCGAGGCCCGGGCCACCGGGCACGGTCAGCTCGAAATCGCTGTAGTCGAGCGGCGTTGCGAGAATGTCCTCGGTCAGGAGCAGCGGGCCGAACAGCTCTGTGCCTCGCTGCAGATTGGCGAAGGTCGAAAAGACCTGGGCGGAGGCGATGGTGCCGACCGGGCCTTCCAGCATGGTGCCACCATAGAGCTCGATACCGGCCGCATCGGCGATCGCGGCCACGCGTTGGGCATTGAAGAGGCCGCCGCTCTGCTCGATCTTGACGGCGAAGACATCGGCGCCGCCGACCTTTGCCAGTTCGAAAACCGATTCCGGTCCGGTCAGGGCCTCATCCGCCATCAGCGCGATGGGGAAACGGCGCATCAGCCGGGTGAGCGCCACCGTGGAAGCGACCGGTTGCTCGACCAGTTCGCAGCCGGCATCGGCAAGGGCGGCCATGCCATAGGCGGCCTCGGTTTCACTCCACGCCATGTTGACATCGACGCGCACGGCGGCCCGCTCGCCCAGAGCGTGCTTGATCGCGGCAACATGGGCGATGTCCTCTCGGACGGTCTTCGCGCCGATCTTCAGCTTGAAGATGCGGTGGCGGCGGAGATCCAGCATGTGTTCGGCCTCGGCGATGTCACGGGCCGTATCGCCCGAGGCCAGCGTCCAGGCGACCGGCAGGCGATCGCGGCGGCGGCCGCCGAGAAGCTCGCTCACCGGCAGGCCGAGGCGTTTGCCTTGCGCATCGAGCAGGGCCGTTTCCACGGCGCTTCTCGCGAAGCGGTTTTCCTTGATCCGTTTGGCAAGGCGCGCCATCAGCACCGGCACGCGGGATGCGTCCTCCCCCAGCATTGCCGGGGCAAAATAGGTGTCGATGGCGACCTTCATACCCTCGGGGCTTTCCCCACCATAGGCGAGGCCGCCGATCGTGGTGCCCTCGCCGATGCCGATGGTGCCGTCACTGCAATATACCTTTACCAGCATCACGCTCTGGCCGTTCATCGTCGCGACCGACAGCATGTGCGGGCGAATGGTCGGCAGATCGACCAGCAAGGTCTCGACCCGTTCGACGACGGGAAGGGATGTGGTAGCCGGAAAATGTGGTGCAGGGGTCGTGTTCATGGGAGAACTATGCGCCATGCCTCCCCTGCCCGTCCAAGACCGATTGCATCTCCAATGATACCTGAGAGGTATAGTGCTGTGAAATCCACCGTGATTGGGCCGCTGGTCGGGCCAGAACAATTGCACCCAACTTCGGGTGATATCATAGAGCGTTGGCGAGCAAGGACGTGGGGTTAGCGAAACATTCGACGCTTCACTGGTCTGGACAGGATTTGGCAGCCGCGGGTTACGGGGCTTGAACGGTTGAAAAGATAGGCGGCGCGATAGGCCGCCATCTGTGCCACGGTCCCGTTGGCGATGGGTCGCGTCGAGTTTCTCTTGCAGATCGATTGGGAGGTTTATGGCCGGGAAGACGGGAAAGCCGGAACGGTGAGTGTTCTGGCAAGCCTGGCGCCGTGGGAGGCTAAGTCAGGCAACAGAAGAGCGGGCGCCGGCAAGATGCTGCGCCCGCCCGATTGTCGTTCAGGCTGCCGATTGTGCCGCGTCTGCAATCAGGTCGGCGATGTCCTGGGGCCGGGAGGCCAGGGAGGCGTGGCTTGCATCGAGTTCGATGATTTTCCTGGCGCCCATGCGCTCGGCCATGCGCTTCTGGTTCTCGGGCGCGATCATCCGGTCGTGCGTAGAGATCTGATACCAGGACGGCTTGGTCTTCCAGGCCGGCGCGGTGACTGTATCGCCGAATGTGCTACCCAGCGGGGCCTTCTGCGTGACGGCCATCACCAGGGCCTCGTCGGCGTCGAGGTCCTGGCAGAAGCTTTCCCGGAATTTCTCCGGTTTGATCCAGAGATAGCCGTCGCTGTCGGGGGCGATGTTGGGAAAGGCGGCGGATGGATGCGCCTGACTGATGGCACCGGCGCTTTCGCCGGCATCGGGTGCGAAGGCGGCGACATAGACCAGTGCCTTCACATTCGGCAGATCCCCCATCTCGGTGATCACCTTGCCGCCGTAGGAATGGCCGACGAGCACCACCGGACCGTCGATCTGCTTCACCATCTTGCGGGTCCGCTCGGCATCGTCGACAAGCGAGGTCAACGGGTTTTCCACGGCGTGGATGTCGCTGTAGCCCATGCGCGAAAGCGCCAGGACGGCATGCCCCCAATGGGCAGCCCCACCCCAGAAACCATGGACAAGGACGATTGCCGGCTTGCTGCTCATAACTTCCTCCTCAGTTTTCGGATGGCTGTTGTCGTCAAGCGGCTTTTCCCGCCGAATAAAATCTAGGTCTCGCCACCAAAATGCATAGGCCCGAGGGTTGGCTTTTGATGTCCTCTCCCAAGGGTATGGTGTGTGCACGGACGGCCTATTGTGCCGGCATGTCCGAAAAGCCGCGTACCAGTGCTGCGACGTCTGTGGGACGTTCGATGCATGGCAGGTGGCCGGCGCCGTCTATGATGCGGAACACAGCCCCCGGAATTCGGCGCGCTGTTTCTTCGACAAGCGAGGGCGGTGTCGAAAGGTCGCTTCCTCCGGCGATCACCAGCGTCGGTGCCGATATGCCGGTAATGGCGTCGGTGAGGTCGGCATCGCGCAGGGCCTTGCAGGTTTCGGCATAGCCGTCGGCCGGCGTGCGCTCCAGCATCCGGCGCCAGCCGGAAAAGGCTTCCGGCTGCTCTACGCGATAGGCCGGAGAAAACCACCGTGCCATAATCGCCTCGCCGATCGATGCGACGCCGTCCTTGAGCACGGCATCGATGCGGGCGTTCCAGGCATCCGGCGTGCCGATCTTCGCTGCCGTGTCCATCAGAACAAGGCGTGTGATCCGGGCCGGCGCCCGCACTGCGAGGTCCATGGCAATCAGCCCGCCGACGGAGAGGCCGCAGAGCATCGTATCCTGCCAGCCGACATGGTCGAGAAGGCCAACGAGGTCGTCGGCCTGGTCGCGGATACCACGGGGTGCAGGGGCCGCTTCGCTCAGTCCGTGGCCACGCTTGTCATAGAACAGGAGGTCGAAATCGGCGGCGAGTGCATTGGCGACCTCGTCCCATATCGCCACATCCGTTCCAAGAGAGTTGACGAAGGAGATCCGCGGTGCGCCGCGCCGGCCGGCGCGGCGATAGAAGAGTACGATGTCGTTGGATCGGATGAAAGGCATTGTGGATACTCGCTCTGGTGTCGTCGATCCATGCGCCTCGACCCGGCCGGGCAGGTGTCTGGCCTATGCAGGAACTCCCGTGAAATTCTTGCTGCAAGGCTAGCTTTGGCGCCGCAAAGCGTCCAAGACTATCGCGGTCGCTTTCAATACCGGGAAGGTATAGTGCCATGGAGCTGCGCCAACTTCGCTACTTCGTCGCCGTTGCCCGCGAGCGTAATTTTTCCAGGGCTGCGGAACTGTTGCACATTGCCCAGCCGCCGCTGAGCCGACAGATCCAGCAGCTGGAAGAGACGCTCGGGGTCACCCTGATCGACCGCTCCATCCGCCCGCTGGTCCTGACGGATGCGGGGCGTTTCTTCTATGACCAGGCGAAGCAGATCCTTGCCCGTATCGATCATGTGCGCGAACAGACCCGGCGCATCGCAGCCTCGCGCCGGGAGATCTTCATTATCGGGTGTGTCGGCTCGACGCTCTACAGCGGTATTCCGGATCTGGTGCGTCGCATGCGGGCCCGCTGGCCGGCGCTCGGCATCGAGATCCGCGAGATGATGTCGGTGGAACAGATCGCGGCGCTGAAGGACGGGCGTATCGATCTCGGTTTCGGCCGCGTACGGCTTAGCGACCCTGATATCGAGCGGATCACGCTACGCGAGGAGCGGCTGGTCGTTGCCTTTCCCAAGGGTCATCCGAAGTCACTGGCGACAGAACCCGTTGCGCTGAGCGAGATCGCCGGCGAGACGCTGGTGATCTATCCCTCCAAGCCGCGGCCAAGCTTTGCCGACGAAGTGCTTGCCCTCTGTGCGGATCTCAATGTCGAGCCGGGCACGGTCGAGGAGGTTCGGGAAATCCAGACCGCGCTCGGCCTTGTCGCGGCCGCCATCGGCGTGTGCATCCTGCCTGCGGCAGCCCAGCGCCAGCGCATGGACGATGTCTGCTACCGCGTGCTTTCCGACGAGCGGGCGACCTCGCCGGTCATCATGAGCTACCGGCGGAACGACGGCTCGGGGCGGATCGACGAGATCAAGGCGCTGATCCGTGAAATGTATGCGGAAAACCCGCCCTGGCTACGCCTGTCGAACATCACCTGGTAGCCCCTCCCCTCTTGTGTCAGGTGCCGGCCTGCCGGCGGACGACCTTGCCCTCTTCGGCCTTGTAGAAATACTGGCTTGCGACCAGCCATCCCTTGAGCGGCCGAAGCGGGGGAATGCAGGTCAACAGCATGAAGGGCCCTGTGACCAGAACCTGCGTCAACAGCGAGGCGCTGAAGGCGACCTCCAGCCACACGGCGAGCAGCACGCTCGGTACGCAGGCGAAGCAGATGACGAAGAAGGCCGGGCCATCGGCGGGGTCGGCGAAGGAATAGTCGAGACCGCAGGCTTCGCATTTCGGCGCCAGTGTAAGGAATCCCTTGAAGAGATGCCCTTGGCCGCAGCGCGGGCAACGACCGCGAATACCGGTTTGCATGGGCGGCAGCTGGGGATAGGTCTCATTCATGGCAAGTACCTCTCTCGTTCCATTCAATCCAATCATTGTATGCGTTCATATAGATGCAATCATGCTGTCAATTTGTCGAGCAGACATACTGACGCAGGCAGACGAACGTCTGCTGCCAGTGAGGCTGCATCCGTTCGATCGGGAAGATTTACGGAATCAGAAGAAGGACCCGGCCATTTCCGGGGGGCCTTCAAGTGCGTGCGCCATGAATTCGAGGGCGGTCTGGAGTTGCGGCCGCGTCACCGGGCCGCCGAGGCTGACCCGCACGGCTTCCGGCGGCGCGCCATCGACGGCAAAGGCGTCGCTGGCCATCACGCTGAGGCCGCAGGCCCGCATGTGGGTGCCGAAGGTGGATCGCGTCCAGCCCTGCGGTAGCGGCAGCCAGATGTTGAAGCTCATGGGGTCGGCGCGGTAGCCGGCAGGCAGGAGGCTGGCGGCAAGGGCCTGGCGGGCCGGAGCCTCCGAGCGCAGGAAATCGAGAATCGCGTCGGCCGTGCCATCCTCTATCCACCGCGTGGCGAGGGCCGCGGTCAGGGGCGAAGCCATAACATTGCCTGCCCGCATGGCCCCTGCAAAGGACCAGAGAGCCCGGCTGTCATCGGGCGCGACCACAAAGGCCAGGCGCAAGCCCGCACCGATGCATTTCGACAGTCCGCCGATATACCAGGTGAGCTGGGGTGCGAAGGCGGCAAGGGGGGATGGGGTGCTTGCTGGAATGAAGCCATAAGCGTCGTCCTCGACGATCGGCACGCGGTATGTGTTTGCCGTTGCGGCGATTTCCGCCCGACGCGCGGCTGACATGGTCAGCGTCAACGGGTTCTGCAGCGTCGGATTGAGGTAGATCGCCTTTGGCTTTTCGCGCATGCAGGCCTCCGCGAAGGCCTCCGGCAGGATGCCCTGATCATCCATCGGCAGGCCAACGAGCTTGAGGCGCAGCTGTGCGGCGATCGAGCGCATTCCCGGATAGGTGATGGCTTCTGCAAGCACGGTGTCACCGGGTTTGGTGAGCATTCCGAAGATTGCCAGCAGTGCTGGATGGGCGCCGGGCGCCACGAAGATGCGCTCCTGCTGCGGCGCGAGGCCCTTGCGCCCGAGCCAAAGGGCGGCGGCTTCCTTGTCCATGGCCGCGCCACCGAAACTCTGGTAGCGCAGCAGCGGAACGAGATCGCTGGCAACCGCCGACAGTCCGTCACGCATGCGGGCGAGCAAATCAGGGTCGTCCGGCTCCGGGGGCATGTTCATGGAGGGATCGACCATGGCCGCGCGGCGGCTATCCGGCGATATGCCAACGGGAAGAGGGACGCGTGCTGCATCCGCGCTGCCCGTGACGAAGGTGCCGCGGCCGACATGCGACTGCACGAGCCCGCGCTTCTGTGCTTCGAGGTAGCCGCGGGCGACGGTGGTGACGTCGATGGCGAGCCGCCGGGCAAGGTCCCGGTGCGTCGGAAGCTTGTCGCCGGCCAAGAGCTGTCCGCTGCGCAGATCCATCTCGATCAGATCGGCGATCGCCATGTAGAGAGGGCTGCTGCTGCGGCCGAGATCGGGATGCCAGTTCTTCATGACCGAGGGTTCCAAGCCAATGTAGATTGACGGTATATTGCCTGTATGCCGGCCTGTCATCCACCACCGGCGGACAAAGCGTCGCAAGGCCACCGATGGAGTTGAACGGGCGAGGTCGGAATAGTGGAGCGTCAGCCGGCGGGACGCGATCCTCCCGTGTGATGGCGACGTCCATGGTGCGGGCCAGTGCGTGGGCCGCAAGCACAGTGGCCTGTCGGCGCAGTGGTTGCTGAGGAGTGAGACTGGAAGCGTAGCAGCGGGTCGCCCGTGTGTATTGTGCGGTTGCTGCTGCCAAACCGCCCTCCGTTCGTACGGCCACTGCGGGACCGGCCCGTAGGACGGCGCATACATCCTGCAGGCCGGACAAGCGCGTCCCTCCCCTTGCCGACCACCTGCGATACCGCTCCGCGTGGTGTAGTCGCGCTCTTATCGATTGGCATCGTATCCCGCCCTGGCCAGGACGTGGTACATTTGGTGGGCTGTGTGCCGATGGCGAAGGTTTTCGTACCGTCGTGTGGCGGGCTCTCGTACGACGAACGCGAACTCTGCTTTCTGCAGCAAGGCGCAAACGATCTTCTGCCAAGTGTTTTGCGTGCCGGTGAACTTTTGTTATCAAGAGGGGCGGGGACCTGAACGACGTCCGCCATTTCTCTGGACCGGGGGATGCACCGGCCACCGGCCTCGTTTCCGCCCTCTACTCGTCTGTGGTTCCTGTGCGACCCAGCTTCACAAAGCAATGTGCAGGCCCGAGGATGCGAAGACAACGCCGTTTGAAGGGTTGCGACATGACTACGAATTCGACCCGGTTTCAGGCCGAAACCGTTCCCTTCCTCGACTGCGCCGACCGGGCCTGGGCACGCAATGCCATCGGCATCCTCGAGGGCGACGCCCGCCGCTCGGCGGATACCCATCTGGTCAACCCTGTTTTCAAGGGACTGAAGGGCATTTCCATCTACCTCAAGGACGAGAGCACGCACCCGACGGGAAGCCTGAAGCACCGATTGGCCCGCTCCCTGTTCCTCTACGGCATCTGTAACGGACGGATCAGCAAGGGCACGACACTGGTCGAAGCCTCGTCGGGATCGACCGCGGTGTCGGAGGCCTATTTTGCGGATCTGCTCGAACTGCCGTTCATTGCCGTTATGCCACGCAGCACCAGTCGTACGAAGATCGACGTCATCGAACGTTTCGGTGGTCGCTGTGCCTTCGTCGACAGCCCGTCAGAAGTTTATGAAACTGCGGCGCGCATCACATCGGAGACCGGAGGCCACTACCTCGATCAGTTCACCAATGCCGAACGGGCCACCGACTGGCGAGGCAACAACAATATCGCCGAGAGCATCTTCGGCCAGATGGAGCGGGAAGCCCATCCGGTTCCGAGCTGGGTGATCATGGGGGCGGGAACCGGCGGCACGTCGGCAACGATCGGGCGCTACATCCGCTACCGTAACCTCTCGACACGGCTATGCGTGACGGATGTCGAGCATTCGGTGTTCTACGACGCCTGGAAGGCGAGCGACATGCAGACGACCTGCACCGCGCCGTCGCGCATCGAGGGTGTTGGGCGGCCGCGTGTCGAGCCGTCCTTCATCCCGACAGTTATCGACCATATGATCAAGGTGCCGGACGCAGCCTCCATCGCGGCCGCGCATGTGCTTTCGGACCGTCTGTTCCGGCGAGTGGGTGCCTCAACCGGTACGAATTTCTTCGGTCTGCTCTGCATCGCCGACAGCCTGATCAAAGAAGGGCGCGAGGGCTCGCTCGTCACGCTCATCTGCGACAGCGGTGATCGTTATTCCAGCACCTATTTCAATCCCGACTGGTTGTCGAAGAACAACATCGACATCGCACCCTGGTGCGATGTGATCGAGACGTTCCTCGATACCGGAGCCTTCAAGGCACCCTGACTGTGTAAAAGGCAAGAGCCGAAATGGTGGGAATGACACCTCCGCCAGGCTCGTGTTGGTACTGGGTTCGGACGCGTTGTACATGTACAACCAAGAGACACCGGCATAGGCACCCGAGTCGGAAGCGCCTGTGCCCTGACCCTGCGACAATGCATACGGAGCCCGGCGGACAGAGCGGGGCAGACGTGCGCCTGAAATGCAGTTGTACATGTACAACATGAATCCCGTTGGTCTTGCCCGAAGCTCTGCCAAAAAGGGTTTGTCCGACTCAGGGAATCGGGCTAGCTTCATCAGCGCTTATTCATCAGTTTTCGAGGAAAAAGCGCAGAAGTTAATCCTGAGGCCACGATGTTGAAACAAGCCGCGACCGATCAGAGCGGAAACCTGCGCTCGCTAATTGCCTCTGATGCAGAGGAGCTGATGCGCCAGCTCCAGGCGCATCAGCAGCGAACCTTTCCGCCGACGGCCCGGAAGAGCATCCGGCAGTTCTCGTCGGCCGAGGCTGCGGAATTCATCGGCATCCACCAGGGGTATCTCCGCCAGATCGTGGCGGAAGGGCATGGGCCGGAGCCATCCTCCAACGGGCGCCGTACCTATTCCGTCGACGACATCGAGGCTTTGCGCAAGCTGCTCGACGAGGGCGGGAAGGGGCCACGCAAATATATCCGGCATCGGCGTGACGGCGAGAAGCTGCAGGTCATCTCCGTGATGAACTTCAAGGGGGGCAGCGGCAAGACCACGACCTCCGCCCATCTCGCGCAGTTCCTCGCCCTTCGCGGCTATCGCACGCTGGCGATCGATCTCGATCCGCAGGCTTCCCTGTCGGCGCTGTTTGGTCACCAGCCGGAGCTGGATGTTGGCGACAACGAAACGCTTTATGGCGCTATCCGCTATGATGACACCCGCCGGGACGTGACCGAGATCGTCCGGGCGACCTACACACCCAACCTCCACATCATTCCCGGCAATCTCGAGCTCATGGAATTCGAACATGAGACGCCAAAGGCACTGATGGCGCGCACCGATACGAACTCCATGTTCTTCGCGCGCATCGGGGAATGCCTTGCGGATATCGAAAGCGCCTATGACGTCGTGGTGATCGACTGCCCGCCGCAGCTCGGTTTTCTCACCTTGTCCGCCCTTTGCGCTGCGACGGCCGTTCTGATCACCGTGCATCCGCAGATGCTCGACGTCATGTCGATGAGCCAGTTCCTGCAGATGACCGGTGACCTGTTGCAGGTTGTGGAAAATGCGGGCGGTACGATGAACTACGATTGGATGCGATATCTCGTCACCCGCTTCGAGCCGAACGATGGGCCGCAGGCTCAGATGGCCGGCTTCATGCGTTCGATTTTCGGCAACCGTGTTCTTTCCAACGCGATGCTGAAGTCGACCGCGATTTCCGACGCGGGCCTTACCAAGCAGACCCTCTACGAGATCGATCGAGCGCAGTTCACGCGCGGAACCTATGACCGCGCTCTCGAATCCCTGACGGCAGTGAACACCGAGATCGAGGAACTCGTCAAACAGACCTGGGGACGGAAGTAAACAATGGCCAGAAAGAACATCTTCGGTGCAGATACGGATGGAGCGGCCGGCAGCAGTGCCGAAACCGGCTCGCTTGCCGATATCCGACCACTGGCCAATCTCGATCGCCCCTTGCGACGCTCCGGCCCTGTCGGTGCCTTTTCCCAGTCCCTGGGCAGCATTTCGGAAAAGGCACAACGTGCGGCCGACCTCGAGAGACAGCTTTCACATGGCCAGACCATCGTAGAGCTGGATCCTGCGCTCATCGATAGCTCCTTCGTGCCGGACAGGCTTGAGATCGACGCCGAAGGGCTGAACAGCCTGACCGAACAGATCCGTGAACACGGCCAGCAGGTTCCGATTTTGGTTCGTCCTCACCCGGATACCGAGGGGCGCTATCAGGTCGCCTACGGCCACCGGCGGCTCGCCGCCATTCGGGTGATCGGTGGAACGATCAAGGCAGTCATCCGGCCACTCACGGATGAGCAGCTGGTCGTGAGCCAAGGTCAAGAAAACAATGCCCGCACTGATCTTTCCTATATCGAGCGGACGTTCTTTGCCCTTCGCCTCGAACGCCGCGGCTTTTCGCGCGATATCATCATGTCGTCGCTCGGCGTGGACAAGGCCGCTCTGTCGCGGATGATCGCGCTGGCGAGCCGGCTTCCCGATGTGTTGATCGAGGCGATCGGCCCGGCGCCGGGCTTTGGCCGTACGCGATGGGCCGAAGTGGCGGATCTGCTCGACAACGCCCTGAAAAAAGCCAGGGCGTTGAAACTCATTCATGCCGATGAATTCAGGGCGCTGTCTTCCGACAGCCGCTTCGAGCACCTCTTCGAACAGCTGCGGGCGGCAAAACCGAAGCCCAGAAGCGGGGAGTGGCGTGCGGACGGCTCGAAGGCGGTGAAGGTCACGGAGACCGACGGCCAGCTTACCCTGAATTTCAACAAGGCTGCCGTGCCGAAGTTCGGTGCTTTCGTCGAGAAGCAGCTGGACCGGCTCTACGAGGAATTCCTGAAGGAAAACGAGGAGCTTGAACCGTAAAAGAAAAAGGCCCCCAAACGACCAAAGCCGTGGAAGCCTTCTCCTGATTTCTAGCAAGATCAAGAATCGCATTTCCATGAATCCTAGTCAAGAGTCTTTGGCACCGTTTTGGTGAGCCGATTTCTTTTGCCTGAAGAGAGGTGAAGGAAAATGCGGAATGGAAATGTGACGACGCCTTTCGGGCGGCGGCCGATGACGCTTGCTTTGGTGAAAGGTCAGCTGGAGACGGCCGACCACAATCCGAACAAGACAGTCGACAAGTGGAAAGTCTTTCGGGACGTCTGCGAAGCCAAGGACGTTTTCGGGGTTCAGGACCGGTCGCTGGCGGTGCTCCATGCGCTGCTGAGCTTTTATCCCGAAGGGGACCTTTCCGACGAACGTGGCCTGGTGGTTTTTCCCTCGAATGCTCAGCTTGCGATTCGCGCGCATGGCATTGCCGGAACGACGTTGCGCCGGCATCTGGCGGCTTTGGTCGATGCCGGATTGATTCAGCGCCGCGACAGCCCGAACGGCAAACGATATGCCCATCGCAACAGGGGAGGGGAGATCGAGGAAGCTTTTGGCTTCAGCCTCGCGCCGCTCGTTGCCCGAGCAACGGAGTTCGCGGGTCTCGCCCAGAAAGTGGCTGAGGAAAAGCTGCGCTTCAAACGTGCCAAGGAGGCCCTGACGCTGTGCCGGCGCGATGTTCGCAAGCTGATTTCGGCAGCAATGGAGGAGGGGGCCGATGGCGACTGGTCCGCGATCGAAGACCTCTATCTCGCGCTGATCGCGCGTCTTCCACGCCTGCCACGACGGGACCAAGTCGATATCGTGCTGGAAGAAATGGAACTGCTGCGCGAAGAGATCGTCAATCTGTTGGAAACACAACTGAAAACAGAAAAATCAAGCGGCAATGCTATCCAAAATGGCCAGCACATACAGAATTCAAAACCCGAATCCATCTATGAACTTGAACCTAGCTCCGAAAAAGAGCAGGGCGATATGTCGAGACAGAAAACACGCAAGGCTGTCGAACCGACCAGAGCTTTCCCTTTGGCAATGGTGCTGAAGGCATGCCCCGAGATCGGCAATTATGCGCCGGGCGGTTGCATCACGCACTGGCGCGACCTGTTGACGGCCGCCGTCACCGCGCGCTCGATGTTGGGGGTCAGCCCTTCTGCCTACCAAGAAGCTTGTGAAACTATGGGGCCGGAGAATGCAGCGGTTGCGGTAGCCTGTATCCTCGAGCGGGCCGGACATATCAACTCGCCTGGGGGCTACTTGCGCGACCTCACACGAAAAGCCGCTCGCGGCGAATTTGGCCTCGGGCCGATGTTGATGGCGGCTTTGCGGGCAAATGGCGGGGAGGGAAGGCGTACCGGCTGAATGAGGGATTTCCTCCGTTCTATGGACGTTTGAAACTCCACCGTTTTTGAAGCGCGCTCAGAGGGTGAGCCGGGCGCCTGGAGCACCCCGTTAGAGACCGTTGTCGTGTGCCAAGCGAGGAAGGCAACGAGATGTTGGCTGAAGCAGGAGAGGATTTGCAGAGCGGAGCGAAGGTAGCTGAGGGCATTTTCCCTTCTCCGCGTTGCCGATTTTCGCAGTTTTCTCTCTAATGAGAGGAATGACCGATAAGGCAATATTATCCAGCGTTATGGGTATTAGACATGTTGTGATGTTTTTCCGGGAATTGGCCATCTAACCGCACGATGGCTTGGCTGGTTGTTGTGGAATTGCCCTGTAGTTCTGCGTCACTTTCACCTCGGAAGGCTATGGATAAAGTCCTTGCGCTCAACAGCTCGGCGCCTAGCCATTCGCCGGTATGTGCATTTTTCTGAGCCATCGATACATCGTGCCTGCGCTCGACCTATGGCGAGCAGAATGCCCGGTCATTTCAGAAGCCGCCGATAGGGGGCCGATTTCCGTTCATTTGGGAATGAACAGTCGAAAAGAGGCGCACACTTTTTTGCAATCGACATCCTTTCGCGCGACGAACCGGGCTTGACTATGCGTTATTTGTCGTTTGTTATAACACTCGACAGAAAAACTTTATAGGAAGCCATGCCATGACCGTGCATCAGATCTCGCGCCATCCGCTTTTCAGTCGTCTGGCGGACCCGTCGCTGGTCAGGCAGCATGGGTATGTCGGGGGGCAATGGGTAGCGGCCGACAATGGCAGCACGATCGCAGTGATCGATCCTGCAACCGCGCTTGAGATTGGCACCGTGCCGAACATGGGCGCCGCCGAGGCTCGCCGGGCCATCGCGCTGGCGGAGGAGGCCAGGCAGGATTGGGCAGCCCTTGCGGCGAAGGATCGGGCTGCGGTCTTGCGACGCTGGTTCGATCTCATGCTCGCCAACCTATCCGACCTTGCTGCTATCATGACAGCCGAGCAGGGCAAGCCGCTTGCCGAGAGCGAAGCCGAAATCCGCTACGCCGCGTCGTTTGCCGAGTGGTTTTCCGAGGAAGCCAAGCGCGCTTATGGCGACCTTATTCCTGCGCCCAGGGCCCAGTCCCGTATCATGGTGCTGAAGCAGCCGATCGGTGTCGTCGCCGCCATCACGCCTTGGAACTTCCCTTCCGCGATGATCACCCGCAAATGCGCGCCGGCCTTTGCAGCAGGCTGCTCGGTCGTGGTGAAACCCTCCGAATTCACGCCTTACTCTGCGCTGGCTCTGGCCGAACTCGCTGAACGTGCCGGTATGCCGAACGGCATCTTCAACATTGTCACGGGGGATGCGACGTCTATCGGCGGCGAAATGACCTCCAATCCGGTCGTGCGCAAGATCAGTTTTACGGGCTCCACGCGGGTCGGCAAGCTGCTCATGGAGCAGTCGGCGAGCACGGTGAAGAAGGTGGCGATGGAGCTCGGTGGCAACGCCCCGCTCATCGTGTTCGAGGATGCCGACCTCGATGTCGCCGTGCAGGGGGTCATCAATGCGAAGTTCCGCAACACCGGGCAGACCTGCATCTGCCCGAACCGCATCTATGTGCATGAGAAAATCCATGATGCCTTCGTCGCGCGACTTTCGGTGGCAGTCGGTGCCCTCAAGGTCGGTGATGGTTTTGTCGATGGTGTGCAGCAGGGTCCGCTGATCAATGAGGCGGCTCTCACCAAGGTGGAGCGCCACGTCGCGGACGCCCTCGACAAGGGGGCCAAGATCGCAACCGGCGGCAAGCGTCATGGACTGGGCCAGACCTTTTTTGAACCGACCGTGCTGACAAATGTCGACGCCAGCATGCTCTTCGAGAGCGAGGAGACGTTTGGTCCGGTTGCTCCCGTGCAGCGCTTCTTTGATGAGAAGAGCGTCATCAAGGCCGCAAACGCCACGTCCTCTGGCCTTGCCGCCTACATCTTCACGCGCGATCTCGACCGCATGTGGCGCGTCGCCGAGCAGATTGAGTCCGGCATTGTCGGGGTCAACGAGGGCCTGGTGTCGAACGAGGTCGCACCCTTTGGCGGTGTCAAGGAATCGGGCATCGGCCGCGAAGGCTCGAAATACGGGATCGAGGAGTTCCTCGAGCTCAAATACGTCTGCATCACCCAATCGGCTGCCTGACAGCTCGCCGAACCAAGCAACCGCCGGCAATGGTGCCAGCGGGTCTCACCTGAACGCGCATGAAAAAGGGGAAACACGTGAAACTTGCGACTTCATTGAAACTGGGAGTTCTAGCCTGCGCCACCGCGCTCATGGGGGCGATGTCCTTCGCCGGCTCCGCACAGGCGGGTGCGGCACTCGATGCCATCAAAGCCCGCGGCAATCTTGTCTGCGGCGTCGGCCAGGCCGTTCCGGGTTTCTCCGCACCGGCTGCCAATGGTGAACTCGCCGGCATCGACATTGACTACTGCAAGTCGATGGCGGCGGCCATTCTCGGCGATGCCTCCAAGGTGACCTACCGCCAGACATCCTACTCGGAGCGTTTCGTTCTGCTGTCTTCCGGCGAAATCGATGTGCTGGCCCACGACACGACGACGACGCTCAACCGTGAAGGCGCCCAGAGCGCGCGCTTCGCATCGCCGAACTACTTCGACGGCTACACCTTCATGGTGCCGAAGTCCCTCGGCGTCGACAGCCCGGACCAGCTTGCGGACGCGACTGTCTGCATCCTGCAGGGATCGACCTTTGAGGTGAACACCGAGAACTTCTTCAAGTCGCGGGGCCTGAACTATACGCCGCTCGTTCTCAGTGCCTGGGAACAGCTCGACGCGGCCTTCTTTGGTGGTCGTTGCGATGCCTTCGGTGGCAATTACGGCAACCTCGCCGGTTCGCGCGCCGGCAACGGCAATGTCGATGACTACATCATCTTCCCGAACTTCATCACGCTGGAGCCCTATGCACCGGCTGTGAAGAGCGGTGATGAAGAACTCTTCCTCGTTGCACGCTGGGTCATGTTCGCTCTCGTCGAATCCGAGCGGCTCGGCATCACGCAGGCGAATGTCGCCGACCTTGCCAAGAACTCACCCGACCCGGAAGTCAAGCAGATCCTCGGCACGACGCCCGGCAACGGCAAGGACCTGGGCCTGTCCGAGGACTGGGTCGTCAAGATCGTCACGGCCGTTGGCAACTATGGCGAGAGCTTCGAACGCAACCTCGGCAAGGCTTCGCCCCTCAAGCTCGATCGCGGTCTCAACGACCTGTGGACGAAGGGTGGCCTCATGTATGCAGCACCGTTGCGTTGATGCGTAGCGAGCGCCTTCAAAACGCGCTGTTTGTCGCGGCAGCCATCGCAGTTCTTGCGTGGCTGTCGCACAATCTCGCGTCCAACCTCGCCGCCCGCGGCATCGGCATCGACTATGGCTTCCTTTGGAGCGCCACGTCGTTCCCGATCGGCGAGTCGCTGATTTCCTTCGGCTCCGGCGACAGCTATTTCCGGGCACTGCTCGTTGGTTTGCTCAACACCATCAAGCTGGCCTCCGCCGCCATCGTGCTGTCCACCGTGCTTGGACTTCTGATCGGCCTTGCGGGGCGTACCGCCCATCCACAGCTCCGTGCGCTTGCAAAAGCCTATATCGAGGTGACGCGCAACACGCCGCTCCTGTTGATCCTTGTCGTCTGCGCAACGGCCGTGCGTGTGCTGCCGCCGCCGCGCCAGGCCTGGACCCTTGGGGAATCGGTCTTCATTTCCAGCCGCGGCCTTTACATTCCGACGGTCCTGGTCGGGGATGCCGGCCCGGTTCTTGCCACCATCACAGTGCTCGCTCTTGTCTGCGGCTTCCTTTTCTGGCGCATCATGGTGCGTCGTCGCAACGAGACGGGTCACTTCCCGCGATCGGCCACGACGGGGCTGTTCCTTTCGATCGTGGGGCTTGTCGGTGTCGCCATCTATGCGCTTGGTTGGGGCGAAATCCAGAAGCCTGCGCTCACGGGCTTCAACTTTCGCGGCGGCATGGGCATGACGCCGGAATATATGGCGATGCTTGCCGGACTTTCCTTCTATACGTCGGGCTTTATTGCCGAGATCGTTCGCGGTAGCCTGGCAGCGCTGCCCAAGGGGCAATCGGAAGCAGCCCATTCGCTGGGCCTTGGACCTCTCCTGACGCTCTATCTCGTGCTGGCCCCACAGGCGTTGCGGCTTATGCTGCCGCCGCTTGCCAACCAGTATCTCAATGCCATCAAGAACACGACGCTGGCCGTTCTCATCGGTTATCCGGACCTGGTTTCCGTCGGCAACACCGCCCTCAACCAGACCGGCCGGGCCATCGAGACCGTATCCATCTATCTTCTGATCTATCTGTCGCTCAGCCTTGTGACCTCGGCGGTCATCCGCTGGCTGGAGAAGCGCGCGCAACTGGTGAAGTCATGAGTGAAATTACCGCGGCACTCCCGCGTCCTTCCAGCGGCGGGCTCGCCGGCTGGCTGCGCCCCTACTTCCATCCTTGGTCGCATGCTGTGCTGACAGTGGCGATCACCGGCAGCCTTCTTTACCTCTTCTTGCGTTTCTACGGATGGGCCGTCACCGATGCCGTCTTCGGGCAGGCCTCGCCGGAGACCTGCCGTGCGGCTGCAGGTGCCTGCTGGGCCTTCCTGCATGAGCGCTATCACATCATCCTCTTCGGCAGCTATCCGGCCGACCAGTATTGGCGGCCGACGCTCGCTGTCGTGCTGGTGCTCGCGATCCTCATACTCAGTGGCTTCCGGCGTTTCTGGAAGCCGGCCCTGGCGCTTGCCTGGGTCGCTGTCATGGTCATCAGCCTGGTCCTGATGGGCGGCGGCATTTTCGGCCTGCCTGCGGTTTCCACCAGTCGCTGGGGTGGCCTGCCGCTTACCGTCGGCCTGTCTGCCTTCGGTATCGTCCTGGCACTTCCGCTGTCGGTCCTCATCGTGCTCGGCCGCCACTCGAAGGCCACCGTCATCCGCCGCTTCTGCTCGCTCTATGTGGAAATCGTGCGTGGCCTGCCGCTGATTGCGGTGCTGTTCATCGCTTCGACCATGCTGCCCTTCTTGTTGCCGGGCGGCAATCTCATCGACAACATTCTGCGCGCGCAGGTCGCATTGATCCTGTTCCAGGCCGCCTATCTTGCCGAAGCGATCCGCGGTGGTCTCGAGGCCGTGCCGCGTGGCCAGTCGGAGGCCGGTCACAGCCTTGGCCTTTCCAATGGCCTGATCTCCCGCCTCATCGTGCTGCCGCAGGCCTTCCGGATTGCGCTGCCGGCGATCATCAATACCTTCATCGAGTCGATCAAGGATACGACGCTGATCAGCATCATCGGCCTTATCGACGTGCTTGGCGGAGCACGCGGGGCGATTGCCGACGGCGCATGGCTCGGCTTCTATCGCGAAGCCTACCTCGTCGTCGGTGGTGCCTTCTTCATCTTCTGCTTCATTCTTTCGATCCATTCCCGCCGGCTTGAGCGGGAGTTCGCCAATGAGAAGCGTTGAGGATGGGCAGCAACGAAACAGTGCTGGCGGACGGGGGCTCCATGCAGACCTACAAGACGCTCGTCCAGGATACGCTCAATGAGCAGATCTATCAGCAGATCAAGGAAAAGCTGATCATCGGGGAGTTCCGTCCCGGTGACCGGCTGGTGCTGAGAAACCTGGCCGCGGCCCTCGGCACGAGCGTCGTCCCTGTCCGAGATGCGCTCCAGAAGCTTGAAAGTCTCGGTGCGTTGCGTCTCGAACGTACCTTCGTCGTTCCGCGGTTGACCATCGCGGAGCTCACGGAAATCCGTGATATCCGCGTTGCCCTCGAAGGGCTTTCAGCCGCTCGCGCCGCGAGGGCTGCGACACCGGAAAGCCTTGCAGGTCTGCGCATCCATTTCGACGCCATGGTGGAGGCCGCGCACACAAACGACACCAGCCGGTTTCTGCGCGCCAATGCACGCTTCCACCTGCATATCGCGGATATGAGCAACTCGCCGATCCTGCGCGACATGATCGAACCGCTCTGGTTGCGCATGGGTCCTTCGGTACGTCTGGCCAAGGCCGAGCCCGGCAAGCTGACCGATGCCATTCCCGACCACGAAACGGCATTTGCGGCCATTGCGACGAATGATGCCGCCACGGCCCGCAAGGCCGTCGTTTCAGATGTCGTCAACTGTTTCGGCATTCTGGCGGACTCCTTCCAGGAGGCTGGCGAATGACCGCACGGTTCGATGCCGCCGAAGCCGAAGGTGTCGTATGGCGCCATTTCGGCGTGACTGGCCAGGCCAGCGAGCTTGGTGGCGAGCGCACCCAGAATTTCCGAATCCGGACGCCCGAGGGCTTGGCCTTCACACTCAAGGTCTCGGACCCGCAGGAGAGCCCGGATGGCACCCTGCTTGAGAGCGCCGCGCTTCGGCACATCGAACACGCCGCCATGGATGCCGCGGCGCCGCGTGTCCTGCCTGCCCTGAACGGCGAGAGCTCCGTTTTCCTCGGCATCGAGGATGGTCGCCATCTCCGGTTGCTGACCTATATCGAAGGTACGCCGTTCTCCTTCATCGACACGCCGACAAGAATGCTGCGTCGTGCTGTTGGAGAAGCGGTTGCCAGCCTGGATGCGGCGCTTGAAAGCTTCGTTCATCCCTATTTGCGTCAGCGTGACCTCATTTGGGACGTCAAGAACATTGCGCGCCTGCGCCCCTTCCTGGCATTGATCGACGAGGATCGTCGGCCGCTTGTCGAAGCGATGCTCGACCGCTTTGAAACCGTCGCGGGACCGCACATGGCCGCACTGCCCGCGCAGGCCGTTCACAACGACATGAACGGCCAGAACATTCTCGTCGCCAGCGAGGCGAAGGACCGCCTGTCCGGCTTCCTTGATTTCGGTGACCTCGTCTATGCGCCGAGGCTCGTGGACCTTGCGGGTGCCGCCTTGCTCCAGGTTCAGGGTGGCGAGAATGATCTGCGCAACGCCTGCGATGTCGTCGAAGCCTATCGTCGGGTTTTGCCCTTGAAGGATCTGGAGATCTCGCTGCTACCGGAATTCATGATCGCGCGCTGCGTCATCAACGTCGTGGTCACGGAGCTCCTTGCGACCCGCGATCCAGCCAACCGCTCCTACATCATGAAGAACAATCCCGTGTCCTGGATGCGGCTGGAGCGGCTTTCGGCCCTGCCGCAAAATCCGTTCAGGAACACCCTCTAGCAGCGAAGGTGCATGCCATGAGCTTACCCGTGATGATCAACGCGTTCGACAGCCGGAACGCCGGAACCCTGGATGAGCGCACGCGCGATCTGGTGGAACGTCGCCAGCGCGTCCTTGGTCAGCCCTACCGCATGTTTTACGAGGAGCCTGTCCATTTCGACTGGGCGAGCGGCGTTCGTCTCTACGATGCCGCCGGCAATGCCTACCTCGATGCCTATAACAATGTTCCCTGTGTCGGCCATTGCCACCCGCGCGTCGTTGCCGCCATCGCCGAGCAGGCGGCAAAGCTCAACGTGCACACGCGTTATCTCGACGAAAGCATTGTCGGCTATGCCGAGCGGTTGCTTGGCCATTTCCCTGCCGAAACCAATCGCCTGATGCTGACTTGCACCGGTAGCGAAGCCAACGACCTCGCTCTGCGTATCGCGCGCAACCATACGGGTGGCACCGGCTTCATCGTCACCGCCAATGCCTATCACGGCATCAGCCACGCAATCGCCGCCATGTCGCCCTCTCTCGGCCCGAACGTGCCGCTGGCGGTGGACGTGCGCACCGTCACGGCCCCGGATCCACGCCTTGCCGCTTCGCCGGAAGAGGTTGGCAGGTTCTTCGAGCGCGAGGTCCAGGCCGCCATTGCCGACATGCAACGTCATGGCATCCGTCCTGCCGCCCTGCTGGTCGATACGATCTTCTCCAGTGATGGTGTCTTTGCCGAACCGGCCGGCTCCCTTGCGGGAGCAGTCGCGGCGATCCGCGCAGCGGGTGGCCTCTTCATCGCCGACGAGGTGCAGGCGGGTTTCGGCCGCATGGGCTCGCATATGTGGGGCTTCCAGCGTCACGGGCTGGTGCCTGATCTCGTTACAATGGGAAAACCCATGGGCAACGGCTACCCCATCGCCGGTGTCGTCGCGCGCGAGGAGGTGTTGGAGCGTTTCGCCCGCGAAGCGCGCTACTTCAACACCTTCGGTGGCAACCCCGTTGCTTGCGCCGCGGCCACTGCCGTTCTCGACATTCTCCGGGATGAGGACCTGCAGGCGAACGCATCGAAGGTCGGTGCGCATATGAAAGCCGGCTTCGAGGCGCTGGCGAAGCGTCATGCGGCCATCGGTGATGTCCGCGGGCAGGGCCTTTTCCTCGGCGTCGATGTTCTCGACCCGGAAGGTGTCCCATCCCCCCGCACCGCAAGCGACCTCGTCAATGCCCTGCGTCGCCGCCGCGTGCTCATCAGCGCGTCGGGGCCGCTCGGCCATGTCCTGAAGATCAGGCCACCGCTGCCCTTCTCCATCGCCGATGCGGATGAGCTTCTGCAGGTCTGCGATGAGGTTCTAGCCACCCTTTAGGACGTCGCAATTCAGATCAATCGCGCCGCCGCTGCGGCGTGGCGTAGCAATGCAGGAGGATGCTCGAATGGCGGGCGAAAACATCATACGTGCCGACGATCTTCACGCGGACACCATGCGGATGCAGGTGTCCGCGACGGATGTCGCTATCGATATCGAGAGGATGCACAAGTGGTACGGGGAGTACCACGTTCTCAGGGATATCGACCTCAAGGTGATGAAGGGCGAACGCATCGTCATCTGCGGGCCGTCGGGTTCCGGCAAGTCGACGATGATCCGCTGCATCAACCGCCTTGAAGAGCATCAGAAGGGTCAGATCGTCGTCGATGGCATCGAGCTCACCAACGATC
>VFQN01003395.1_pt1 | contig 22879 bp, 37 predicted proteins | sample 3512371 | NCBI WGS metagenome assembly VFQN01 (sample SAMN10412370, study PRJNA504923) | tailings metagenome | isolation source: Replicate 2 from Balatoc abandoned mine | place: Philippines: Itogon, Benguet | collected 2017-08-28
TGCGCACTCTGCCAATGAAGTTGGTGACTAGGAAGAAGTTATGGAAGTTGTTCTGAGTCCCCCCAGACACCACGGGACCACCACGCTTGACCCCCCTCTCAGAATTGATCCGAAACACGTGAACTACATTATTACATACCAATATATCGTTTGCAGTAGATAAAAGGGGTCACTTGCTGGGATGGTCATTTTTTTCTGGATCCCCCCCCTCCTGGGAAGAAGCACAGAAGAAGACAAAAGAGAGGTTCTGGAAGAAGACGCGCAACACACCACCTTCACCGCCAGCAGGCAGAGGTGAGAGTACCGTCAGCTATGTACAAGTCCCACACCAGGTCCCACACCGTCGAAGTCGCAGCACGCCGGCACTTTGGGATCACACGCTCCGTCAAGGCAACCCACACGCTATGATGACATGCAACGCTTAACCATCACGTCAACACCACCGCTCCCCTCCATCGTAGGTCCCTTGGTCATCTATCGCTGAGCGGGCGGCGGGGCGCCGGCCGGGGGGTGGCCCGACGGCTGCATGGGCATGCCGTACGGCGGCGGAGCGGCGTAGTACGCCACAGGGGCGGGCGCGCCGGGGTACATCGGCATGGGCGGCGGCGCGGCGTAGTAGGCGCCCGGGGCCCCAACAGGCGGGGCCACCATGTACATGGGGGCCGCTGCGCAGTGCTGCGGGGCGGGGGCGGCCGCCTTCATGGCGTTGTTGGGCGTCCACTTGAGCGCGATGGACACGAAGCCGTGCTGCTTCTTGCTCTTCTTGCTAACCACGGGTGCCTGGATGCGGTCGGAGCCTGACTCGCGCGCCTTGGCCAGCGTGAAGGACACCAGGCCGATCACGTCGTCGCGGCCAACGTCCTCGTCCTGGGGGCGAGGGATAGGGGAGGGGGAGGGGGAGGAGCAGGAAAGGGTCAGGGAGGGAGGTGAGGACACGTGGGTTGTTGAGCGAGTGGGCCTGTGGGGTGTGCAAGTGTTTCCGGAGTGATACAAGGCAAGCTGTGGAGCGGGCTTGAAGCAAAATGATGTATGGGCAAGCGGCAGTTTCAGGGACTGGTTGTAGAGCACATCGGTGGGAAGCACAGACTTTGGGGTGGAGGGCGCTGTCCCCATCGGTTTGGCTTCCGGCGGTTGTAGCAGCTGACGCGACCCATGGGCACGTCGCGAAGGCGACGTGAAGCAGCGGAAGGTAAGACAGCTGAAACGTGCCTGGGCTTCGTGTCCTCACCTTGATCTCGATGTCCACGCCGTTCTCATTGATGACGTTGAAGCTGAAGGTCTCGTTCCACACGGGGTTCTTGCCCCCATCGACGGCCGTGCGCGTGCGGAACTGCTGTCCGCCGCAGCGCACGATGCAGTAGGGATCCTGCTTGCCGAACCAGTCGGAGTCCTTCAGATCCTTGGCGAACTCAATGGTGATGGACATCACGCCAGCGTCCAGGGCCATGGTGACGAGACTTGGCGAACGTCGGTCGCAGGGTCTGGAGGCGAGAGAGAGCTAGCGTCCGACGAACGGTGAGGATAGATATGAAAGAAACTTCCTGATTGAGAGTAGTAGATGCTCAGCAGCGTCTGAAGGTAAGGTACAAGACAGTTGCGCTGAGGGCAGTTGAGAAGGCGTCCTAGTGTAATTGATAGACGTGGTAGCTGTTAAGTATGCTTTGAAGGACCTCAGGACATATATATGCACAAATGGTGCTCAGCTACTGTCGCTGAATGGGCCGAATCGCTGCCGCGGCTTGGGCCCAACGCCGTACGGTTCGACCCGCCCGAGGCAGCTGCCGAACTACCAAACGACTGGCGAGGCGGCGAGGTCCACCTGATCGCAGAAAACCACATATTTTCACATCTACGGGCCTTTCGGGCTCGTCCCATGACCTGTATCATGTTGGACCCGTCGCATCAACCCGTTGCAGCTGTCACGCACGTGCTGGCATCCCCAGGTACGTTATTACGGTCCCTCCAGAAACAACCACTCCCCACACACTACTGTGCCCTTACCGCTCACAACATGCATAAGCCATTGCCTGTGCTTCAAGCGTCACTGTCACTGTCACAAAGCGTAGCGGCGCCCAATTGACTCATCGGGCTTGAACCTACGTCCATCGGTAGGCCCCACCAGCAGGACAGTCATATTACCAAAGCCCGATTACAAGCACACCCTTTCTAACTATGAGCTCTAGCCAACGGAGGAGCTGCAGTGCGACACCTGAGGGGTGGGTACGCGTAGAACGCGAGGAAACCATGTAAGGCGGGAGGGGTGGGCCACACGCCGCGCTACATGGAATCATTGTCCTATATAGTAGCCCAACGTAGAGCTTACCTAATCGTCAGCATTAGTCATAATTATGCAGGCGCTCATGCAACGCCGCAGAGCAGTTCAAAGTAACATCAAAGCACGAGTGCAGCACGTACGATATGGTTGGTGCAAGGCCTTTGCCGAACAGCTACAGACAGTGTCGCACGTACGCCTGCCGTGTACCGCACAGCCGGCCGCCCGTACCGACCGTCACCCCAGTGTGGGGCCACCAAACGAGGTCAGCACATACCGGTACAGTCCTCACACCCAACAGGGTCCGCAAGCCTTCCCAGCCCTTTCACCACACACCTTGCTCTCAACCCGCGCCATCCCCCTTTTGCTTCCTTGCCCTGCCCTGCCGTGCCCAATCCACTCCCTGTCCTGCGCCGTGCGGAACCCCCATCAGTCCACCTCCATCTCCCCCGCACCCGCCGCCACCACCGCCCCCGGCGGCTTCAGGAGCGCCAGGCACGGCCGGCACATGCATGCGGCCGCCACTGTTGAACGCCTGGATCCCCACTTCCACCACAGCTGTGAAGCCTATGGAGGCCCAGAACGAAGCAGGTGGTGTGGAGTTCTGCACCATGTTGGCCCCAGCGTACGAGTATTGTACCGGTAAAGCGCTCCGCTGACGAGGATGTCTGGGTGTGTGGGAAGGCGGGGAGTAGGGGAACGAGGACGGGATGTGGATTCCGCAGAGGACTTAGGGCCTGGAGAGACGTGTCCAGGTCTCCCTCGCACATATCGGCCATGTGTGGAGACCAGCACGTGAGGAAAAAGGGGGATAGGGCCCCGCCGGGCAACTCGATACCGGTATGGGAGCCTTAGTGAGGTGACGCAGTCCAGCTGCCGTTGCACCCACATCAAGTCCTTGTGCAGGTACGGTATCCCATGCCGCCATGCGTTCGTTGTTGCTATGCCATGAACACGGCAACGGCTGGGCCTACAGTAGCCCAACGCCTGAATCATTTCTTTACCCTGCGTCCCAGGACCTCCCAGAACCTCCCAGTACGCAGGACACATTTGCAATTTGCACCATGCACAGGCCGCTGTCCGGCTCTCAGCACGCTGCCTGCTACCCACCGTCTTGCTGCCTGACACAGGTCGTCCTCCACCAATCCCGCCCGCGGGGGGACCCGGCCTCACCCAACTCGCGCCCAGCTGCTTAGCTGAATGGGCCATACTTCTTTTGCAGCTGCTCCAGCTCCGCAGCGGTCAACTTCTTGACGAGGCTGAAATCCACCTGCACCTTAACCATGTGCCACTCCTCCTCATGGATGAACTCGCCAGCATCGTCCTCAACCACTTTGCGCGCCTTCGCCGTCGCCGTCGCCTCGTCAGATGGCAGTGGTCGCTGGTGTTGCGGAATGTCCGACAGCTCGCAGGCGAGCTTCTCCTTTGCCGCAGCCAAAGCCTCCTCCGGGCTTTCCCCGGCTCCAGCGGCGTCCTCAACATCGGGGACAAACACCCCGTAAAAGCCCTCGCGGAACCGCTGAGCACATCCCCAATACTCCAACGGCTCCACATCATGTGGGGCAGTGTGGCCATAGCTTGCAATCGTGCTTGCGCCCTGCACCTTAGCGGCCATCCGTCGCGAGTTGACACTGCCTACCAGTGGCTTCTTGACTCTCGACGACACAGGTTGGATTCCTGGAGAGACGGATGCTGTAGTGAAGGTTTGAGACTTACAGTCTTGCAGCCAAGCAGCGTGCCCGGCGTAAGCAGTCCAGCGTGATAACAACACGAGGCCTTGCTTGGCCTTCGCAGTACTTTCTGAGCTCGTCAAACTAGTGCAGACTTCTGCAAGTCCAATTCGTCATTATGATGGGGCGATGGGGCCGTACACGGTGCAGTACATCCTGGTACATCGGGCCCGCCCCTTCTTGGATGCGTACGACAGGTCCACACTGACAGGTCTTGGCAGCTCTGCGGAGAAAACTCCTCCAGCTAGCGCTGTGCACGAAGGACCCTCGCACAATCGCATACCAGCACACCCGCTGGCTCACATACGGCGATCCAGCATAATCAGGAGGCCATAATGCTGTGCGCCCTTGGTGCGCCTGCTGCGTCCGCTCCAGCTGTGCACCGCAGGGGAGCCCTGGTGCACCGCTACCGCTCCTGGGCTGCAGTGGGTATACCCACTGCAGCCCAGGAGGACGCCACAGCTCGCTCACGCCACCATGCATGAACCACCACCACAGGCCCATCACCAGCAAGCGCGCAATCCCCCCGGTTGTCGGCCTGAATCGGGCGTTGACCAAGATCTTGCGTACAGAGCCCTACCGAGGAGGCAATGACCTCCATGCAACCATTCAACACACCGTGGGTCACGTGCACCACCGCTCAGCGCAACACGCATGCTCGAGTCGCCCGTCCTTCGACTCAAGCAAACTCAGGCAACGTTAAATCCAAGGCCCAACCTGGACAGAAGATGCATCCGCGCCCCACCAAAACAGTGGCCCCTGCGCCATAATGCAACCCGCCGCATGCACACTTGGGCTTCGGTACTTGCCCCTCCGAAGCATGCGCCGCCCCCGCACGCGCCCGGCCCCCCGCTGCTGGCAAGGGAGCCCCCTGCTGTGACCTTGGGTCCCGAGCAGCTGGCCGGGAGCAGCTGATGACCATCACCACCACAAGCCCGTCCCCGCCGGTGCGCCAGTCCTGGTTCATACCTGGGCAGGAGGTTTGCACGCGCACTCCCACAAAGCGCGCCCTGCCTTTGTCAAAATGCCTTCCTACACGCGCAACATCCACCCGCAATTGTACCATGGTACAACACACTACTAAGGGCTGCTTTCCTCTTAGCAGCACGCACCCCCCCAACCCATCCCGCTGCTTGCAGGGGAGCCCCACCGTAGCCTTGAGCAGCTGACCACCATCTCCACCGCCGGCCCTCAAGGGCTGCCTGCACCTCAGCAGCACGCGCCTCCCGCACAGTCGCCCGCCCCCCCGCTGCTGGCAGAGGTGACCTTGGGCCCCGAGCAGTCGAACTGGCCGTAGTGCACCGCCCTGTCGCCCATGACGGTGAAGTGCGGGGCCAGCCACGTCTCTCCCACCATGGAGGCGGTGTTGCCGCACACCAGCATGGGCTTGTTGGTGATGAACCTGGTGGGGGGGAGGGAGAGGGAGGGGGAGGGCGTGTGGGTTAATACATAGTCCACCATGGAGGCCGTGTTGCCACACACCAGCATGGGCTTGTTGGTGATCAACCTGGTGGGGGGGAGGGAGAGGGGGGGGGGGGGGCGTGTGGGTTAATACACAGTCCACCATGGAGGCCGTGTTGCCGCACACCAGCATGGGCTTGTTGGTGATGAACCTGGTGGCGGGGGGCAGGGAGGGCGTTTGGGTTAATACACAGTCCACCATGGAGGCCGTGTTGCCGCAGACCAGCATGGGCTTGTGGGTGATGAACCTGGCGGGGGTGCAGGGAGAGGGAGGGGCGGGTATGGGTTAATACACAGCCCCAGGGCGGGCGAGAGAGGGTGGGCATGATAGGCGGGCGTGTTGCTACACACCAGCATGGGCTTGTTGGTGATGGACCTGGGTGTAAATGTGTAAGGGTTCATACACGGCTTGTCCAGGTCGTACGCGTGTTACCGGTCCGTAAAATATCCCAGGTACAGCACTGTACTGCACACAATTGCGCAGTTACCTGTGGGGGTCGTGCAGGTCGTAGGTGTGATACAGGTGCAGCTGCGTAGGTTGCAAATGCAAGTGTAATATTCTCCCAAAAATATATCTACTCCATTCATATAAATACATCTTATACTTGTACACACTCACCTGTGGTGGTCGTCCAGGTCGTAGGCGTGTGCGTGTCCGGGTATGGTCCCCTTGTACACAGCCACCTGCCCGTAGTCCTCACACAGGTCCTCGATCTGGCCCGGCACCTTGAACAGCCTGTACGGCAAAGGGGGGCCGGGGGGCACCACGCCCGTACATGCGGTTACCGTACTGTGAAAAGCAAGGTTCCCTGCCCCGGGGCACGATCGGCTATGGGCCCCGAGGTCCAGCCCTTGATCACCCTACCTCCGTAGTACCGCTGTAGCAATGCGCCTGCCTGTGCATATGCCGCAAGTGCACTCACAGTCATAGGCATAATAGTTTAAATCATTCGTAACCTAGCAACGGATAAAGTAAAAGTTACCATGGCCGAAGCTGCCGCGCCATCGCACACTGTTGCGCATCGCATATCGCCGTTGGCTGGGGGCGTGAAGTGTGCCCGTCCGCAACGATGTCAGCGTGCAACAATGTGCGATGGCGCCGCGGCAGTGTTGGCCATGGAAACGTTTACTTGAGCTGTTGCGATGTTACGAATGATTCAAACTTGTATGCTTATGACTGTGAGTGCACTTGCGACATAGGCACAGTGGACGCATTGCCACACTGCTACAGCGGTACTCCCGAGGATGATTGAGGGCTGGGCCTCGGGCCCCACAGCCGATCCTGGCCCCGGGGCGGTTATCTCCATTGCCTTGTAATGAGCTATGGGCAGCAGTCTTCAACCTGGCCCGGAATACTGAACAGCCTGCGCTGCCGGGAAGGGAAACGGTACCGCCGCACGGTTGGCAACAATGCAAAAATAACACATCGTGGAGTACTGTGGGCGCGGTGAATGCGGCTGCTCAAACCCGCCCGGCACCTTGGCAAGCCTGCAGTGTTGGGCACGAGCAATGCGCGCGAGAGTGCGGTGGGAAGGGCTAATAACCAGTTGCCAAGGAGGTTTGCGTCTAGATGCGTGGGGAACTGGGCGGGTTATTATGATTCCCAGGCAGGGGGTTGCGTCCGCCTGCGGGAGCCGGCCAGGTACCGGTACCCAAGCTTGACGCACACCGGACAGCCCAAGCGTCAGCTGAAAGGGAGTGTGTGCAGGAGGATGTGCACCAGGAAGCTTGGCGAGGAGGCTGCTGGGCGGGGTCCGGTGCATGGCTCGCTCCACCCTGTCCCGGTGCCTGCGAGTGGAGCCCCACCCCGTTTGCTGCGCCCCGTACGCCGTACTACCCTGGCGAGCAACCCGTCTGCCGTGCACCCGCAGACACTCTGAATTTTCTAGGCTCTGGCATTACAATTCCTGTCTTACGATACGATTTACTATCCCTGCACTGCCCCCTACTACGGTACACACCCTGAAGTCGGGCGCCACCGCTACGGGAACCCACCTGTAGGTGATGCTGTAGAAGCGGGCCTCTCCCAGCAGCTCCTGGGGTGTGGGGAAGCGAGGTGGGAGGTTCAGAAGGGTCAGCCATGCTAAAAGGTCAGCCGCTAGCTGTGTAGATACCCTTGCTTGGTCCACCCCCTCTCTCCACATGTCGCTGCCCACTACCCTACGTTCCTGAGCTGCAGGCCGCAGATACAAGGGCACAACACGCCCCTTCAAATTGCTAGCAGGGAGTGGATGTGTGGACTTGCGCACGGGGCATGCGTGTGCATGTGTGTTAGCAGCACAGGGGCCCGCCGGACCCCACCTTGAGCTCCGGGTCGTGCACCACAATCTCCTCGCACTCCAGCTGCCGCGGGTCCGTGAACCCCACCTGACCGGGGCAGGGACAGCCACCAGGGATTGTGGCAAGCCCGTGAGCATCTGAAAGCACAGACTCCGACGTGCGGCAGGTGCAACTGGACCAGGCTCAGCGCCCGATACAACACGGCACAGTGTGCTTTAGCCCGTGCCACAGCCAGCTTTGCTGCTGACATGATGACAGCTACGCAGCCGAATGTGAATGACGTATGAGGCAGCTGGAGAAAGCCGCCGCACGATATGGTTAAAGGTCCTACTGCCACCACCCCACTCTCGCACCCGCACATCCGCACCACACCGTCCGCGCCCCGTCCGCCCCATTCCTCACGCTCCTGCGCCCCCCACCTTGCGGCACAGCCGTACGAAGTCGTTGACGTACAGCGCGCCCGCCAGGCACTCGCCCAGCAGTACGGGGTGCGTACGGATGGCGGGCGGCAGGCGGCGGTCGCAGTACACGTCGGAGAAGTGCATCTCGCCGCCGGGGGCCAGCACGCGGTACGACTCGGACAGCACACGTGCCTTGTCGGGGGACAGGTTGATCTGGGTTGGGACGGGTGGGCAGTTGGGCACGTGGCCGGGGGCAGGCTCGTCAGAGGAGGGTTAGTCTGCAGCGCCAGGACGCGCGGATTGTGGAGTGCGGGTGGTGGATTGTGGATTGTGGCTGGTAGGTCGTGGATTATGGCTGGTGAAGGTCAACTCGAGCAGGATGCTGGTCTGCGGGGCGGTGGGGGAGGGCATGCGGCATGCGCCGTGCTACGGTTACCCTACACGCGGGGCATGTTGGCCGGAAATTAGGTTGGTATGCGGCGTGGTGGGGTCGCCCAGGTGGGCGTTGGCCTGTTGATTCTCGGGGGACAGGTTTTGACCGCAAGGTACAGGTGCACGGGCAGTGGAGGGTGCATCCTGCGTAGACACGTGTAAAAACGGTGGACACGGCGGTAAGTACGGTAAAGTACGGCTTGGCCGGCGCTGCCAAAGGTGAGGTTCGGTGGGCTCATCAGACAGGTTTAGCAGCTAAGCGATAGGGGCGGGGCCGGTGGTGGGACAGGATGGGTGTGGAGGGCGCGCGGTGGCGGTTGACTTGCAACTCACCACGCAGTCGCTGATTACCAGGCCGACGCCCACATCTGGGTTGTTACACAGCAACGCAGCGTATTCCATAGATGACTGTGGGTCCTTTAACACGATGTAACCAATAATATTGGTATACTTTGCATACATGGTGTGCGCATCACCCTACCACGCAGTTGCTGATGACCAGGTCCACGCTCTCGTCCGGGATGCCCGCGCGGTCCAGGTACTCGATCTCCCCCGCCACGAACCGCATGTTGACACGGCCGTAGCCCAACGTGTCACGGCAGTAGGCCTCCGCGTGCGCCTGGGCCACCTCCAGCTGGGCAGGCGTCATGTCCACGCCTGTGCGTGGGGTGGCGGAGGGAAGGCGCTTGTGTGTTCACGTGCTTTACGGCGCGGTTGTGGGTTAGGGCAGGACGTGCGCCTGGGCCACCTCCAGCTGGGCCACTGTGCGTATCCACGCGGTGCTGAGGACGGGGCGTGGGTTACCGGTGCAGACACGTGGAGCAAGCAACCGGCAAGAAGCTATCTTACTGTTCGGTGTTCACGGTAATGCCACAAACAATAGTCTCACCAATGACGCTGCCCTTCTCGCCCACCAACTTGGCCGCCACGTAGCAGTCCCGCCCGCTGCCGCACCCCAAGTCCTGGGAAATAGTAACAGGGGTGCAGGAAAGCGGGGGTTCCACCGACGTTACAGCCCGCACACAGCAAGGCAGGCAGGGTAGCTATGACACGCAAAGCTGCGGCAGCAGCACCGGTAGCAGCAGCGGGGCAGCGGCACCGGATGGCAGCCAAAAGGGATGGCGGCGGCCACGGGAGCAGTACAGTAACACACTGGAGAAACACAATGTCACCCCGGCGACTGCCCAGCCCCAGGCACCTGAGCTGGCGTCCAGCCGTCTCCACCCTCCTTCCGTACCCACACTTCCCACGGTCCCGCCCCCACGCTGAGGTTCTTTGCAGGTCAACACTCTCGGTCGGTACCCCGGGCACAATCGGCAGTGCAAAACGTCCTCCCCTTTCCGCCCTGCACCCATCCCTCTCCACCCCACCCCGCCCTGCAGCCACCCCGTCCCACACCAGTCACAGAGCCTCTGCTCGACTCCCGTGCTAAGCCCCCAGACCGTGCGTTGCCGGACTGCATCATGGGCATACGAGCGTTCCCCGCCCTCCCTTCTGTCGCCCAACCCTGCAGCCACAGCCCCCTCTCCACCCGTCCCCGCCCTGCAGCCAACCCGTCCCTCACCAGCACACGCAGCCCGTCAACGCCCAGGGGGATGGGGTTCCCGCAGCCGTAGAACTTCTCCTTCACCTCCGCCGGTACGGCACCCAGCGCCGCCCGTACGGCAGGCGGGGGCGGCTTGCATGCCGTACAGGCGCTCGTACGGAGGTCGTTGCTGGTCTTCAGAGTCTGGTACCGACAAGGGCAAGGGCAGGGCAAGTGCATGTGCCCACATGTTTACCCAATCGACATGACGCTGGCGGCATGAAGTTGCGTACTCGGGTGCGGGGAGGGGCGTGGGCAGCAGCAGCGCGCCACACGTGCTGGCACGGAATGATCTGGCCCCGGAGTCCAGACTTGTTCCAGTCCACTCACTTCCCCATAGTACTCCTTGACGCTCTGTTTGACCGCCGCTTGGTCAGAGCCCAGCTGTTTCGCATTGGTCAACTCTGCCAGGGCAGCTGGCTCCACCGGCCCTGCCTTTGGTGCGTCGACCGCAGACGAGACCGCTGCATGGTCAGATGGTATCAAATGAAATAATACACAATGACGTTACCTACAGTTATCACAACACGCTTTTCCAAGGCCGGAAAATGCGAGGATGGAAGTGACGATGCGGCCAGGCTCCCAGCGCAGCCACGAGCTATGCAGCGGGAAAGTGCTGAACAGAGTTTCATTTTTCTCCACGCTGCAGGCAGGTGCGCCCCTTGGGCATTCTGCCCCTGCTTCGCCACCTCCACCAACCCACCTTGTGCCGCGACACTCATCCGCGTGTTTTGCGCCTGTATCCTGCTGCTGCTGTTGGAGATAGCTCTGTATGTTACAGGCGCTAGTACTGCAGCCCTAGACGCAGGAACGACTGCGGTTCCGCGACGCTCAAGGTGCATACGCATAATAATGGCAACGCGAAACGGGTAGAGCCCGCTAGTTATTTAGTAACATACCGGTCGTATATGGGTAGTAAGTATCAGGCGAATTTCATGCCTACGGCGCATCTGAGCTTGCCTCCCGGGGGAGTCTGTCGTGCGCTTCTGGTTGCCTCGGCTGCAGGCCTGCAGCCCCCGTGCTAACAGTCAGGCATGGCCGCATGCCACGGCCTGTACGTGGTATGTGCTCCATTTTGCAGGGGAGCTGATACGGCCTGATGCTTTATTGCCGTCAAAGGAGTAATGCCTCTGCTTGGCAGGCGCCCTCAGGACGGCTTGTGGCACCCCCTGCCCCAGCGCACCCTGTCCATGGGGCAACCCCAGATTGCTGCAGCATGCAGCCTTACCTCAAGATGTACAAGAACATGGTCGTCACTGTTCAAGTTAATTCTTCCGAAAGTTAAAGGTCCATGCAGCAGCCTCGGCGGCAACATGGCAGCTGCAGCAGCACGAGCGGCGGTTGCCACGGTTGGCCGTTGCGGCCCCAAAATGATTCCTTGGGAAGGAACACCGTTTGCTGCTTCCATGTCGCTTGCATGTTAGACAACTTGCTGTGCTGATACCGACAAGCATAATCTGTGCCGCCGCGTCAAATGCCTTTGAAGCACGCAAGAGGAGCGCAACCCCGTGGTCGAGGCGAAAGGCGCACCTAGGACTTCCACCAAGGAAAATAGCTCTTACCTTGTATCCACTCGCACGTATTTCCCGCTCTAGCGTGCTGGGAGCCCTTTCCTCTCCAGTGCGTGCGGTGCACGACGGATGGGCACCGCGCTATCGCTCTGTATCGCGCCTACACATTATGCAAACTTATTACAGGTATCACAAGCTATACCTGTCGCGCTGGTCAGGGCTTTAATTGACGGCTCGTTGGGAGCTCAGCTGGTCGCTCCCTTGCTCCCATCGTGCCGCCCCAGGCCGTGCGGAATGCCAACCTGGAAGGAATCCGAGCCTGCCTGGAGGGACGCCCAGAACTGGTAGTACGAAGCAGCTTGACCGATAGTGAGACGGTGCGTCAATGCGAAACCAGTAGCAGTAACGACTCAGCCCACCTGCCTCTCGACTGTTGCCCGCCGTGCGCCCTGTTACGCGGTGTCCTTCACATCCCCCCTCGTAAAGCTTCATGACACCACGGTCCATGCCGTCCTGCTGCTTATGTATCCCTTCCCAGCTGCTTATTAGTGCGGATTGTGGGGGAATGGGACGGCATGGTCTGCTGCTGGATCGTAGCGGTAGTTTGTCGACACGTGCGTGCTGGCAACGGCAGGAGGTCCAAGTACCGGCATGGGCCCCCTGCGAACCCGCAGCGCAACGCCCCCCGCCTCTTACACGAGCGGACCGCTGGAACCCACTTGCCGCTTGCTTCGTACCTGCGACCGACACCGTAAAGCAGTGCACATGCCGCTCCTTCCATCCCGTTAAATGCATAACCCCTCCCGTCACAGCTTTGGTCTAAGACTTGCATACATGCCTCCCCTGACGACCTCCGCCGCTGCTGCAGGTGTGGCACGTGGCTGCTGCCAGCGGCCACGTGCACGTGCTGGCGTTACTGCACCAGCTGGCGGCGGCAGTGGCAGCGGCAGGGGCAGCAGGCAGGGGGGAACCTCCGACGCGGGCAGCGGCAGGGGCAGGGGCAGCGGCAGGGGAACGGGCAGACCCCGTGCCTGCTGCCGGTAGCACGCAGCACGCAGCGGATGGGCCTGTTGCTGGGGCGTCAGAGCCAGGACCAGGATCGGCGGGCCGTAGAGAAGGGGGGCCGACACAGGGGCAGGGCCAGAGGCAGGGGGAGGGCCAGGGGGATGGGGAGGGGCAAGGGGATGGGGAGGGGCAAGGGGATGGGGAGGAGCAGAGGCAGGGCGAGGGGCGGGCGCAGATGGGGGCCCGGGGGGAGCAGCAAGGGGTGCGGGGCCAGGGTCAGGGCGCACCGACCGGGAGCGTGCGCGGACGGGGAGGTGGTCACGGCGGGCTCTCCCCTGCGCAGCTACGGAGGGCCCTTGACGCGCCGGCGGCACGGGGCCAGGTGCGGTACGGTGCGACGGTGCGATGGGGGTAGACATGCAGTGGTATCGCACGGGCGATACTTGTGGTGGTACGCGCAACGCGCGAGGAAACCGGCGGCGCGGTGGGGCCAACTGGGGCGGTGGGCCGGTGGGCGGTCGGCGCTGTGTAGTGGTACCGTGGGTGCAGGCGCTTCCGTGCGTGTCGTACATGGCAGCAGAAGCAGCGGTGCGCTTGTGTGGGCCGTCGTGCTCGCCTGCCTGCCGTACTTCGCAGCCGGCCAGGCGTGTACGTCCTCCACACCTTGCCGTACCCGATGCACCACTGCCACGTGCCATGCCTCACCGCGCGCGTCAGAAATTGTTCCAGTGCCCCCCCCCTTTTACTTCCCCCGGCCAGCATGCTCTGTCCTTACGCGTTACGGGCCCCCGACTGCTCGTAGCTTCCTCAAGGTCCTGGCCTGCCCAATGGCATCCATTCTTGTAGCAAGCTGCCCGCCTCCTGCCGCCACGCGGTGCCCGCCTGACCTGAGCTACACTCCTGTTGCCCCCTCCCCCCTGACCTTGGACCCCTGCCCCGTGCCCCTGCCCCGTGCCCCTGCCCCCTTACCCCTGGACCCCCGTCCCCTGCTGCCGACCCTCTTGGGCCCCAGACCCCCCTCATGTACGCCGCGGGGGCAGGTCACGCAGACGCGGTACGCTGGCTGCTGCAGCAGGTGAGGTGGGGTAGGGCTGCTGCAGCAGGTGGGGTGGGGCTGCTGCAGCAGGTGGGATGGGGCCGTTACCCTGGGGTACATGGGCATGCTGACTGTCACACTCAGCGATCAGCTTCGTACACCCCGCACATGAATCCTTGCATCCTGCCTCGTGAAGGGCAACCGCGGTTATCTTTTATTTTCGTGAGAAGGTGACAGGGGGCTTGGAACTCGGGTAGCCAGTGCCAGTTGGCACTTGCTGCTCCTACTCCCAGCACCCCCATGCACTCACCCTCACACACCCTTCATGCTTTCCCTTCTGTCCCTTCTTCCCATAGGCGCCCTATCCAGCACGGGCCACCAAAGCGCGTTTCAGCTTCAGAAGACCCCCTGCACACATGACCTTGCTGACTAGGGGTGGACCAGCATGTCGCTCCCTCCTCCCCTTCATTAGGTTAGTAAGACAACTCGTGGGCTGCAGCGGACCCCTCCGCATGTGCCCCTGCTGCTGGTGATCCCATTGCGCTTGACCTCCACGGCGCCGACCCGTGGGCCGCCGACCGCAGCCCTAATGCAGCTGACCGCTTCACACACCCTGCGCTCGTGTGATCAAGGCCCCAACCCCGTGCCACAACCCTGGTCCCCTCGCTTCCTGCTTCCGCAGGGCGCCGACCCGTGGGTCGCCGTCCGCCGCACTATGCCTTAATACACATGCCGTTGCCCCCGTGTGCCCAGGGGGCCGACCCGTGAGTCGCCGACCGCCGCACTATGCCTCAATACACATGCCGTTGCTCCCGTGTGCCCAGGGCGCCGACCCGTGGGCCACTGACCGCTGCGGCATGCGCACCGCACTGCACTACGCCGCCATGAGGGGGAGGCTGGGGTGTGCAGAGGTGCTTCTGGGCTGGATGCGGGGGCCGGAGTTGCTCAGGTGCGTGGTTACCGGCGTGTGGACAACGGCCCTGGATATCAAAGATAGGGCAGTACCATCCACCACACTCGGGCAACACCACGGCTTTTGCCTGTGGCAATAATGTGCACTGCTCTGCTGAAACTTCGCCTGCGCATCAACAGGATCTGTAATTGAAAACAATGCGGCAGCTACAAACCAACCAGCAAGCGTTTATTTGCGGTTTGCGCGCAGGTATGCCGGCATACGGACCGTGTCGGGCATGACACCGCTGCACTACGCGGCCGCAAATGGGCACGCCGCGGTGGCGTCGTTTCTGCTGCGCTCGGGGGCCGACCTGCTGGCGACGAACCTGGTGTGTAAGGGCATGTCGACAGGGGCGGGAGGGTTGCTGAGTACCGTAGCAGAGGGCTGAGTTGAGAGGTGCGAGATGTGTGGCGGGTTGCGGCGGGTGGACTGGAATGTGCACCTCGCTGCCGCTGTCGCGGTGTCGCGGGGCGCTGGGCCCTCAGCCCCACGCAATAACAACTATGCTGGAACGGGATCGACCTCCTGTGGTGCGTGCAGGGGGCACGAATGTGCGGATGCGCGTTGGCAGTGTCAGAAGCGTGCTCAAGGGCTGCTTGAAGGCAGCAACCCGTACACATTGGGCAGAGGGGTTGACCTCCGTGACCTTCCTTCCCCTTCCCAACACCGCAGATTGGGGTTGCGCACGACCTGTCTACGCTGCCCGTTCGTTCGACGCCACTGCATGCTGCTGCAAGTGCGGGAAGCGTGGAGGTCGCGCTGGAGCTCCTTCGGCATTACGTGCGTCGGGCAACGGTCTGGTAGCCAGTGAAACGGGAGGCGCAATCACAATGCTTGGAATGTTCCGGCTAATGTTCACGCAGAAACGTTTTAATGTGTGCACAGGTGTGCATTCAACTGTTTTTGCAAGGGCTCCTGCCCTCCATCCCATGAAAGAGCCATGTCCCGAGCTGTCAATGGAGCGCGTGTCGTGGTTTATTTGCGCCCGTAGCAAGGTGTCACACCGAATCAGTTTTGCACCCATGGCTTCCTTCCACCGACGTGCTTTGTGCCCTGGCCCTTTCCTGCCCCCTTTCCGCACGAACTTGTGCACCTAGCACCTGGAGACGGCGCCCTCGCACACAAACGACCCCAGGCGAAGGCGCGACGCCCTGGAAAGGACGCCCCACCAGGTGCGCAATGGGGAGCGGGGGATGGGCATTGGAGATCATCACAAGACACACCGCCACATCAGCAACAGGCGCTCAGCGGTATCTGGTTGCATGGAACGTTGCGGTAGTGCCGCTGTTGCCACTCCAGCACCTTGTGCACACTGTGCACCGCGCTGCTGTGGACGGTCTCACGCAGAATCATTGCAAACCTGGCAAACCTGACCAATTAACCTCCGGCCAAACCCATTCACAAGCGGGACGAGACCTAGACACGACACCAGGTCCACACGCCGGCATGGGTAATCGCACTCAGGCCCTAGAGCACACCCTACAGCACGGACCCGACACACTGGCCCATACCCTGCCACCCCTAGCTGCCCATAAGCCTCGCACCGTAAGCGCACGTGCAGCGTTGACCTACCGTTGACTGTTGCGCTTCTGCCACCGTACGGCACTGTACGGAAACTGTGGTCCCGCAGGTCGCGCTGTCCCGTCGCCAAGTGGTGTTGGCGGAGCTGTTGCACCCATCCTCCGACCTGGCCGGCATGTTTGACCGGGGGACTCCCTCGGCACTCGGCCCGGCGCCGCGGACCTCAGACACAGGCACCCGTGGGGAAAGCGGCACGAGCAGCAGCAACGGCAGCGGGCCAGGGGGCGGCGGCGAGATCTGGGTGCGAGCCGAGGGCCCAGCTGCAGCGGGGGCAGGGCGGGAGACGTGGGCGGCTGAGGTGGATGCGGCGCGGGTGGTGGGGGCTCCCCGGCTGGCGAAGATTGCGGAGGCGGCGGTGAGGAGGCTGCTGGTAGAGGATATCGAGCACGCGGAGAAGGTGGGTTTGGGGGCGGGTGGGGGGCGGGGGAGGGGAAGGGTGTGGTGGGGATGCAGGATTTGGGTGTTCTAGAAAGTGACGACATGGGCCTTGCCCCCGCTACTCCGCTTGCAACGCTATGGGAACCAATGTGCGGCTGCGCAATGCCGGGAGCGAAATCGTGGCTGCAGGCCGCTCGGGGAATCGTAACTGTGGCAAGTACCGGTATTTGCATGTGTCTTGCGCCTGCTGTCTAACCCTCCCCTCCTGTCCACTCGCATGCTGCCCCCAGGTCATCTCCGCTGTCCTCAAGCGTGAAGACCCCGCCCGTTGCGCGCCCGAGATCATGGCAGCGGCCGAGCAGCAGCCCATCCTGCGGCCCTACGCCCCACACCCACACCCCCGCCCACATCCTCTCCCTTCCAACGGCTCGTGCTCCGTGCCGGCGGTCCCTGCCCTGCCCCCCTGCTGCGCCGTACGGGCGGCCGCCAACAGCCCGTTCGTTCGGCGGTCGTGCAACTGCGCGCCAAATGGGATAGCACTACTAGCTCAAGCTCCTGGGGGCCAACCGCGGGTGCCGCTTTCGGACGCAGGGGCTGGCGATGGCACAGCAAACACGGGGGACACTCCCCTGCCGCAGCCAGAGCAAGTGTCCGCGGTGGTGGTTGCAGTTGACGCGGTGGTGGTGCCGTCCTGTCCGCCCAGCACCTTCGAGGCAGCTCCCGTGGTGCCGGTGGTGCCCTGTGCTGTGTGTTATGAGGACGCGTACAGCCTGGTTCTGGAGCCGTGCCACCACCGGCTGTGTGCGGGGTGCTGCCGGCTGGTGCTGCGGAGGGCGGCGGCCATGCCCATGCCCTGCCCCGTGTGCAGGGAGGTGGTGGCGCAGGTGACCAGCCCCGTGTGCTGAGCTGCTGCTGCTGTTTGGCAGGCAGGGTGCGCTGCTTGGGCTGCTTGCAGTGAATGTACGTCAAGTGCGTGTCAACAGACGCACGTGTGCCGGGACCAGCCCTTTCTCCTGGCTGAGACGGGGCGGGTCCTGGAAGGAGACCCAAACTGTAAGACCACACAGTCGTGCCGCGCGAGCGAGGTACCGCGCGCGGATTGGAGCTCGTTTGCATGTACGGAGGTTCGGGCCGAGCCCCGGGTCGCGGCAAGCAGGGGAGCTCCCGTGGCGGCAAGCGGCCTCAGGACGTGCTGTCGGCGGGGACTGCTGGCACCGTGCAGGTGCGCAAAGTGCAATGCGTCCGCTCTGGTCCGCTTGGCGAACAAAGCTGTTGAGTTTGTAACCGTTATTGGCCGTGGGCATTGGACCTGCAATCAGCATGCACACGGGACACGGCCATCTGCCACCACACGGCACAAGCAAAGAAGCAGCAACAGCGGCAAAGCAGCACGCACGACAGCAAACTTTCCTGGAACCAACCGGAACCCTTCCCACGCCGCGCACGGGCACATGCGCTTGCCGGGCCAGGCCGGGCTGAACGGGGGGCGCTGGGACTGACCCACTTTCACCGCGCTCTGGCCGCGTGCGCCAGGCTTGCAGGTGGGGGTCGGGGCCCTGTTGGGAGTGAGTCCATGCGTCCATGGCAACCTGCTCAAGGTGCCCAACGCGCTGTTTCCAATCGATTTGCTCGAAGGTGTGGGTGACCTTTTGTATTTGCGCCTCGCGTGCAAATGCTGGCGCAAATGTAAAGTACGTGACGCGATTTACACCCACCCCGCAGGTCGGTGATGCGCAAGACTTGGGAGTTCTGTCAATGCGGTCAATTCCGCTACATGCTGCAGCGAATGCGGGCAGCCTGGAGGTCGCGGTGGAGCTCCTTCGGCACCATGTGCGTGGGGCGAAGGGCCGGGAGGCACAACGAGAGCATTCGGGTAGTGTCGAACACATCTGTGATCGACCACTAGTATTCCCCCCTAGGCAGGACAGCCTGTAAAGTGGTACAAAGCTGCCATATGATCGCCTGGGGCGGCAGCACCTGCCCACCATCGTAAGGCCGGCATTGTTCAAAGGGAAGCTGCGGACCCTGGCACTTTTAGGCAATCGAGATCAAATAACAGCCGTGAGGTGATAACATTCTCATATCTCTTTCGCCTTTTACTAAAGAGATCAGTGTTCAGCACCTCAAGAAACGGCATATCACTGTTTTTGCGAGGGCTATTGCCCTTCCCAAAATAAAGATCATCCTCAACTCGTGTACTACCAATTACTACGGTGTTTCTTGCGTTTTCGGTCTGGGTTAGTCATTTTTGAGAGGGACTACCACCCACCCTGGTCACATATTGGGCACAGTAGCATATGGGGGGCAGGCGAGTCCATCTACCTCCATTCAATCCACATGCTCATAAAGGGGGGCCAGGCGAGCCGCTGTGTGTCCATCAGGGGTGTGTCGCTGGTACCCATATCCCCCCATTCAGGCACACGACGAAAAATCGACCTCCATCCGATGGGCGTTTGATGCCAGGGCCATGCTTGTTCCTATCGCTATTCCACCTGCACACGCAGCACCTAGAAATGAGCCCATCGCCGGCAACCGACCCCAGGCGGCGACGTGATGCCCTGGGCAGGACCCCCCCAACTGGTGCGGATGTATGGGGCGGTGGACGGGAGTTCAGGGGTGGACGGGAGTTCAGGCGCGGATGTGGAGGTGGACGGGAGTGAGAGGGGTGGGCAGGACTCGGGAACCTGGAGCCGGAGTTGGGCCGGGCGGGCACAAGCAAAAGCTTGTGCCTCCCCCACCCCCCTGCTATTGTCTGCACGCATGCTGCATATACTGCCGAACACTGATGTGCCGATACTGCCGAACCGTGTGCCGCTGTACGGCGTACGGCATTGTACTTGACTGCAGGTCGCGCACACCCGTCGCCACGTGGTGTTGGCGGAGCTGCTGCACCCATCCTCCGACCTGGCCGGCATGTTCATGCCCACTGATGGCCCCTTGGCGCTGCCCTCGGAACCCCCAGCCACCTCACAGGCCCCACAGACCCGCACCCCAGGCACAAGCAACGCCAGCGCCAGCAGTGCGGGCGGGGCAAGGGGCGTGGCCGGTGGCTGTGGTGCCTGGGGTGGCGGGGGATCCAGTAGGAGCAGCAGCAGGAGCAGGGGTATGGGCAGCCGTGGTGGATGCAGCGCGGACGGTGGGTGTGCCGCGGCTGGCCAGGATTGTGGAGGCGGCGGTGAGGAGGGAGCTGGTGGATGATATCGAGCACGCAGCGAAGGTGGGTCGCTGCGACGTGTAGGAGGGACTCAGGGACAGCCGAGCTGCATGGGCAGCGCTTGTTTGTGGCCAGCCTAAAAGGCAGCGCTTGTGTGACTGAAGGTACAGGGTTGCGGAGTCGCATAACTGGGGTCCAGTAGGGTTCAAATGGGGCTTCCTGCCACTATGCTAGTGCAGTCCGCTGAGTGAAGGAGGGACTGACCGGGAGAGGCTGGGGCTGTGCTGCAGGGTCCTGGCCCCCGGTGCCCCCACAGCACCCATCCCGCCACGCTTTACCTGCCGGGTACGGCTCATGCCCCCCGTCAGCACCTTGCCTATGACTACCGTACGCTGCCTGACCCACCTCCCCTGTCTGCTCGCACGCTGTCCCCCGGCCCCAGGTCATCTCCGCTGTCCTCAAGCGCGAGGACCCCGTCCACTGCGCGCCCGAGATCATGGCAGCGGCCGAGCAGCAGCCCATCTTGCGGCCCTACGTCCCACACCCCCGCCCACACCCTCCCGCTCCCAACGGTTCGTGCTCCGTGCTACCAGCCCCAACCCTGCCCCCCTGCTGCGCCGTACGGGCGGCCGCCTACAGCCCGTTCGTCCGGCGGTCGTGCAACTGCGCACCCAACGGGACAGCACTATTAGCGCAAGGTACTGGGGGCCAGCCGCGGGTGCCGCTTTCGGTCGCTGGGGCTGGCGACGGCAAAGCAAACACAGGGGACACTCCCCTGCCGCAGCCAGAGCAAGTGTCCGCGGTGGTGGTTGCAGTTGACGCGGTGGTGGTGCCGTCCTGTCCGCCCAGCACCTTCGAGGCAGCTCCCGTGGTGCCGGTGGTGCCCTGTGCTGTGTGTTATGAGGACGCGTACAGCCTGGTTCTGGAGCCGTGCCACCACCGGCTGTGTGCGGGGTGCTGCCGGCTGGTGCTGCGGAGGGCGGCGGCCATGCCCATGCCCTGCCCCGTGTGCAGGGAGGTGGTGGCGCAGGTGACCAGCCCTGTGTGCTGAGCTGGACAGGCAGGTCCCAGAGTGCGGTGTGCAGGCTACTGCTTCTTGGAGCGTGAGCTCATGTCTGCAGAGCTGTGCTTCGAAGGTACAGCGCTTTGAGTAGAGCTTGCACACCTCCTTCTTGTGCGCACATCATCCCTTGCCGTTTGCACATCCGTGGGCGCAGGACGGAACATGTTTCATGGGGCAAGGGCGGTGGCGGATGTAACCGAACACGCTCGAGATGCACTGAAAGTGGTTTTGTCCTGTCTCCACGTGCCCACGTACCTATAAGCCTGTGGTCTTGAACTTCCCATGTCAAGCAAGGAACTCCCTGTACGCAACCCCCTGCCCGAGGCGGTTATTTCATTCCACCTGGATTCTCCCCTCCCCCAGCGGACTGCCGTGCAAGATCCTCATTTACCTTTGTAGACGACCGGCCTGCGTCAGCCATACACTGAGGAAGGCAAGCATTCCTATACCATCGCTTTGGCCCCTTGGAGGCACCAAATGCCATACACACGCCCCAAAGGTTCAAGGTTGGGAGTGAGCGACCCATGGGTCCGTCCATGCTGGTCCGTGTGTCGGTTGGGCTTAAACCCGGCAGGTTCTAGTCCCTTTGCTCCATACTTACGACGCTATACCGTTTATCTATTGAAAACCTGCGAAAGGGGGTAGCTTAACGAGTTCATTGAGTTCTCACGCCAAGGCCAACTCGCTAATAGTCTTGATGGGAAATCGCTAAATCTCGAGCATACTTAACCACAAGCATGAAGCGGCGCGCCAGTCGTGCTGCTGTGGCAGCGGCCGCGAAGCGCCGTCGGCCGGGCACCGAGCTCGTGGGCTGTCGGCTGCTCATTCCTCCTGTGGAGATGTTTGGAGAGGCCTGGTTCAGTAGCGATCGCGACAGCGAAGGAGCGGGCAGCAGAGCAGCAGGAAAGCGCGCTTTAGTCCCAGTGAGTCGCGGCAAGCGGCCTCGGGACGTGACGTCAGAAGGGACTGCCGGCACTGCAGGAGAGGAGCTGCAGGGGACCGTCAAGGTGGGCAACGCGCAATGCATGAGCATTGCACTTACATGAGCATTGCACTTACAATTGCGTGGTGTTGACTGTTGCCGGCTGTGGAAGTGACTGCAAGCCTGGCACGCCGCGGATACGCTGCACGCGCTGGCAAGGGTCCGCAGCCAATCCCACCGCACATCTATTTGGATCTGCTCGAAACAACACGATGGCAACCTTACAGCTTGCACTGCAAGCCACCGCTTTCCTTTACACTGCGTTAACCGGTTCCTGTAGCAAGTCTGCTATCACAACCCGCTCGCCTGGAGCCGTCCCCCGCACCACACCCCACGCCACCCCACACATCCGCGCTGCCTCCCTTCCCCCTTGGCCCCACCCCCGCCCCTCCCGCAGAAGCTAGACAGCGCCCACCCCGGCTGCCTGATCATCAAGCTCGCCGGGGACGCCCGCTACTTCTTCATGCCGTACGACACTGTACGGCGGTGGGTGCACCCGGAGGACCAACCGCCGGACGAGCCTGCACCGACGGCGGCGGCGGCGGCGGAGGGGGACCAGGACAGGGCCGGGGACCAGGGGAGGGCTGACAGGGGAGATGACAACGCGTCGAGCGAAAGCGATGCAGCTGTGGCATCCCACGGTGGGAAGGCGGAGGAGGGTGCGGGGCAGCAGCTGCAGGGGTTACGGGGGTCTGGGCGTGCTCGCTTCGGAGGGGCCAGAGGGCGGCGCAGCGGGGAAGGGGCTGTGGGAGGTGGGGGAGATGGAGTGGAGGTACCGGTAGTGGATGCGGCAGAGGGGCCGGGGCTGGAGCTGTCGCCGGGGGGTAAGGCGGCGGGCGTGGGAGGCATAAGACGGCGTGGGGTAGCAGGGGGAGGAGCAGCCGGGGAAGCAGCAGCAGCAGCAGCTGGTGGTGGTGGTGGTGGTGGTGGCTGTAGCGGGGTTGCCAGCCGGAGGACCAGGCCGGGCGGGGGCGGCGTGACGGCGGCTAGGGCAGGTGACAAGGAGGCGGACGCAGCAGTGGGGGGGGTAGGAGCTGGCCAGCGCACGGGGGA
>VFQN01003396.1_pt1 | contig 22867 bp, 13 predicted proteins | sample 3512371 | NCBI WGS metagenome assembly VFQN01 (sample SAMN10412370, study PRJNA504923) | tailings metagenome | isolation source: Replicate 2 from Balatoc abandoned mine | place: Philippines: Itogon, Benguet | collected 2017-08-28
GGCGATGATTGGTTTGGGATTCGGCGCCGAGTTCATTCCGATTTATCAGCGGCATCCCAACGCGGAAGTCTATGCCATCTGCCAGCGGAACGAGCAGCGGCTGCATGAGACCGGCGACCGCTTCGGAATCGAAAAACGCTACACGAACTACGACGACGTGCTGGCCGATCCGCAGGTCGATTTCGTCCATATCAACTCGCCGATTCCCGATCATGCCTGGATGTCGCTCAGGGCGCTGGACGCCGGCAAGCACGTCATGTGTACCGTGCCGATGGCGACCACCATCGAAGAGTGCGAACAGATTTGCGACAAGGTCGCCGCAACCGGCCTGAAATACATGATGGCGGAAACCGTGGTCTACAGCCGCGAGTTCCTGTTCATCAAGGAGATGTACGACAAGGGCGAACTCGGCAAGATCCAGCATCTGGCCGCCTCGCACCCGCAGGATATGGACGGCTGGCCGAGCTACTGGGAACAGATGATTCCCATGCACTACGCTACCCACGTCGTCAGCCCCTGCCTGGGCTTGCTCAACGGCCGGGCAGAGTATGTGAGCTGCTTCGGTTCCGGGACGGTCCGGGACGACATCGCACAGAAGTCGGGCAACAAATTCGCCGTCGAAAGCTGCCACATCAAGGTCAAGGACAGCGACGTCACCGCGCACATCTGGCGTTTCCTGTACGACGTCGCCCGCCAGTACCGCGAGAGCTTCGACGTTTACGGCACGAAGCGCAGCTTTGAATGGACGCTGGTCGAAGGAGAACCACACGTCCTGCACACTGCGAAGAAACCGGAACCGGAGATCGCTTCAAAGGTCGAGGTGCCTGACTTCGCACACCTGCTGCCAGAGCCGATTCGACTCTTCACGCGGACGATTCAGGACGCGGAGCATCTGTCGTTCATTCAGGGCGGCGGCCACGGCGGTTCCCATCCCCACCTGGTGCATGAGTTCGTGTCATCTCTCATTCAGGATCGCGACCCGTGGCCGAACGCGGTCACCAGCGCGAACTGGACCTGCGTGGGACTCTGCGCTCACCAGTCCGCTGAGCAGGGCGGCGCGATTGTGAAATTGCCGGCCTTTACGCTGCGTTAGACCCCGTGAATCACAACCTGCCGTGACCCGCATCAGGAATGAAGCCATGATTTCGCGCCGCTCGTTTCTCAAATCCGCCAGCCTCGCGGGCGGGGCAGGAGTTCTGCCCCGACCGGTCCAGGCTGCCGCGCCTCAGAAAACAGTCCTGCTGCAATGCGGCTGGGCCGTCAAAAACATTGGCGACATCGGCCATACGCCAGGCACGTTGCGATTTCTCGAGCAGTATCTGCCTGAAGCTCGCGTCATCCTGTGGGCAATGCATACGAACCCGCAGGTGGACGCGATGTTGATGAAGCGGTTTCCCCAACTGGAGATCGTGAAAGGCTCGCTGTCCGAAAAGAACGGACCGGTCCAGCAGGCCATCCAGCGGTCGGACTTCTTCCTCCGCGGCCCAGGCATGGGGCAGTCGACTGACTTCATGAAGTACTGCAACAAGATCGGCAAACCGTGGGGATTGCAGGCCCAGTCGTACTTCCCGGATATGGTGACCGGCCCCGATGCAGACGATCGGATTGCCTTGCTGGACAGCGCGGCTTTCGTCTATTGCCGGGAGACCAAAACCGTCCAGACTTTGAAGCAGGCCGGAGTGAAACCTCCAGTCCTCGACTTTGCTCCCGACGGTTGCTTCGGGATTGACGTCCGCGACGACGAGAAGGCCCTCGCCCGGATGAAGAAACACGGGCTGGAGCCGAAGAAGTTCATCACGCTGCAACTGCGCACTCATTCGCCGTCGGCTCCCGGCGTCGACGACAAGCGGCCGCAGAAACTGAATCCGTTGCATCCCACGCCCGAGAATATCGCGGATGACCAGCGCCGGGCGAAGGTGTATCAGGATCTGATCGCGATGTGGGTGCGGGAAACCGGCTGGAAAGTAGTGATCGCGCCTGAAGTCTACAAGGAGATGGAGTACAACAAAAAGTTTGTCTACGATCCCCTGCCGGATGACCTCAAGCAGCACGTCGTTAACTTCGACGAATTCTGGAACGTGGATGAAGCCTGCTCGTTCTACGCGCGGGCTCACACAGTCATCTGTCATGAGCCGCACACGCCGATCATGGCGCTGGCAGCCGGCACGCCGATGATGCACACGTTCTCGGAATTCCACTCGCCCAAATGCTGGATGTTCAAAGACATCGGCCTGGAAGACTGGGCGCCCGAGTTCGACAGCACTTCTGCGCAGCAGATGTTCGAGATCCTGATGGGCATTCACCGCGATTACCCGGCTGCCCAGGCCCGCGTGCAGAAGGCGATGGCCTACGTCGAGGACCGGGCGGCAGCCGAGATGCAGACCTTGAGCCAGGTGCTCAAGGCCTGAGACTGCAAACTATGCCAGGTCGGCGATCATCTGCTTCGTCGCCGCTTCCACAGCGGCTTCCCAGCGGGTTTCGCCGAACTGGTCGGCCAGCGGACCTTTCCGCCAGCCGAAGTTGATGCCGCGGGAGTTGTTGATCAGGGCTCCCAGCCCGTCTTCGCGGAAGGCCGCTTTCACATCCGCCGCAGTGCCCCCCTGGCTGCCATACCCGGGGATCAGCAACGGCACGTGCGGCATCCGCTGGCGCAGTTCGACCAGTTCCGCGGGATAAGTCGCTCCGACCACAGCCCCGACGCAGCCATAACCGTCGCTGCCGGCCGTCGCCGCGGAGAGTTCCTCCACCGCATCTGCCACGGTCTGATAGAGCGTGGTTCCCTGGAATTCCCGGTCCTGAAACGTCCCCGCTCCGGGGTTGCTCGTCCGGACCAGCACATAGATGCCTGCTCCACGCTCGTTCGCCACCTGGACGAATGGTTCCAGCGTATCCCGCCCCAGATACGGATTCACGGTCAGGGCATCCGCCCCCCAGGCAGCTGCCTGCAGATCACTCCCTGCCAGGTAAGCGCGCGCGTAGGCTTCAGCAGTCGTCCCGATATCGCCCCGCTTGGCATCGCAGATCACGATGAGTCCCTGGGAGCGGGCATAGCGGATCACCCGGGCCAGGGCCAGACAGCCGTCCGGTCCATACTCCTCAAAGAACGCCGCCTGCGGCTTCACCGCAGGCACCAGCGGGGCAACGACGTCGATGATGCGGATACAGAATTCCTCGAAGGCCTGGGCAGCGATCGCCTGCGCATCGTCCAGACGTGAGCGGGCGGCGTCTACCACGTCCGCCGGCAACCAGTCGAACCGTGGGTCCAGACCGACCAGAGCCGATGTTCCTTTGGCACGTACCGCTGCATGTAACCGCGTCGAAAAATTCCCGGACATTCGATCCCGCACTCCCCTGACAACTGGCGATCCGGTCAAGCCCACCGCTGGCATCCCGACCGGGGGAGTATAACGCGATCCACCGCAGTTGTCCGCGATCTTCCCGGGATTGCCCGGGCGGAGTTCCCTCGGCAAAGGGCTGACGCTTTCCGATGCTTGAGTTCGCCAGATCCGGCCCACCAGGGGCGACGGTTCGCCTCTGCCTCAGCTGAGGTCATTCAGCGGAGCCGAGCCGAACAACCATACGCCGACCGTCGCTGCGATGAACAGTGTGATCGCCACGCTGCCGACGAACGCCAGCAGCAGGACGATGACAAGGCCGGTCATGAACAGCCAGTCGCCCCGTCGGGCCTGCTGCTGCGCATGCGGATTGGCATCGAGATGCTTCTCCAGCAGGGCCACGTTCCGCAAATTGGCCTTGAAGTACAGGTCGAACAGATCGCCCACGAACGGCAGCGAGCCCACCAGCCAGTCCAGCCCGATGTTAAACCCCATCCGGACCAGCGTGACGCGGGACACGTTGTGACGATTCGCTGCCTGCAGGATATACAGCGATACCAGCGAGGTGGCAGCGTCGCCAAAACCCGGCAGCAGGCCCAGCAACGAATCGAGTCCGAACCGGACACCCAGGCCGGGAATCTCGAAGACGTTGTCCATCCAGCGTGAGATCTGCCGCAGGGCCTCGCGGTCATCGGCCCGCAGGCGGGCGTCGCTGTTCAGACGGCGATCGATCAGTTCCGGTTCAACTGGCATAATGCCTCTGGTCCCCGACTGACAGGACTGGTGTGGTGGTGGGTGACAGGACGGATCGACAACACCGGGGGGATGTTGATTGCATTCGACCCTGCAACCCGGAATGTTAGCTGTCAGACGACGTCCGGCAAGCCCGGGGCTGACAGGAATCCCTGCGTTCTCGTGTGGCACGCCCTGAGTCCTCGAAGGGCGTGGTAATATTCGGCGCTGCTCGAACACGCCCTTCAGGGACTCAGGGCGTGTTCGATCAGCGCAATTCCCCGGGTTCGCCCCAGCCGCCGCCCCCGGGCGTTTCCAGGCTCAGTACGTCACCGGCGGCTGCATCAAAAGAAGCCTTGCCGCCGAGGTTCCTGGCTTCTCCCGCGGCCGTGGTGAGCGTGTTCACGCCGCACTGGCCGTTGCCGCCGCCGTGCAATCCGTAGGGAGCACAGGAACCGCGGCGTTCCGTCAGCAGGGAGACCCGGACAGGCCGCAGGAACTCGATGACCCGCCGCACGCCGTCGCCACCGTGGTAGTGTCCGCTGCCCCCGGAGTTCTCCCGGATCGTGAATTCCCGCAACCGCACCGGGTAGCGCCGTTCGATGATTTCGGGATCGGTCAGCCGCGTGTTCGTCATGTGGGTGTGAACCGCAGAGGCCCCGTGCGCATGGGCAGTTGCGCCGCTACCGCCGCAGATCGTCTCGTAGTAGCCAAACGTACTGTCGCCGAACGTGAGGTTGTTCATGGTCCCCTGGCTGGCAGCGGCGAGTTGCAAGGCTCCCAGCAACACGTCAACCACGCGCTGCGAGGTCTCGACGTTCCCGCCCACCATCGCCGGGCAAAGGTTGGGGTCGCTGTGTTCCGGGGGATTCAGCAGACATTCCGGCAGGATGATGTCGATTGGTTCCAGCACGCCGCCATTGAGGGGCAGATGTGGACTGATGCTGACCGAATTCTGATGTTGATCGGACCTTGCAGCCGGGTGCCCGGGTCTGAGGCTTTGCGAAGGCCCGGCGTCCTGATGTGCCAGTTGTGCGTCGTCAGAAGCATTCGACGGGGCCATTCGCCTGCGGCTACTGACCCCGCCACCCATGTCGACGCTGCCGAGCAGACACCGCAACGCGTACATCACGGCAGCGGTCACAATCGCGCGATTGGCGTTCAGGTTCGTGGCCAGCACCGGACCGGTGCCGGTGAAATCGATGGTCGCCGTTTCGCGCGTGATCCGGATGGTGACGGAGATCGGACTGCCGTCGTCCAGATGATCTGTGAAGCGATAGTCGCCGTCAGGCAGGCCTGTGAGGGCCTGCCGCATCGCTGCCGAGGCCGCTTGCTGCAGATGTCGCATATAGCTGACGACATTGCCCGCGCCGCGATCTGCCACCAGTTGTAACAGCAGCCGCGCTCCCATCTGGTTCGCCGCCACCTGGGCTCGCAGATCGGACAGATTGTCTGCCACGTTCCGTGAGGGATACGGTCCCAACTTCAGCAGTGTTTCCAGTTCTTCCTCGCGTGATTCCCCCTCATGCAGCAACCGGAAGTTTCGGATCAGCACACCTTCCTCGCCGAGGTTCTTCGAGAACGGCGGCATGCTGCCGGGAACGATGCCGCCGATCTCCGCATGATGCGCCCGGCTGGCCGTGAGGAACAACAGTTCGCCGGAATCCGGATGATGCACCGGAGAAACCACCGTGACATCCGGCAGATGCGAGCCGCCGCGATAGGGATCGTTGGTGACGAAGACATCGCCGGGCGTCAACTCGGGATTATCGCGCAGGATGCAACGGACCGTCTCGCTCATCGCTCCCAGATGGACGGGAATGTGCGGAGCGTTGACGACGAGGCCACCATCGGGAGCGAAGATCGCACAGCTGAAATCCAGCCGTTCCTTCACGTTCGTCGAGACCGACGTGTTTTGCAGCGTAACGCCCATCTGTTCCGCGAACGACGTAAACGTCTGATGGAACAACTCCAGCTGCACCGGATCAACCGGCTCCTCACTCCCTCCCCGATCGCTCCGCGCCGGATCGTCCCCTGCTGGCGGTTTCGCGATGCCCTCCACCCCCTCAATCAAAATCTCCCCGCCCGACAGCACCCGCGCCACAAATCCCGGATCGATCACCAGGGTCGAGGTGGACTCCGCCAGAATCGCCGGCCCGGCAATCACGTGGCCTGGCTCCAGGTCGCTCCGCAGGTAAATCGGCGTCGCAACTGCCGCACCGTCGATCCACATGTGATGGTTCAGCTCTGACGGTGAGGGTGCCGTACGCTCTTCTGCCCGCTTCGACGTCTGTAACGCTCCGGCACTACGACCGGTTACTTCAATCCGCAGCACGACAATTTCGAGCTCGCGACCCGGTCGCACATAACCATACAACTGCTGATGCCGTTCCTGATACGCTCGGGCAAAATCGCCATCGTCCGGCCGCGGGACCGTGATCATCGCCTCGACACCGCGATACCGCAGATCCAGCGACACCACCGGCAGCGAGATCCTGGCCTCGTCGATCCCCTCGGCCTGCACTTCGTCGCGGGCTTCAGCGATCAGACGATCGATCGTTGGCTGCAACTCCGCGAGCGTCTCCGGCGAATACGTCTGCAAGACTCCCTGCTGGCGGAAGCGGCGGACGTCGGCGTGACCGATGCCGTAGGCACTCAGCACTCCAGCCCAGGGATGCACCAGCACGGTTTTCATGCCCAGCAGTGCGGCCAGCGCACAGGCGTGTTGACCGCCGGCCCCGCCGAACGGCACCAGCGCGAACTTCGCCGGATCGTAGCCTTTGGCGACCGATACCTTGCGAATCGCGCGGGCCATCGTCGCATTTGCAATCTCCAGAAACCCGGCCGCCAGTTCTTCCCGACCATACCGGCGACCGAGCGGTGACTGTTCGATCCGGTCGACCAGCGTCTGCAGTCGGTCCCGAATCGCGGTTTCGTTCAAGGCGAACGGAAATTTCTCGCGCGGGATGCGGCCGAGGAAGACGTTGCAATCGGTCACCGTCAGTGGGCCGCCGCGTCCATAGCAGGCAGGACCGGGATCGGAACCGGCACTATCAGGACCGACGAACAGTTTGACGCCGTCGAAGCCACAGACACTGCCACCGCCGGCAGCCACGGTTTCGATCGACAGCATCGGCGTGACAATCCGCACGCCGGCTTTCATCGTCTCGAACTCGTATTCGTAGCGGCCGTCAAACCGGGCGACATCGGTGCTGGTGCCGCCCATGTCAAAGCCGATGGCTTTCATGTAACCGGCCTGTTGCGCGACACGGGCGAAACCGATCACACCGCCGGCGGGACCGGACAGCACGCTTTCCTTGCCGGTAAATCGCTCGGCTGTCACCAGCCCGCCCGAGGAGGTCATGCACTTCAGATCGCTGCCTGGCAACTTCGCGGTGAGCTGGGCGACGTAGTCTCGCAGCACCGGGTTGAGATAGGCATCCATGACCGTCGTATCGCCGCGGGGTACGATCTTGATCAAGGGCGACAACCGGCTGGAGACGCTGATGTGGCGAAAGCCGACATCAGCGGCGATCTCTGCCACCAATTCTTCATGAGCCGGGTTGGCGAAGGCGTGCAACAGACAGATGGCGATCGATTCCAGCCCTTCGCTGTTCAATGCTTCAAGACGCTCGCGGATGCGGGCAGGATCTGGCGCCTGCAGGACGCTGCCATCAGCGGCCAGCCGTTCGTCGATTTCTGCCACCGCCGAGAACAACGGCTCCGGCTTGCGGATCGCGAGTTCAAACAGATGCGGGCGGTCCTGGTTGGCGATCTTCAGGACGTCCGCGAAACCGCGCGTCGTGACGAACGCGGTTTTGGCCCCGCGACGGGTCAGCAGGGCGTTGGTGCCGCGAGTGGTGCCGAGGCGGACCATCACGGGCGGGATCGGTTCATCGAGTCTCAGTCCAAGGGCCTGACGAATGGCGACCAGGGGAGCGCCTTCATCGGACGCGAGTTCAAAACGCGTGCCAGGGATGACAGTGTCGAGTAGCTCACCGCGCAAATTTCCGTATTGGTCGGAGTCGAGGACGGTGTGGGTAGCGGTGGGGTTGCCGGCATCATCGAGGAGAGTGAGGGTGTAGTTTCTCCAGAAGTGAATCGCGAAACCGGCCAGCGTGGTTCGGTGAGGCGGGGGACCGGCTGACGCGGCGGCTGGAGAAGAGTCCGCCGGGGCTGAGTCGAGGAATTGTCCCTTGGTACGTCCGCTGCTGAGGACTTTCAGGACGCGGGTTTCGCCGTCCGGGGAGACCGCCAGACAATCGGTGAAGGTGCCACCGACATCGATCCAGAATTGCCAACCGGTCATGAAGTTACGGTTCCCGGGAGATGGGTGTCTGGGAAGCGGGCGCGCTTTCCTCTCGTCAGTACGACAAACTGGACCTATACTGGCGCAAGCGGCAAATTCTGTCGACTGTCAGTTCCCCCGATTGAGGAGTGTTCCGCCATGCGGAGCGGTAATCCGGCTTTTAGTGAGTCGATGCTGGACCAGTTTCGCGGAGAGATGAGCTATTCTCCGTCCAACACGATGACGGTGAAGGGCACGGCAGTCAAAACCATGATTCTGCTCGGCCTGTGCATCGGCACGGCCTGCTTCACCTGGACGATGGTCTGGAATGCCGTCCAGGGCCAGGCTCCGGTGCAGAACATCATGCCCTGGATCATGGGCGGGGCGATTGCAGGACTGGTGTTCGCCCTCGCCACCACCTTCAAGCCAAACTGGGCTCCGGTCACCGCGCCGCTGTATGCCCTGGCGGAAGGTCTGTTCCTGGGCGGCCTGAGTGCCATTCTGGAAGCGAAATATCCCGGCATCGCCCTGCAGGCGGTCTCTGCCACGTTCGGCACCATGTTCATGCTGATGCTGGCCTACAGTTCGGGCCTGGTGAAGGCCACGGAAGGCTTCAAGGCCGGAATCATTGCTGCGACCGGCGGCATCTGCCTGATCTACCTCGTGGGCTTCGCCCTGTCGTTCTTCAACATGCAGATTCCGTTTATTCACGGCAACGGCCTGATTGGCATCGGTTTCAGTGTGGTGGTCGTCATTATCGCGGCCCTGAACCTGGTTCTGGACTTCGACTTCATCGAGCAGTCGTCCAAAGCCGGCGCTCCGAAATCGATGGAATGGTACGGCGCGTTCGGACTGATGGTCACGCTGGTCTGGCTGTACGTCGAGATCCTGCGTCTGCTGTCCAAGTTCAACTCGCGCGACTGATGCGTGGGAGCAATTCAGCGATAGCTGCGGAATTCCAGTCGCGAAACTGCCAGCGGGGCACCGTCCCTCGCTTGCGGTTTCGCGATTTTTCGATGAAATAGACGCATTATGAACCTCGAACTCAACGAACTTGCAGCCCAGCTGGTCGAAGACATCACTGAAGGCCCGGATGATTTCCGCGTGGTCTCCACGGAACTGTCCGGCGGCGGACTGCTGCTGGATTTCGGCGTCGAAGCAGAAGGCGGTCTGGAAGCCGGCGCCATGCTGGCCTCTATTTGTATGGCCGGTTTGGCCGATGTCAGCCTGACGACCGGCTCACTGGCAGACTGGCACTGGCCGCATGTCGCGGTGCAGACCGATTATCCCGTCGCTTCCTGCCTGTTCAGCCAGTACGCGGGCTGGCAGATCAACGTCGGCAAGTATTTCGCGATGGGGTCCGGACCGATGCGGTCGGTCGTCGCCAGCGAACCGCTGTTCGACAAGCTGTGGTATCGCGAGGAAGCTGAACAGGTCGTCGGCGTGCTGGAAACCCCGAAGTTGCCGGGGACCGACGTCTTTGAGTACATCGCGGAAAAGACCGGCGTGGAACCGGGCGACGTGATCCTCGCCGTTGCGCCGACCTCAAGCATCGCCGGCAATTATCAGGTGCTGGCCCGCTCGGTCGAAACGGCCATGCACAAGTTGTACGAGCTGGGTTTCGACGTGAACCGGGTCCGCAGTGCATACGGAGTCGCCCCGCTGGCCCCGGTCGCGAAGAATGACCTGGAAGGGATTGGCCGCACCAACGACGCGATTCTCTACGGCGGCCGCGTCACCCTGTACGTCAACGGCGACGATGAGTCCCTCGCAGACATCGTCCCGAAAGTGCCCGCGCGCGCCTCGGATGCCTATGGCGAACCGTTCCTGCAGATCTTTGAAGCCGCCGGCCGCGACTTCTACAAGATCGATCCGCTGCTGTTCAGCCCGGCGGAAGTGGTGTTTCACAACATCGATACCGGCCGGGTGCATGTCGCCGGCGGCATCGCCCCGGAAATCCTGCGCCGCTCGTTTGGACTGCCCTGATCCCCGGGCGTCAAACTCTCCGGGAGTCCAGCGGTGGCACCGGACGTGGATAGCGATGCGAGAGCACTTGCCTGCCGGGAGCGTCTGGCTCAGAAGTCGGTTTTCGGCTCCGCCTCACAGGTCTGCTTTCGGCTCCGCCATGATCAGCGCCTGATCCAGCAGTTCCAGCACGCAGCCGGTGTTCTGACGGATAGCGTGGAGGGCAGTGTCGAGCGAATCGGGAGCGTCCGCCTGGTCTGCAGACGCCTCGGCCAAACCCTGAATCGCGGTCAGGGAAGTGCGAATCCGGTGACACAGGTTCAAAAGAGACCCGGCATCCTGCGGCAAATCTCCCGATGTCCCCATCTGGGCGAGCTGAAGATTTCTGACCAGATTCTGTAGCCGCAGGTTCTTCTGCTGGCTGGAGTGCCGCAGCCATTCGACCTGGTCCGTCTGCCGCTGCAGATCTCGGGCAATGCGGCGCTGTTCGGTAATATCCTCAATGGTCCCCAGGTAGACGGGAGCAAAATCCGTGATCAGGGGCCACCCGTGAATCAAGACCCACCGCTGTCCGCCGTCGCGGGCGACCACGCGACATTCCGTCGCAAATGGCTCCGAGTGCCGCCACGACGTCCGCCAGTTTTCTGCGACTTCCTGGCGATCTTCGGGATGCAGATAGTCGAACCAGCTGCCGATGAACCCGTCCAGAAAACTGACGCTCAGAATGTCGGTGCAGGTCTGGGTCAGAAACTGGCACCGGCCCGCGATATCGGCTTCAAACACGCCGACCGGCAGGCTCGCAGTCAGGATGCCAAGCCGTTGCTGCAAATGGCGGCGTTCCCGTTCCAGCTGTTGAATGGTGTTTTCAGCCGGTTTGGTCGTACGCCCGGTCCTCGACATCGATCGAGAGTCCGTCCGGTTCCGCGCCGACACAACAGCCGCTCCTCGACCCCGGGCGTTCAGGAAAGAAATCGCCCTGGCCAGCCACTCTGGCACGGATCGACGCAAGACGGCCATCCAGACGCTTTCTGATCAACCCGCCACCCCGGCGGTGAATGATGAAACAGACGGAAGCAGAGTCCCGGTACCTGACAGGCTCCGGCAGGCAGCGTGCGAACAAATCACCAGCTGCCTGCAGAATCATGTCTCGCGTGATCTTGCCGGGATTCTCATAGATTCCGCTGTAACATAGGTCGGATTGTGAATCTCGGCAGGCGGGGCAGTCCGGCAGTCGCTGCGAAGCGAGTCGGATGACATCCGGTTTCGCCGGGTGTATCGATCATGTCATCCCACCTGGGCCAGCACGGCCGGCAGCGGGAGGCAGACGCGACGGAAGCAGGGTTTGGCCGGGAGCAGCTGTGGGTGAGTCCACGACCTGATCTGACCGGCCATGCGAGGTGCATATGAATCCGGAACCAGACCAGCAGTGATTCTCGTGATCTCCGGAAGTCTGCAAGCAACGAACCTCGTGCAGAACTTTTTCAAACTTTCCGGTGTCGTTAATTGCCACGGGAAACCTGGCGGGCTGCGCCGACGACCGGGGTTTGCTGGCAGGGATCTTCGGGAAACCGCAAGCACTTCCGGCAGGGTTTGCAGATTTCCGCAGGTCGGTTGGCGAGGTGTGGCAGGAAAAAGCGGGAAAAAGCCATTCTCTCGCGGGGGTTTGAGAATTTTCGTTGACAATCTTCGTGGTTCGCTGAAAAATACGACTGCTTACAACAAGCGACCTGCCTGCTGTCCTACCTCGGCAAGACGCCCGCGGCTTTCCCGCATCCGCCATGAACGGCAGGTTGCTGGATATTCATCCGGTGACCTCTGTTGGACAGTGCTTCGTTGACCGTTCCGGTCAGTGAACATCAGGGCGGCGGATGCAATTGAGGGGAAGCTGTGTCACTACGGTGTCCGCTCTTCTAACGAAGAGTGTCCCGGCTGGCAGTCTGTTTCTTCCGGTTTAATCCTGTCGTTCCGGTGGTGCGCCGGTCGATGTTCTGGTGGCAGTGGGTGCCACCGGAGCATGATGCAGATGCCATCATGTGTCGAATTAAAGAAGACGGATCGTTATCGGTTTGGAGTGAAGTGAATGTCGTTCGATTACGACCTGGATGAACTCGACGCAGACAGCCAGCTTGACCTCGTCGCTCGCGACGAGGAATTTGAATCGGATTTCGACGAAGGGGAGATGTCATTCGAGGACATCGATTTCGAGGCTCTCGGGATTGACCCCGGCGCTCCGACCCATGCGAAGCCGGGTTCGGAAGAAAAGGTTCTGATGCTGGCCGCTCGTTATGCAGCTGGCGTGCCGCTGTGGCATGATCGTGATTGCTACGATCATGGTCCCGGCGAAGGCGCTGCCCGCCTCTTTATGCCCCCGCAACCGCGGAGCTGAAGTTTTTCTGGCACGATCCCCGTCAGCTGACCGGGGCAATCGCTGGAAACTGCGTGAATCGCTCATTCAAAGAAAGCCATCCCGGACATTTCCGGGATGGCTTTCTTTATTTTTCATTCCCCGGAAATGTCAGCTGCGTGCAGCTGTCAATTTACTTTCACGGCGATCATTCCCGGCAATTGTGCCTGTGAATTCAGCATCACCAGCCACTTCCTGACAAGACTCACCTGTCCCCGCGTCTTCGATCATATTTTTCAGGACAGTGATCGCGGGGAAACGCCTTAACTTTTCGCAGGTGCCTGAAACTTCTTCAAAATCGGCACAAGTCCTGCGGAGAACGCCCGCGTCCGACTGTCCATAATCAGCAGAGTTCGTCTATAATCCGCGCGCCGCTCCAGATCCCCCATCTGCTGTCGTCGTCAGATCTCGTGATCGGACGCGAGTGGTGCTGCCCTCGGAGGCCGAACCGTTCTGTTGTTTTGCAGGGATGTGAAGCGCTATGGAATCCGCAGTCTCGCACGCGCCGCAAGCTTTGTCTTTCGGTGAGAAACTCTGGACTCTGGCCCGGAATTACTGGTGGGCCTGGCACCCGGAAGTCCAGGTCATTTTCTACGAGCTCAATCCGGAACGCTGGCAACTGCTCGACCATAACCCCGTCCGGCTGCTGAGCGAATACACTCCCGAACAGCTCGAACAGCGTGGTCGCGAAGCCGTCCTCCACTCCCGCGTGAACTATGCCTACCGCCGCTGGGAAGAGTACATGCAGACCGGCTCCACCAAAAGCTGGGGCGCCGACCATGTGGGCGTGCTCGGCCATCGTCCGGTGGCCTACTTCTCCGCCGAATTCGGCATCCACGAATCGCTGCCCAACTACTCCGGCGGTCTCGGCGTGCTGGCCGGCGACCATCTGAAAAGTGCTTCAGACCTCGGCATTCCGCTCGTCGCCATCGGTCTGTTCTATTACGAGGGCTACTTCTCGCAACTCATCGACGAGAACGGCTGGCAACAGGAAGTCTACTCGCACGTTCAGAACACCCAGTTGCCGATTCGTCTCGTGAAGAACGCGAAGGGCGAAGTCATCGTCGTCCAGGTCGATACGCGGCAGGGACCGCTGTTCGCCCAGGCCTGGCAGGTCGACGTCGGCCGCGTGAAGCTGTACCTGCTCGATATGAACATCGACCAGAACAGCCCCGAGGATCGCAAGCTGACTGCCCGCCTGTACGGTGGTGACCAGCGGACCCGCATCCGCCAGGAAATCGTTCTCGGCCTGGGCGGCGTCAAGCTGCTGACCGCGCTGGGCTATGACCCGCACTGCGTTCACATGAACGAAGGTCACTCGGCGTTCGCACCGCTCGAATTCATCCGCATGCGGATGCACGACGATCATCTGACCTTCGACGACGCCCTCAAGGACGTCGCGGCGATGTGTTGCTTCACCACGCACACGCCCGTCGCCGCCGGTCACGACCGCTTTGATTACAACCTGATCGATGAACATCTGGGGCCGGTCGCTGATGCGATTGGCATCGGTTCCGGCGGCATGATGGGCCTGGGACGCGTCGACCCCAACAACCATCAGGAACCGTTCTGCATGACCGTGCTGGCGTTCAAGTGCAGCCGGAAAGCGAACGGAGTGTCGAACCTGCACGGTGTGGTCAGTCGCCGCATGTGGGCCAGCCTGTGGCCGTGGCGCAGTGAAGAAGAAGTGCCGATCGGCCACATTACCAACGGCGTGCATGTCGGCAGCTGGCTGGCCTGGCCGATGCGTCAATTGTACAGCCGGGTGCTGCCGACCGGTTGGGAAACCCGCACTGCCGATCCCGAGATCTGGAAGGCGTTCGACGAGATTTCCGCGGGCGAACTGTGGGAAACCCACCAGACGCTCAAGAACAATCTGATTGCCTTCGCGCGTTACCGGCTTACCCGCCGGGCAGAACGCCTGAAGTTCCCGCAGTCAGAGATTCAGGCCCTCGCGAACCTGCTGGACCCGGAAGCGCTGACGATCGGTTTCGCCCGCCGGTTTGCTCCGTACAAGCGGGCCGACCTGGTGCTGCGGGACATCGAGATGTTCCGTCAGATCATCAAGGATTCCGACCGACCGGTGCAGTTCCTGTTCGCCGGCAAGTCGCATCCAGCCGACAACGGCGGCAAGGGGATTCTGCAACGGATCTACAAGCTGACCCAGGAGCCCGACTTCAAGGGCAAGGTCGTGTTGCTGGAAGACTATGACATCAACCTCGCCCGCTCGCTGGTCGCCGGCGTGGATGTCTGGCTCAACAACCCGCGGCGTCCGCTGGAAGCCTCCGGCACCAGTGGTCAGAAGGTCGTCCTCAATGGTGGCCTGAACTGCTCGATCCTCGACGGCTGGTGGGCGGAAGCCTACGACGGCACCAACGGCTTCGCCATCGGCAGCGGCCGGATTCACGCCAACCAGGAAATCCAGGACGAACGCGACGCGAAAGCCGTCATGCAGACGCTGCTGGAAGAAGTGATCCCGCTCTACTACGAGCGCGACAAGGACGATCTGCCGCAGAAGTGGATCGCCCGCATGCGCCGCTCCGTCGCCGGTCTGAGCCTGAAGTTCAACTCCGACCGCATGGTGATGGACTACGTGAAGAACGCCTACTTACCAGCAGCAGGCGGCACCACGTCGGAGATGAATCGCCGGTAATCACCGGTGCGAGATTGTAGAAGTCCGCAGGCGCCGGGGAATTCACTCTCCGGCGCCTGATTTTTTTGCCAGAGGAAAACCCGCCAGCGAGGCACCGGCGCCCGCTTGCGGATTCGCGATTTCAGAATGCGCGATACATCACGCCACCTATTGCAGCGTGACCGTCGCCTCCCGGCTCTGGCCATTTCTCAGAAACTTCATCGTCACCTTGTCGCCGCGTTTCTTCTGTTGCATGCCGTAGGCCAGCAAGTCCGATTCTCGCAGCAGATCGTCCCGGCCGTCGTATGCCACAAGAATATCCCCGGCGACGACTCCCGCCTCTTTCGCCCGGGCGTGATTGCCATACTGCCCGACGTGCTTCACTTTCAGAGCCAGTTTGACCGGTGCGACGGATAACTGGCTGCGTTCCTCATCGGTGAGCGGTTCCAGCAGCATGCCACCGAAGACCATGCGGCGCAGATCCCAGGACGTCGCTCGCCAGGAGATATCCGACTGACGACGCCAGCCGGCCGGCAATTGCAACGTCGTCGAAAACGGCTGCCCGTCCCGCAGAACCGTGAGCGCAATCTGCCCGGAATCACCCGTCTGCTGCAACACCCATTGCGCATCGGCCACCGCCACCAGCGGCTGTCCGTTCCATGCCGTCATCACGTCGCCTGGTTTCAGTCCCGCCCGGGAAGCGGGCGAATCAGGCTCGACGCTGGAAATTGTGCTGGCGGTCTGCGGATCACAGCGCAGGCCGATGACCGATAAGCCAGGCCACGGAAACAGGACGTCGTCCGGCACCGGTTGACCGCGGTCCCGATACACCAGTCGTTCCGCTTCACGCACCTGATGACAGTGGATGCAACTCTGGACCACCTTGCCTTCGTAGTTCAGGCGATCGGTGTATTTGCCTTGCAGCGAGGGGAATTTCTCCGGAGAAGTGTACCGCACCGGCTGCGGCTGCTTGCCCGCCAGAGAATCCTGTCGGCTGGCAAACTCCCGGGACAGGTCTTTCGCCCGCTGCATCGATTCAGCGAAGCCATCCAGATGCATATCCTCTGCTTCATTGGTCCGGCCAGTCCGGGTGCCAAAGCGGCCGAGAACCGTGCCGTCATGATGCAGATAAATCACGGCGAATGACATGTCGAAATCGATCTGGAACTTCGCGAGATCCAGCCCGTTCGCCTGGGGGATGCGCACGCAAACAAAGTCATCCAGCAGGTTGCGAATCCTCGCTTCGCGTTCCACCACCTGCTCGTCAAAGTCATGACAGGCCTCGCACGGGATACAGCGCAGGACCATCAATACCGGCCGCTGTCGCAGCTTCGCCTGCCGCATGGCCTTGGGCAGGTCGTTGTAAATCCAGTGACTGTCGTTCTCCAGCAACTGCCGGTCCTGCCGGACTTTGGTTTCCCGATCCTGACCCAAGACCGCACCACTCATCAGGACGGTCAGAACAAGCAAGTTGATGACGATCCGCATTGCGATTCCCCGCTGGTACCACGCGATTGACGGTCGGGCTGCCACGACTCCGGGAAGCAACGCCTACGATAACCGGCCGGCAGCGCGCCTGCACCAATGCGTCTATAGTCGCCCGGGTGATCTGGTGCTGCTGGTCGGTGGAGGTCGAGAGGTTGGGTCGCTGAATTTCTCGCCCATCCCCGGTGTGGCATGCTTGCCCTGCCAGGCAAGCATGGTCTGGTGCTTCGATGGACGCGATTGCTCATGACGAATTCCATACTTGCCTGGCAGGGCAAGCATGCCACCCGACGCCAGGAGTTCTGCAAGACAGCCGCCACTGTACGGACGGCGACTGATCTATCCCCGTTTTACTATCCAGGACTATGATTCGTCAGCTCCCATACCGCCCCTGATCAAGGAACGATCCATGATTTTTCGCGCGTCGGTTCGCTGGTGGATGCTGGTCGTCGCGATGATGGCAACGAGCCGTGTCACACTGCAGGCAGCCGAACTCCCGAGGGCTGCGGACATTCTCAAAATCCATACCGCCAATCGCCAGAAATTGTCGCGCCTGCATCTGCAGGTGAATTTTCTCGAAGAGACCACGGAAGCCTATGGCCGCGATGCGCGGAAGCAAGCAGCTGAGATGGAAGTGAACTATGAGTTCGCCACCAGTGCGATCCAGCGGATTTCTGCAGCAGAATTGAAGCCGGAAGACATCGAAATTACAGCGGAAGGCCGACGACTGTCGGCCGGCGAAGTGCTGGTGGTCCTTTATCAGATGACTGAAGACAAGGGGATCATCGACGCCTTGAACCAGTCCAAACCCTGGCAGAGATCGCAGCCCCAGGAATTCTTCCTGGACGGCGACAATTACCAGATCCGCATTCCCGGCGAGTCGATTCAGGCAGGCGGACAAAAATCGCCCTGGACCTTTCCGGCAGAACCGCTCACGCGGGAGAATCTGTTAACGAGTTATGGCAACTGCCGCATCCAGTCGTGGGAAGCCGGCCAGTCACCCGCGGGTCGCTGGTGGCTGCCCAGCGGTTCCTCGAATCCCGCCATCATCACGAACAAACATCCGTATGGGACTTCATTGCCCCCCGGCACCGCTACACCCGTGACAGACTGGGGACAGCGCCACCTCTATGACACCTTCTTCACGCAGCCTGCTGAAAAATATCGTGTCTTGCGGCAGGAAATGGCTGATGGTCGCGAGTTAACGGTGGTGGACGTCACTGTGCGGCTGCATCCCGAGGGAAACACGCTGCTCGCGCTGCGAGCCTGGCTGGATCTGGCTCAGGGAGCGGTGCCCGCAAAAGTGCACCAGCGTCAGATCCTCGTCAAGTACGCTGATCAGCACTTTGAAGACTGGCAGGCCAGTGAAATCACCACCACACAGCGGTTGGTGAGTCTGGCAAATGGCGGTTTCTATCCTGCGACAACGGTCTGTGAATATTGGGGACCAGATCCGCAACCAGTCACCGATGCGGCTGCTGACCAACCTTCAGGAAAGTACGCTGTCCACCGCCGGAAAACGTGGGACTGCACCCTGGTGGAACTGGTCGACCAGTATCCCGCGGGCTTTTTTCATCTGAAATTTCCGCAGGGACAAGCAGTGATGGACTACAGCACCGGCAAGCGGGTGAGGGATTGACTCCGCGCCACAGCTCTTGAATCACGAACCCGCCAGCGAGATAGCGTGACACGCTTGCGGATTCGCGATTCTCTGCGCCCGGAGTCGCGATGTATACTGGAGCAGTGGAAAACCACTTTCTGAGAGTACGGTCATGACGCTGGCGGTTGAGTATCCACATCTTCAGGTTGGGGCAGACGGGGTCACCCATATTGCTGGCACCCGCTACAAGGTGCGTCATCTGGCCGCCGAACATTACGCCTACGGCTGGTCGGCTGAGGAACTGTTGCGTCAGCACCCTGACCTGCAGCCTCAGGAAGTTTACGCAACACTGACATATTTCTACGATCATTTTGACGAGATGGTCTCTGAAATTCGGGCGACAGCCAGTGTGATTGAGGACAGCCGCCAGCGCCAGCCGTTCTCGCGTGAGCAGTTGATGCAGCGTGCCGTGAAGGCTGGTGATTAACGTGGCGGCATCCTTTTACATGGATGTCCATGTCCCGCTGATTGTGACCGATGCCCTGCGTCGCCATGGCATATCAGTCGTGCGAAGTCAGGAAGATGGCTCTTCCGGGTGGCCTGATGAGCGACTGCTGGAACGCGCGACCAAACTGCAGAGGGTACTGGTCACACAGGATGAAGACTTTCTGGGCATCGCTCAGATCTGGCAAGCGGCAGGTCGGTCTTTTGAGGGAATCATTTATTCTCATCAGCTCAAAATCAGCATCGGTGACTTGATCAACGATCTGACGCTGATTTCTGCAGTCTGTCTGCCGGCTGACTATCAGAATCGGGTGATTTTTCTGCCGCTCTGAATTGGGCTGCCTGGCTGATAGCGATTGAGTGGGGCGAGCGCCTTTGAATCCACCGCCAACACTGGCAATTCCCTCCCCAACCCATCAAACTACCTTGATGATGCGGCGAACTGCCGCGTTGTGACGGCACAGCGTTCGTCCGGGGGGTGTCTTCGCTGGCGATCAGATCTCCATACGGTCTCGCCAGCGTCTACGATTTGTGGTCTCTGAGTCTCGCAGACTCGATTCAGTGGCCTGTCCCGCGCTGTCCGTCCCGGTTCCAAGGTCGGGAGTGGTTCGCGATGCGCTATGCTGGTCACGGGTTTCTGAGTCTGTTCGTCTCTCTGCTCTGCCTCAACTCCAGCGGATTCGCCGAACCGCTCACACTGCATCTGCGTTCGCGCACCGAGGTGGCCCCGGATACGAAACGCTATCACGCCGTCACCACGCCGACCGAGTGGCGGCCGGAAGAGACGGCGATCGTCGTCTGCGATATGTGGGACACCCACACCTGCCCGAACGCTGCCACCCGCGTCGGTCAGATGGCGCCGCGGATGAACGACGTCCTGAAGGCAGCCCGCGACAAGGGCGTGTTCATCATCCATGCCCCCAGCGGCACAATGAAGTTCTATGAAGGCACCCCCGGCCGCAAGCTGGCGCTGTCTGCCCCGAAGCTGGAACCGGTCAAGGAACTGAAGAACTGGTGCTACCTCGATCCGGAACATGAAGGTCCGCTACCGATCGATGACAGCGACGGCGGCTGCGATTGCGAACGCACCTGGAAACCGGGCGATCCGCTGCCGTGGACCCGCCAGATCGCCACGCTGGAGATCAAGGACGGCGACGCGATCACCGATTCCGCGGAAGCCTACTACCTGCTGAAGCAGAAGGGGATCAAAAATCTGATCGTGATGGGCGTGCACACGAATATGTGCGTGCTCGGCCGGCCGTTCTCGATCCGTCAGATGGTGAATCAAGGTCTGAATGTCGCCCTGATGCGTGACCTGACCGACACCATGTACAACCCGGAGAAGGCTCCGTTCGTGAGCCACTTCACCGGGACCGATCTTGTTGTCGAACATATCGAAAAGTTCTGGTGTCCGACACTGCTCAGCACCGACTTCATCGGCGGTGAAGAATATCGCTTCCCGGCGGACAAACGCCCGACCATCGTCGTCGTGCAGGGCGAAGAAGAATATCACACTGCCGAAACGCTGCCGAAGTTCGCCTTGGAACAACTCGGCAAAGACTACCGTGTGCAGTTCGTCTGGCTGGACGAAAAAACGAAGACCAATTTCCCCGGGATCGACGCCGTGAACGCTGCCGACGTGGTGCTGATCAGCGCCCGTCGCCGGGTCATTCCCGCTACGGAACTCGGCATCCTCAAAAACTACGTCGCAGCCGGGAAACCCGTCATAGGCATCCGCACGGCCAGCCATGCCTTCAATCTACGCAATCAACCGGCACCCGAGGGCTTTGCGGATTGGCCGGAACTGGACGCCACCGTCTTCGGCGGCAGCTACACCAACCATCATGGCCACAAGTTGAAATCCACGATCTGGCCCATCAAAGAGCAGCAGGCTCACCCGATCCTGAAAGGTATCCCGCAAGCCGAGTTTGTTGGCCACGGCGGTCTCTATCAGACGGCCCCGCTCAAGGAAGGAGCCGTTGAACTTCTCCGCGGCAAAGTGGACGGCGTCGAACAACCCGAACCCGTCGCCTGGACGTTCACCCGCAAAGACGGCGGAAAGTCGTTCTATACGTCACTCGGTCACCCGGATGACTTCGCGACTCCACAGTTCAACACGCTGATGAAAAACGCTTTCGCGTTTTTAGTTGAGTGTTCAGATGGCGGCGGAAAGCGGAAAGCGGAAAGCGGAAAGCCAGAGCAAGTGACAACGGCGGCGAACAGTCCCGCCGTTAATGCATCTAACTCTCAACCCTCAACTCTCAACTCTCAACCCTCAACTCTCAACTCTCAACCCTCAACTCTCAACTCTCAACCTTCCTCTCTCCACGTCCCCGGCACCTGGAACAAGCAGTCGCCGGCACTCGCCACCTACGACGGCTACGGCTGGTATCGCGTGAATCTGCATGTGCCGGCGGGCTGGGACAAGCAGGCGCAGTTCCTGTATGTCGAAAAGGTCGACAACTCCTGTGAGACGTTCTTGAACGGCGTGAAGATCGGCGTGAGCGGCAAGTTTCCGCCAGAGTATGAGAGCGGCCTGCTGGGGAACCAGCATCGGTATGTCGTGCCTCCCGAACTGCTGAAAGCCGATGAACCGAACCTGGTCGCGATTCGTGTCTACGATCACGACGGCGACGCTGGCTTCAAAGGGATGGCTCCGCAATTGATCGCCGGCAAGGAAGCGCTGTCCCTCGAAGGCGACTGGGAATTCAAACTGGGTGACAACCCGCTCTGGGCGACCGAAAAACTGGAGGGTTACGCTCTGACTCCGACACCCGGCCCGGTCCCGCAACTCAGCCGGTTCGCGACGGTCATCCGGCGGCAGATTCAGGACAAGCCGCTGTCACCACAGCAGTCGATGGAACTGTTCAAGGTGCCGGACGATCTGGAAGTGGAACTGGTGTTGTCGGAACCGACGATTTCGCAGCCGTTGTTCATGAACTTCGACGAACGCGGTCGCCTGTGGGTGCTGGAGTATCTGCAATACCCCGAACCGGCCGGCCTCACGCTGCTCAGCAAGGACCAGTTCTGGCGAGCCGTGTACGACAAGGTGCCTGCTCCGCCGCCGCACGGCGTCAAGGGAGCTGACAAGATCTCGATCCTCGAAGACACCAACGGCGACGGCACGTTCGACTCGCACAAGGTGTTCCTCGACGACCTCAACATCGCGACCGCGTTTGTGCAGGGACGCGGCGGCGTGTTCGTGCTGAATCCGCCCTACCTGCTGTTCTATGCGGACAAGAACAAGGACGACATCCCGGACGGCGACCCGGAAGTGCTGCTCGAAGGCTTCGGTATCGAAGACACGCACTCGGTGGTCAACAGTCTGCGGTGGGGACCGGACGGCTGGATGTACGGGGCACAGGGCAGTACTGTCAGCGGCAACGTCAAGCGTCCCGGCGACAAGCAGGGGATCGCGTCCGTCGGCCAGAACATCTGGCGGTATCATCCCGAACTGAAGAAATACGAAGTCTTTTCCGAAGGCGGCGGCAATGCGTTCGGTGTCGAGATCGATGCCCAGGGTCGCATCTTCTCGGGTCACAACGGCGGCAACACTCGCGGCTTCCACTACATGCAGGGGGCCTACCTGCAGAAGGGATTCGGTAAGCACGGCCCGCTGTCCAACCCCTACACCTTCGGCTACTTTCCCGCGATGGAGCACGGCAACTATGCCCGCTTCACGCACAACTTTATTGTGTATGAAGGCGACGCGCTACCGGACCAGTATCAGGGCAAAATCTTCGGCGTGAACCCGATCACCAGCCACGTCGTGATCAGTGAACGCATCCCCGTCGGCAGCACGTTCAAGACGAAGGACGTCGGCTTCGCGATCGAATCGGCCGACGTCTGGTTCCGCCCGGTCGACATCAAGGACGGCCCCGACGGCAACATTTATATTGCTGACTGGTACGACGGACAGCTT
>VFQN01003397.1_pt1 | contig 22864 bp, 29 predicted proteins | sample 3512371 | NCBI WGS metagenome assembly VFQN01 (sample SAMN10412370, study PRJNA504923) | tailings metagenome | isolation source: Replicate 2 from Balatoc abandoned mine | place: Philippines: Itogon, Benguet | collected 2017-08-28
GGGGGCCGTCGTCCACCCCCCGGTACTGCTCAGGGACGAGGACGAAGTAGCTCGCAGGAAACACGGTCGATGCGGTACTGGCGGGGGTGCTACCCGCTGTTCGCTCGGCGATCGCTGCAACGAAGGGAACTCGGCGCGCCGCTTGTTGTGTAGCAGATGCACTGAAAAGCGACGACACGATGGGAATTGTGATGCTACACGTTTCCCAAATGGGAAACGGGATTTCGTTTAGCGGCCTCGACTCCTGCTTGGATGGTCGCGCTGCTCGATATGCCGCGCGCCGCCGCAACCCTTGAGCAGTACGTCAGATCGGGCCATCCGCCCGACCTACACTTGTCGCAATTGCGACAAGTGACTTCGCCCGCGACGCCTCCGCGACCCGCTCCCGCTCGCACTGAACGCAGTGCTAGATCGGGCCGTCTGCCCGAAGGCTACGGGTCTCAATTGAGACTGCCGACTACGCCCGTGACGCCTCCGCAAACCACTCTCGCTCGCAGTGTCGGCGCGCCCGGCACCGTCCGCTCTGGCCGAGGTCCCGCGGTGCAAGTGCACCTCGCATTGCTGATGAGCGTGATGCGCGGGTCGACCGGCTATTGGCGTCGCAATTGCAACGCTCGGCTCCTCCGGCGTCGTATCCGCAAAGCCGTCCGGTGGTCGCCGAAGACCGTGTCGGCACCGCGGCGGCGAAACCCTCGCGGGTGAACTGCTCGGGAACCTGGCGCTGCTTCCGACTTGCCGGCTTCGACCGGTCGCGCTGCGACGGCTGCACCTTCGACTCGAGTTGCGGTCTTACGCTACACATTTCGCAATTGCGAAAGACACTCCTGCGCGGCGCCAACGCAGTTCCCATCGTTGGGTGAGACCGCCATTGATCGATCCTATACGGGCGGGCGGTTGTCCCAATTGGGACAACTGCCCGCTTTTGCGTTGCAGCCTCATGCGCGCTCCGTTTGCACTGCAACGCCTTGTCAGGATGGTGGTTCTGCCAGGGCCAGTGCGCTGAGACTCGCCGGCATCGAACTCGGGCACCTTGGCGGCAGCGTGTATCGGATTGGCGTAGCCCGTCGGCCGCGTGCTTGAGTACCTCGAACGCCGTCACCACCCTGGCGCTCACGGCCATACACGGTCCGCGCGATCCAGGCCGCGCACTCGACTCGTCCGCGAGCCCCAACCGACGCCGATCCGTGTGCTACGAACGACGCCGCCCGACTTTCTCAGGCTGAGAAAGTCGGGCGGCGGTACCGTTGGGGTGACAGCCGATTACTCTGGCGCCGGGAGCGTCACCGCAACCTTACAGCGGGTGCCGATGACCGTCTTCCCGTCCGCGGCGCAGACAGGCGTGTACTCGACGACCAGATCGGAGCCCGTCAGCACGGCCCCGACGGGCGCCATCTTGATTGCTTCGTCGACCATCCTGCCGAGTATCGCGCTCAGTTGATCGGCCTTCCCGGTCACGACGGCCGGGTCATTTTCCCGCTCCATCACGGCGATAACTCCTCACTCGGGTGGGTGGGTAGCTTCTCCACGGACTGGCCGCCGGCCGGGTCCGCGCCGGTCTCCGGCTGCCAGAGGTGGGCGTAGGCCGGGTTGTGGAGCGGGATGGGCGTCGGCTCGGGCACATCCTTCGTCAGCGTGAACACGTACCGCTGGCCGGTCACGTGCGTATCACGGGTGTTGCACTGCGGCGTGACGCTCATCGACCATGTCCACCCGTCCGGCACGAACACGGGGCCGGCACCCCAGTCGATCGTCTTCCCGCCCTTCCACCACTGCAGCCACCGACCGATGAGAGTTCGCATCGTTGAGAATCCATGCGTGTGGGGCGACGCCGCCGATTGTCGCCGCTACGGGCCGGTGCGTAGCCCTGAGACTGAAGGCATGGCAGATCAAGCGCGGCTGACGATCGTCATCGAAGAACCGACCATCACCGTGTCGCCGGGCGGCGGCACACCCGCCGACGACTTCCCGGCGTGGTACCCGCGGTTTCGGGAACTGCGAAACCGCGCCGACATGGGCGGGCAACTCAGCGACGCCGAGCGGTCGGAGATGTCCGACCTGGGGCGGAGGCTCAGCGAGTTTGCGAACCAGCCGGCGCCGCAGCAACCGCCCGCGATGGGACCGCCGGCGGGCGAGGCCGTGACCGCGGCGGCCCCGCGGTCCCCGGCCACGGGCTTGTCGATCCAGGAGGATCGTGCACGGATCACGGCGGGTCTGCCGCCCGTCCCGGAGGGGCACAAGCGGTTCTACCACGGGGGCGTGCCCTACGACGAGTCCGAGGGCGCCCTCCCGTCGGGCGGGGGCCGGTGGGTAACGGACCGGCCGGAGTACGCCCGCGACTTCCGGTCGGGCGGCCGGCCGAACCAGCTCAACTACGTTGACGTCCCGCTATCCTACCCAGCCCTCGCCGGGAACGACGGGCAGATGGATCCGGGGATGCCGTGGAGCGACTTCCTGCTCCCCCACGACGCCGCGAGGGGGCTGACCCCGTTCACCCCGCCCCTGGTACCGCCCCCAGCCATCACCTACCGAGCACCTTCGCCCGCGCCGCCCGGGTGGAACGTGTCGCCCGCAGGACCGGTTGGTGGTGCGGCCACGGCGTTCGCGCCGCGGGAGATGCGGCCGAATCCCGACCTTGATGCTTGGATGGATTTCGGACCACCCAAGCCGCCCGCCGGTAACGGCCCGCTCGTATTCGGCGAGCCGGACGACGAGGACCGCCCGTTCGTCCTGACTCCGCTGCCGGTGGTCGCCCCCGCACAACCTCCGACCATTGTGGCCCGGGGGCCAGCCGGCACCGCGCATGCGGCATACCCGGTTCTGCCGCCCGGCGGTGCGCCCGAACTGCCGCCGATCCCGCTGGCCGGGCCGACATCCGCCGCGGCGGATGCCTATGCCGTCGCGCCACCGGCCGCCCGCGGCGCCAATCTCTACGTCGCGGGCGTGGCTGCTCGGGCCGACGCGCGGTCGGAAGCCAAGGTCGCGGCAGAAGCCCGAGCGGAAGCCGCCGCGGCCCGTGACGCTGCCGAGTGGGAAGAGAGAGAAGCGGCCGAGGCCGCTGCCAACGACAAGATGTTCGACCAGGCCACCGCCGGACGACCAAGTTGGGTGAAGGCCGCGGTCGGCGCCGGGATGGGCGCCTCCGATGCGGCAGCGGTCGGCGGGTCAGCGGCAGCCGGGGCCGGCGCGGGGGCGCTGGCGGCCGCCGGCGGGCCGGTCGGGATGGCCCTCGCGCTAAAGGAACTGACAGGGGCGATCGAGAACAAGGCCATCGACGGCGTCAAGTCGCTCGGCGACACCGCCAAGAAGGTCGCCGGCAACGACTACATGGGCGCGTTCGAGGGCTCCGTCGGCAAGGCCGCGGACGCCTTCAAGGGCGTCGGGCTCGCCGGCGACCTGCTTGCGATCCCCCTGAAGGCCGCGGCGGCGGGCGTCACCGCGTTCAGCGACGCGGCGGATGCGTTCGTCGCGAGGGGAAGGGAACTGAGAGCGTACAGCGGCTCCCTTGCCGGGGCTGCGACCTACCAGGACGTGTCGCGGTTCCGGTCGGACGTGCGCGAGGCCGAGGTCATCGGCCCCGAAACGGCGAAGCTGACGCAGTCGATGGCAAACATGGAGAGCATGTTTCGAGAAGGGTTTCTGCCAGTCAAAGAGTTCGTGGTCGGCCGGCTGGCGGGTGTGGCCGACATCACGGAAGAAGTCTTCAAGATCGTGCTGAACGTAGTCAAGGACTTCCCGCTGGCGTCCGCAGCCGTCAAGGAGTGGGCGGCCCGGGTGATCAAGGCACTCGAAGGCGACCCGGCGCTGATCGACCCGATCCGAGACTGGTTGGGTGCCGCCGACGGCCTTGGAGCCGGTCCGTCCATCCCGTCCGGCACCGTCCGTCGCGGCGCCGACGCCATCGGCCCGCTGCCGATCTTCACGAGGTGAGCCGTGGGCGCTCTCGCGTACACCGACCTGCCGAACGAGGGCGTCGTCTCCTACGGGGGCTGGCGATTTCCCGTTACTACGTTTACCACGGGGATCGACGCCAAGCCGGAGTGGGACCGCGCCGGTCGCACGGTGATCTTCACGCGCTTCCGCATCAGCCTGGTGGCGTACCTCACGGGCCGCGACATCGGCGACGCCACCCGCGCCGTGGTCCAGGTACTCAACCGCCCGGCGTTGCCGTTCGTCTACGCCGGTCCTGGCGGGTACAACTTCGCCGTCAACACCGGCGCGTACAAGGACGTGGAGTGGGGGCCGAAGCCGTCCGCCCGGATCGAGCCGCTCGGCGGGGGCAACGCCGCCCTCCTGCATTTCGCCGTTGAGGCGAGCGTCCCCGACCATCCCAGCGCCAGGATGGCGGGAGCGCCGATGGAGTTCGGCTACGCGGTCGGGTACGAGCGCGACGACGCGGGCTACACCACCCGCCGGATCAAAGGGTACCTGCGCATCCCGATGAGCCGGAACGGCCCGAACGACCGGAAGCTGCCGGACAACATCGACTCCTACTTGGAGGACGTGTACCCGGCGATGATCGAGGGGTTCCGCCGCACGACGAAGACGTGGGACATCAACGCGGCAAAGGACGGCGCCGACTTCACGGTCGTGGACGAGCAGATGCCGCCGAACATCCCGCCCCCCGGCGTGGTGTACGCCTCCGGCAGCCACGACTGCCAGAGCACGCCCGGGAAGATGAACGAGTGGAACTGCGTCTGCGAGGCCTCCTACGAAATCGCGCGCAACGGGGTGGCGACCGTCGCGGCGGGCCGGGACCACTTCTTCGCCATCCTGAAGGACCGCATCAACTTCACGATCGACACGGTGAGCCGGTCGGAGTCCGTCGTGCAGGTGGGCGGCGGCCGGGCGACCGTCGTCGCCGTCCCGGTTCAGTTCGGGATGCGCGAGCCGGACCTATTCGGCCGCACCACGGTCCATTACGTGATGCGCTACCTCGTGGCCGGGGCAAGCCTCCGGACGATGCTCCAGGGGTCAGGGCTGTGGCGCCCGGTCCCCGGTTCGGACTGGAAGAAGTGGGCGACGTCGCTCGGGCCGGTGCTCGGCCCGCGCGGGCACGCCGGGCTCGCCTTCTCGATCAACGACGACAAGATCGTGGACCTGTTCCAGGCGGTGCCGCCCGCCATCAACCTGAGCACCCGGCCGCCGCAGCGCGGGCAGAACTTCAACGCCATCCCGCGAGACGTGTTCCCGGAACCGACGCCGGACGGGAGTTGGATCCACTACCGGAACGGCTTGTTCCTCGAGGCCGACAACGGCGTCGTCGAGGTCCGCACCCTGCCGACCGAGCAGCGGGAAGCCGCGGGTGACGTGTACGGCACCGGCGCGGCGGCACCAATCGGGGCGATCGGCACTGGCATCTCGGCGGCCTTCGGGGCGTTCGACAAGCTGTTCCCGGCCGTCGCAGCCAACCCGACATTCTTTTTCCCTCCGCCACGGAAGCCGGAGCAGCAGAAGCAGGGAGGGCTCAAGCAGCGCCAGGTGCCACAGCGCCGTGGCCGCCAGAGCGGCACCCTGTTCATGCGTGGGGAAGCATTGAGGGCGCGGTTCGCCATTCCCTGCCCGACGCTTGAGAGGTGGGGGGAGGCGACGCTCACACCGGCGAACCGGCCGGACCGCGGGGAAGGGTTCTGGACGGAGGTGGTCGGCAACGCGATTTGGCCGATCACGCGAGCCCGCTGGAACTTGAGGTTCGTGCTGGACACCATCCCGGCCGGGTCACCGCCGGCATTGCCGAACCCGCTGATGGGCGGCGGCGGGGCGGCGGCCGCGAACTTGCCGCCCGACCTGGGCGACGTGATTCCCCCGGGCAGCGCGCGGGTGCCGTACAACACGACGCCGCCGGTGGGGAACTAACGAAGGGCGGCGCGGACGCGGCCAAACAAGTCTGCGTCCGCCGATACTCGCGGGTAGAGCACGAACCTGTTCCAAGCAACGGCGTGACTGCCGATCGACGCCGCCGAGTCCCTCGCGGCCTGCGCATCGGACATGAGGTTCGCGTGCACCTTTTGGTCCGCGGCTGGATCAACGAGAAGCGAGCACATCATGCCTGGCAGGCTGAATCCGGCGCTCTCGACCTTCACCTCGACGCCGCGCGACTTCAGGTGCGCCGCCAGATCCGCGTGGTTCCAGTCGGCTTTCGGCTTCCCCACCTTCGCGCCCGGCAACTCGACGCGAGGCGCCGGGTCGCCGCCACCAACCACAGGCACGGGCTGGCCCGACGAGGCGACAGGTTCCGCCGACGGCCGACGCATCGCCACGGCGGCCGTGATGCCAGCGCCGACGCACACCAGCGCGAAAAGGCCGGTGAGGATCACAACGCGGCTACGGGTCTGGCGCTGCCGCTGAGCGCGGCGGCGGGAGAGGGGATCGTCGTCGTCGCGCATGGGATCTCGGGCGTTACCCGGTCCGCTGCTCGCCTTCGGCCGGAGGGTTGAAGGCTTCCAGACCGACACCAAGCGCGGCGGCGAGGCGGACCAGAACCGTGAAAGTAGGTTCGGCTTTGTCGCGTTCGTAGTTGCTCACGTCGGCGGCGTACATTTCAGCGGCTTCCGCGAGTTCGGTTTGGGTGAAGCCCACCCGCTCCCGCAACTCGCGCAGCCGAGCGCCAGACCATTTCCGCGGCTTACGCTTCGCCACGATCACCATTCAAAGCCCCTACGCACGAAGAAATCCGCAACTTCCGTTGCGATACTATAGGTAAAAGCCTACAGTGTCCTTCGGCGGTCGGGGTGTTCTCGATCGTCAACGCGACCGGCCGGCGGGGTTACTTTCCACGGCAGCCCCGCCGGCCGGTTCTGACCCGCCCCCGTCTCCGAGGGAAGGCCGTGCATCACAGTATGTCCATTCGCCCGCCGGGCGTCAATCTCGGCGATTCAACGCCGCCCGACCTGATCCGCCGCGGCCAGCCGTGCCTGTCGTGTCAGAGCATCGACACGTTCGTCTACACCGACCCCGACCCGAGCGAGCCGCCGGAGCTGATCTGCGCCGCCTGCGTCGCGGAAGAGCCGCCCGCCCCGCCGGCCCGGTTCTCCCGCCTCTGCGGTCGCGTCATCGGGCACGTCGGCGACGCGGCCAACCCGATCCCCGTCATCGAGGTTAGCGGCTCGCTGTCCCCGACTCCCTTTGCCCTCGCCACCCCGGCCGCCCCGCGGCCCGCTCGCCGGACGCACCGGCGGGAAGGGTGCGGTGCGTGATGGGCGCCGCGAAGGCCGGCGAGGCCACACCCACCCCGGAGCCGGTTCCTAGGAGGCGCGTGTCGAGGGTGGACCGCGTCGCCTTGTTGCTCGCGTGGGCCGAGATGAAGGCGGCGACGGGCATCTTCGCCCAGCAGTGCGGCGTCGTCGTGGCGTTGATGAAGACACACCGCAACCACTCTGACGCGGAGTGGTTGGACGTGCCGCAGATCGAAGCCGCCTGCGCGGCGGCCGACGAACTCGACGGCATCCTCGGCTCGTCCCCGATCGAAACAGCCAGCGCGACCGTGCTATGTCGCAGAGGTGCAGCACTATGAACCCCAAGGAACCCAAGCTGGATAAGGAAGTTGTGAAGGCGCGGCGGCACTACATCGACGTCGTGGTGAGGAACGGCAGTGCCCGCCTCGCCCTCGCCCGCCAGGTCCGTCAGGTGTTGGGAGGCGACTTCCCACACGCCCACCGAATCAGCATCGTCATCGAGCACGCCGGGTTGCCCGACTTGTCGATCGTCGTCCGAGAAGACCTCGCGGCCCGGGAAGAGACCGAGGTGAAAGGTCGGGTGGGCACATGAGCGGCCGACGCAAGGGCAACCCCCCGTCCGAGACCAAGCCGAAGGGCAAGAAGACGACCAAGTCGAAGGCGCCGGTTGAGCCCCAGCCGACCTACCTGAACCACGCCGTCATTCTCCAGGCGTGGATCGAAGGGCAGGTCATGGTTCACCAACTCTACGACTGCCTCAGCGCCGTCCACGACGTGTTTCGCAAGGAACCGAACCATAGAAGCACGTTCCACTTCAGCCCCAACAACCTGTGGCGAGTCGTGCAGGCGTTGGGGAACGTGCTGGAGGAGATGCAGGGCGGCCCGCTCCTGACGGACGACCACTTCCCCGACCCGCTGTCGAGGGAGGAACCCGAATGACCACCAAGCGACAGACGGCCGCGGCCGGCGCCAAGGTCCGGGAACAGGTGCGGGTGCAGCTCGTCCTCTGGCTGTCGCACGCCCACGACGTACTCGCCGACCTCCAGGACCAGGCCGAGCGGATGCGGGCCGAGTTGGAGGCCTGGCCCGACTCGCCGCTGGCCGATTTCCTCGAGTTGCGTCAGGCGTCCGAGATCGCCGGGGCACTCGAGGAAGCCATCTCTCAGGTCTGCACCCCGATCGTGCCCCGCAGCGACGACTGGCCCGACCCGATGGGGATCGTAGATGCCGCAAGGCTGAAGGGGGTGAAGTCGTGAGCGGCACAAACTCCAGGACGGCCAGTAAGAATTTGGCTCGCCGGAAGCGACCCGGTTTCCGGCAACTCACCGCCATCTTCCGGGCCGTGGTGGACCTGGAACACATGGTCGGGGAGTTCCGCAAGGCGCACCCGCCCGGCCACCAGTGCCCCGTCTGCGAGAACATCCGGGAGGTTGACCGGTTGTACCACCCGGCGGGGCCGTCGGACGCGATCGTCGCGCTGCACGTCGCCGCGTGGCAGTTCCACCAACTGCTCGACGAAGTGAAGTAGCTACGCACCCGGCCGGCACGGACGCCGGCCTCACGCTTTCGGCTTCCGCTTCGGGACCGGCTTCTTGGCGGCCGTCCGCTTTCGGCCCGTGGGCCGCGGCTGCGACTCGAACGCCTTCAGGTCCGCGCGGAGCACCATGAAGGCGTTGCCGAACTGTTTCGCGGGCAACCGCCCGCTCTTGATGAAGACCTGAACCCGCCGCTTCGTGAGCTTAAGTAGCTCCGCGGCTTCGAGTACCGACACCCAATCGCCTGCCGGGATAAGCGTCATTCGCACAGTATACGCGATTGCGAACAGAAAACCGCCCAACCGGGCTTGATGGTGTTCGCAATTGCGAATACCATGTCCGGCGTTGGCTGTTCCCGCACCCTCCTCGCTCCGGAGCCGCCGCCCATGACGCCGCTCGCCGACCTGACCCCGTTCGTGGAAGTGCTGCCCGCGGCGGGCAGCGGCCTGCCGCGGGCGATGAAGTGGTACGCCGGGCTCCTGGAGCACGAGTACACGACCAACTTCGCTTTCGTGTTCGAGGCGGCGGAGACGGGGTGCGACCCCTACGGCGTGGCCGAGCTGCCGGCCCGCGGCGGGCGGCTGTTCCGGGTGACGAAGTGCGGCGAGCCGGCCCCGTACACGGTGTTCTGCGCCAGCAACCCGGCGGGCGACGCCTGCGACTGCAAGGCGGGCACCTACCGCCGGCCGAAGGTCGGGGCGTGCCGCCACCTGCTGGCGCTGCGGGCTGCCCTGGCGAACGGTTGGGTGGGCGAGCCGCCCGTCGCGGCGACACCCGCCCGCCGCTTCGACCCGACCCGCGTGACGGCCGAGTTCGCGTGACACCCACACCCGGCAACAGGAACACCAACATGGACGGCGTGGCGCTGGTGGTGTTGAAGGGGGTGTGGGACTGGCTCTCGCCGGTCCTCGCCAGGGTGGCGGCGGAAGTCATCAGCCGTCGGATGAAGGCCCGGCGGGCGCGCCGGGCCGGCGTTCTCGGCCTGTAGGCAGTGCGAACGGAATCCCACACGCAAGAGGATCGCCCCGTGCCCGAAATGACCCCCGCCGAACTGGCCGCGTACCAGCGGGAGTACAGCGCTCACCTCGACGCTTTGGCCGCCCGCGAGCGCGCCGACCGCGTGAACCGTGACCCCGGCGACCGGCTCACGGTGATGGGCTACGAGCGCGAGATCGCCCGGCTGCGGGCGAAGCAGCTGACGAAGGCGGCGTGACCACTCCCACGGAACTCGGACAGGAGCATCCCGATGACGACGACCGAACGCGACATGCACGACTTGGACCTGCCCGACGAGGTGGCGGACGTGATCCGCACGGGCCGGGCGGAGCTGGAGGCCGACGCGACCGCCGAGCAAGAGCGGAAGGTCGCGGAGGAGAAGGCGGCGGCGGACAAGCAGGAGCGGTTTCGGCGACAGGCCGCCGCGCTGCTCGTTGCGGGTGCCGGGCTCCCGGAGCGGATGGCCGACCTCGTCGGCGTGCCGGCACACGACCGCGCCGGGAACTACCGCGTCCCGGTCTGCCTCCCCGGGTGCGGGGCCATCTACCGCAGCGTCTACGTCGATTCCTGCAACACCATGACCCTCAATGCCGGCCAGTGGGAGGCGGTCCCGGCCGGTGGTTCGATCGCCCAACCCTTCCCCTCCTTCGCCCGGGCGGCGGCCGTGGCCCGGGACGCCAAGCTGAACGAAATCCCCCTGTAACCGACCTCCACGACGCCCGCCCGCCGGGGCATACTCAGGACGACCCCGATGGCGATGGAAGTGCTGGCGCTGAAACTGATCGACGTGGTGCTGTCGGTCGCCGGCACCGTCCTCGCGGACGTGGTGGTGCGGCGGTGGCGCGTGCGGCAGTTGAGGCGGGCGGTGGTACTCACCCCGAGGGCGGCATGAACGAGGAAGTGGCCCGTAGGATCATCGCCGACCTGGAGCAGTACGCTGCCGAGTGGGCGAAGACAGGGGAACGAGCGGCGGCCGACCAGACGGACCCCGAGAACCCCGGGGTGGCGCGGCGGTGTGCGGCCCGCGTTGAGGCGACCAAACACGCCGTCCGCGTTGTGCAACTTCACGCCGGACTTCTGAGTGAACTCGTTGACGACCTGACCACCGAAGAGTGAACCCCGCGCATGCGGCTCCGAGGACGCACCAACTTGGTCCCCCCCAACAACGGACCGCGGCGCCGGGAGTCGTGTGGTGACCGATCCCGGGGAGATAGGAGGCTCGGTACTGGCTCGGTCCAGGACACGGACCGTGTGTAGTCTGTCGTGCAAGCCGACTCCGCCGGATCCCAGGCCGATCGAAGTACACCTTGCGACGTGGCCTATCAGTCCCACGGAGAATGCTGGTCGGGTCGGGCCTGTTTCCCGGGTAGCATTCGGCTCGATTACGACAGTATGGTGGCTCAGGCGCCGAGTCGTGCCAGTTCAGCCGCCGCCTTTTCGCCGCGGCGATGCTGGGCGGTCGGGCTCAGTCGCTCCGCGACGGTACCGACTGGTGAATTCGAGATCGACGCGACGTACCGCGCCACCGCCGCCTTGCTCGTCAGCAGGCGATTGCCGACGCGGATCGTCCCGAGCCGCACCAGCCGCCCGTCGCGGGTCTTGGTTCCGGTCGTGGCCCACCGGAACACCGCGCTCGGGTTCATACGGCCCTTACCGCGGTGCGCCGGGAACATCGCTGCCACGCTGGCGAGGGTCAGCACGTCACCGGCAGCGATCTCGTCGAACAGGCACGGCTCAGCAGCTAAGGTCGGAGTGTCGGTCACGTCTGATCTCCACGCACGGGTTCCGGGCGTATTCATTGGTTCCCGGGCTGCATTCATCATCCCCGCTACACGGACAGGCTCAATCCGTGCTGGCGGGGTGTCGTGTGGATGCGGACTTCAACCGCCCCGCAGCGCGATGACTTTGGAAAAGCAGCAAAACAACTCGCGCCGAACCGGCAGAACAGATGTGACGGCATGGCCCCCGGGCGAAACTGTTTCGCCGGGGACGGTGGATCCTTTCGCTTCGACCGCAGCTTCCGATTCGGGCGGCGTAGCCGGTCGTCAACGCCCACAACCGGGGCACCGTCCGAACCCCGAGCTAGTGAGAAACCGGGCCGGAAAGCCGCACCCCGCCGCTTCGGCTTCGCCGGCTTCGGCTTAGGCACCTCCCGCATGGTCGGCGGATTGGCGAGCGTCCCAGTCGCCAGGATCGCGGTGATGATCCAAATCAGGCTGATCTTCGGGGCGATGGCGCTCGCGCCTGACCCCCCGCGTACGTTAGCCGGAAAGGCCTCCCTCCCGCGGCAGGTTCTGTCCCGGCCCCGAGTCGGCCGATCCCGGGCAGCAGACGGGGCAGGTCCCAGTGAACACACCCCGCGCAATTTTTCTGGTGAACGGGTGGCGGGGTCGCGCAGGTAAGCTCGTGGAAGCCGTTCGCCATCCCCAGGAGCGCCCTGCCGTGGCAGACTCGTCGTCCGAGCGCAGCCCGCTCGGCGTGCTCGCGGAGGAGTTCGTCGAACGCTACCGCGCGGGCCAGCGGCCGTCGCTGACGGAGTACGCCGAACGCGCGCCGGAACTCGCCGACGAGATCCGCAGCCTGTTCCCGACCCTGGTCGAGATGGAGCAACTCAAGCCGGTCACCGGCGACCACACCGGCTCCTACCCGGGGCCGACGGCGGACCTCGAGCGGCTGGGCGAGTTCCGCATCCTCCGCCGCATCGGAGCCGGGGGGATGGGCGTCGTGTACGAGGCGGTGCAGGAGTCGCTCGGCCGGCACGTGGCCCTGAAGGTGCTCCCCTCCGACGCGCTCGCGGACCCGAAGCGGCTGGAGCGGTTCCGCCGCGAGGCCAAGTCCGCGGCGAGGCTGCACCACACGAACATCGTGCCCGTCTTCGGCACCGGCGAGGCCGAGGGGCGGCACTACTACGCCATGCAGTTCATCACCGGGCACCCGCTCGACGCCGTCGTCGACGAGGTGCGGCGGCTGAAGGGCCAGGGGCCGGCGCGGGGCGAGGTGTCGCAGGTGACCAAGGGGCTCGTCTCCGGCCCCCCCGTCGAAGCGCCACAGCCCCCGGACGCCCCGTCCTCGCTGACCTCCGGCAGCCCGTCGGACGGCCGCCACTACTTCACCACCGTGGCCCGGATCGGCGAGCAGGTGGCGTCGGCCCTCGCCTACGCTCACGGCCAGGGCGTCCTGCACCGCGACATCAAGCCGGCGAACCTGCTGCTCGATTTGCACGGCATTGTCTGGGTCGCCGACTTCGGGTTGGCGAAGGCCCACGACTCGGACGGCCTGACCCGCGCGGGCGACGTCGTCGGCACCCTGCGGTACATGGCCCCGGAGCGGTTCGACGGCGGGGGCGACCACCGGGCCGACGTGTACGCCCTCGGGCTGACCCTGTACGAACTGCTCACCCTCAGGCCCGCGTTCTCGGCCGAGGCCCGCGCCAAGTTGGTGGAGCAGGTTCTGGCCGCGGCCCCGCCGGCCCCGCGGGGCGTCAACCCGGCGATCCCCCGCGACCTGGAAACGACCGTTCTCAAGGCGATCGCCCGCGACCCGGCGGTGCGGTACCAGTCCGCGGCGGAGATGGCCGACGACCTGCGGCGCTATCAAGAGGACCGTCCCATCACCGCCCGCCGGGCCAGCCAGGTCGAGCAGGCGTGGCGCTGGTGCCGCCGCAACCCCGCGGTCGCGTCCCTCGTGGCGAGTCTGCTTCTGGTCTTCGGCCTCGGGGCCGGGGTGAGTGCGGGCTTCGCCGTCCGGGCCGAGCAGAAGGAAGCCGAAGCCCGGCGGAACGCCGACGAGGCGCGGGCGAACCTGGAGCAAGCGGAGAGGAACTCGCAGCAAGCGGCCCGGAACGCGGCCGAGGCGGCCGACAACGCCCGGACGGCCACGGAGAACGCCCGGCAGGCCGCGGCGCGCGAGAGGGAAGCGGTCGAGGCCCAGGGACGGTTGCAGCGCGAGCAGGAGCAGGGCCGCCGACTGGTGTACGCCAGCAAGATCCGCGAGGCGGGCGAGGCCCTGAACGAGGAGCGCGTCCCCCGCGTCCGGCAGATCCTGGACGAGACGCGGCCGCGGCCCGGCGAGCCGGACCTCCGCGGCTGGGAGTGGCACTACCTCAATCGTGAGGTCCAGCTGCCGCCGGCGAAGGAGCTGCGGTTGCGACGCGAGCCGCCGAGCAAGTTCCCCTCCCACGGCCCGGAAACGAGTATTTCGGCGGACGGCCGCTTCCTGACCCACAGCCACTGGACCGACGCCGGCGTGTGGTTCGAGGTCTGGGACCTTACCACCTTCCAGCGGGTCGGGCGGGTGCCGGAGGCCGGCGCGATGGCCTGGACCAACGCGGCGTTGGTCTCGCGGGAGCAGTCGTGCGACCCCGTCCTGAGCCCGGACGGCAAGCACCTGGCGGCGGTCGGCCCGGCCGACGGCTCCCGACCGACGAGGCCGGACTGGCGGCTGCGGATCTGGGAGGTGGCAACGGGGCGGGAGCTCGACGGTCCGAAAGAACCCCCGGCGCGGGGCGCCGGCCAGTTCCACCTCGGCGCGGGGGGCGAGCGCGCGGTCTGGGTCGAAGGTCCCGCCCACGACGGGTTCGGGCCGAGGGCCAGGGAAGCCCCAGTGGACCGGCCGTTCGTGATCGCCCGGTGGACCCGGGAAGCGGCGAAGATCGACCGCACGCGGATCGACCCGGCCCCCGACCCGGCCGATCTGGTCACCACCCCGGACGGCGGCCACGCCGTCGTCGTCCCGAACTTGACCGGGCCGGTCCAGGTCTGGGACCTGTCCGGCGACGCACCGAAACTGGTCGACCCGGGAACCCCGCGCCCCCCCCCCTCCTCATCGCGGGTACGCCGTGTCGGGATCGGCCGACAGCCCGGCGGTCGTCGCCACCTCGGACGGGAAGCTGCTCTGCGTGGACCGCCTTTCGGGCGGGGAGCGGCTCTGGAGCACGCCGCTGGCGGCGAGCGACACCTTCACGGCCCGCACCGTCCTGGGGGTCAGCGGCGACGGCCGCCGGGTCGTCTTCGCCGAACCGTTCTTCCTGCGGGTCTTCGAGGCGACCGGCGACGACACGAAGCCCGTCCGCCAGTGGACGGTGCGACACGACGGGGCGGCCACGCGGACCGACCGGAAGGTCACCGCGGACGGCCGCCGGCTCGTGAGCGTCGCGACGGGGGCCTTGTCGAAGAACCCGGAGATCGTCGTCCGCGTGACGGACCTGTCTCCGGTCCCCTCCACGCCGACGCTCGTGGCGGACGGGAACGTCGTGATCGAGCGGGCGGCCGTCGAAGGTCAGGAAGCCGACCGCGCCGGGTTCGTCGTCCGCGACGCCGCGGGGCGCGAGTACGGCCGAATCCCGGGCACCGACCCGATGCACCGGCAGAGCGCGCGGGTCGTCGCCGGCCGGTACCTCCTCGTCAGTGTCACCGCGGCCGGGTCCGATCGTCTGGAGCCGCTGGCATCGTCCTGGAGGCTGTTCCGCCTCGACGGCCCCGGGGCGATGCCGGGGATCGGCGGCGGCAGGGGCGTGGCGTTCACGGAATTCTCGGACGGCCCGCGGCTCGCGCTCCGCACCGTCGAAAACCGGACGGGCCGTCCGGAGGAATCGCTCCGGGTGTTCGAGCCGGAAGCGGGCCAGACCCTCCAGCGGATCGAGTTGCCCAGGGCCGCCAGCGACCGGGTCGCGGCCGTCCGGTTCCTCCCCACCAAGCACGTCCTGGTCGCCAGCCGGATGTTCGACGGTCCGAAGCGGAAGAACTCGAATAACCCGTTCTCAACGCCCGGCAGGGGCCTCGGCGACGGGCGGCCTTCCACCAACACCTTCGACCCGTCCGAGACCATCACACTGCGGCTCCTCGACTCGGCGACGGCGAAAGAGGTCTGGACCGCCCGCGTCGGTCGGTACCACACGAACTGGCGGCTCGTGGTCAGCCCCGACGGCCGCGAGGCGTACTGCTCAACGCAATCGAATTTCGGGCAGGCCGACGTCCACGCCGTCCGGCTCGCCGACGGCGTCGTGCGGACCTTCCGCGTCGCCGAGAGCGGGTCCAGCGAGGTCCGCGGGCCGGAGGTGGCGCACATCGGCGGCATCGCCCCCGACGGCCGGCTGGCGATCGTCGCGGGTGAGGAGGTCCAACTCTGGGACTGCGCCACCGGCCAGGTTAGCGGACGCTACCTCGGTAGCGCGCTCAAGGACAGCCGCATGGCGGCGCAGGTGCGGTTCTCGACGGACGGCCGCCGCATGATCGTCGCCGGCACCAAGCTGCACGTCTGGGACCTGTCCACCGACCGCGAGCTGTTGACGATGGGGCTCGACGACCGGCTCCGCGGCCAGGTTGCCGGGGCATCCCTCAGCTTCGACGGGAACACGGTCGTCGTGGGGGGCCGGGACGGCGCCCGCGGATTCAACGGCACGCCGGAGAAGCCATGAACACCGACCCCGAAACCCGCCTCCGCGGGGGCGACGCTGCGGCCGCCGGGGAGTTCTTCGAGCAGCACCGGGACCGGCTCAAGCGCATGGTCCGGCTCCGGCTCGACCGCCGCCTGCAGGGCCGGCTCGACGCCTCCGACGTGCTCCAGGAGGCGTTCCTCGACGTGCAGAAGAAGGCTGCGGAGCTCGCGGGTAAGCCGGAGATGCCCGCGTACCTGTGGCTGCGGCTGGTCACCGCGGAGCGACTGCTGGTCCTGCACCGCCACCACCTCGCTGCCCAGATGCGGGACGCGGCGCAGGAGGTGTCGCTGCGGGGCGGGATGCCGAACGCGAGCACGCACTCGCTGGCCAACCTCCTCCTGGGGCGGTTGACCAGCCCGTCGCAAGCGGCGGTCCGGGCGGAGCGGCAACTGCGGCTGCAGGCAGCACTCGACGGGATGGACCCGATCGACCGGGAGATTCTGGCCCTGCGACACTTCGAGGACCTGTCCAACGCGGAGGCCGCGGCCGTCCTCGGGTTGTCGAAGCCCGCTGCCTGCAACCGGTACGTCCGGGCGCTCAAGCGGCTCAAGGAGGTCCTCGCGTCGCCCCCCGGCGAGGAGCCCTCGGGGCTTTGACCCCTCCAGACCGAGCGTTGAAAACGCCGAACCCCCGATTCCCGGCAGCCCCGGGACCGGACCCTTACGTACCGCGCCGAGGTCGAACCATGAACATGCTGATCGCGTTCGCCCCGTTCATCGCCTTCGCGGTCCTCGACCGGCTGGTCGGGGCGCGGTAGGGCCTGATCGCCGGGACCGTCGTCTCCGTCACCTTGGTCGCGCGAGAGCTGATCCGCGGCCGGTCGGCCAAGGTGCTGGAGGTCGGGTCGGCCATCGCGTTCGGCGGGCTCGCGGTTTACACCCTTGCGGCGAGCGCGGAATGGTCGGTCGTCGGGGTCCGCCTGGCCGTGGAAGCCGGGCTCCTCGTGATCGTCGTCGTGTCGCTGGCGATCCGCAAACCGTTCACCCTCCAGTACGCCCGCGAGCGGGTGTCTCAGGAGCACTCGGGCGGCCCGATGTTCGTCCGAACCAACTCCGTCATCACGGCGGTGTGGGCCTTGGCCTTCGCCCTTCTGGTGGTCGCCGACCTGGTCATGCTGTACGCGACCGAGGTGCCTCACAAGGTCGGGGTCTTCATGACGATCGCGGCCTTGGCCGGGGCCTTCAAGTTCACGGAGTGGTACCCGACACGCGTGGGCTCGTCGCCCGACGCGGCCCTCCAGGATCCCGTCATCGGTTCGTAACGATCGGCCCGGTCGAGCCACCTGCCGGGCGCCCTGCGCCTGACTTCAACACGATCGTCCGGAGTCGCCACATGGCTGAGTTGATCCGCTTCTTACTCCAGAACTTCACGCTCACGATGCTCGGCCTCTGGGTCGTCACGTCGACCGCCGCGCTCCTCCGCGCCCCCAGACCACGGACTCCCGTAGTTACGGTCCGCATCGTGCTGTCGTATTTCATCCTCTGCACCGTCTCCATCAGCTACGTCCACAATTTCATCGTCCACGTCTTCTTCCACGAATCAACGGCCCGGTTCATCGGCTGGCCGGACAGCCCGTTCCAGGCCGAGGTCGGGTACGCCAGCCTCGGATTCGCGCTGGTCGGGCTGCTCGCGGTCCGCGGGAGTTTCGACATGCGGCTGGCCGCCATCCTGGCCCCGTCGTGCCTGCTCCTCGGCGCGGCGGCCACCCACGCCATCGACATGGCCCGGACCCAGAACTTCGCGCCGGGGAATGCCGGAGTGATCTTCTACACCGACATCCTCCTCCCGATCATCGGGGCCGTGCTGCTCTGGCTGGAACATCGGTACACACGGGCCGCGGGAGTCGCGCCTGACCCGCGACCCGGGCAACTTCTCGCCCCGGCGACCGGTCGGGCCGTCTGCGAGCGGCGTTGAAGGCGAACGCGAATCACAAGACGAATCACCTGCCGGGCGTTCCGGCAGGTGCCGAGGACCGAGTTTCCATCCCCACGCGGAGTTCCACCTTGTTCTCCCTCATGCGTGCGGCCCTCGCGGCCGCCTGTCTCGGACTCGTCGTCCTTCTACCCGCCGCCGCCCAGCCGGGGGGCGGGAAGAAGGGAGCACCACTCAAGCGCGACACCCGCCCGGTGGACGACCCGGACTGGATGTTCGAGGCGCTCGAGCGGGTCCGCGAGAGGTACGACGTGCCGGCCCTCTCCGCCGCCGTGGTGATCGACGGGCGGGTGGTCGCCGCGTCCGCCGCCGGCCGCCGCAGGAGCGACGACCCGGCCCCGGTCCGCCGGGACGACCGGTTCCTGATCGGGTCGGTCAGCAAGCCGGTCACCGCCACGCTCATCGGGGCCCTGGTCGAGAAGGGGGTGCTGTCCTTCGACGACACCCTGGAGAAGATGTTCCCGGAGCTGGCGGAGTCGATGCAACCGGAGTACCGCCAGGCGACCGTCGCCCAGCTCCTGGCCCACACCAGCGGGCTGCCGTACTCGCCGTCCAAGGACGAGTCCCACGAGCGGTTCAAGGACTTGGGCGACGCCGTGAAGAACCGCTACGAGTACGTCAGGAATGCCCTCGCCGACCGGCCGGTGGGGAAACCGGGGGAGAAGTCCGTGTACTCGGGCGGGGCGGTGATCGCGGCCCACTACGCCGAGCGGCTGACGAAGAAGCCGGTCGAAGAGCTGTTCGAGGAGCACGTGTACCAGCCGCTCGGGTGGGCCGGCACCGATCACCTGAACACCACGAGCGCCTTGGACAAGGTGGACGGGCCGTGGCCGCACACCCGGGGGCCGAACGGGGGGCTGGTGCCCCAGCCGCCGCTCGGCGAGCACGGCAAGTCGCGGCTGCCCGTCGGCGGGGTGTGCTGCACCATGACCGAGCTCGCCCGGTGGGCCGGGTCGCACCTGCCCGCCCCGAAGACCGTCTACCCGGGTACCCGCCTCCTCAAGGCGGAGACGCTCAAGAAGCTCCACGAGCTCCAGCCGGGCCAGAGCACGATGAGCTGGGTGCGGGACGGGGCGGAGTGGGCGAAGGGGCCGGTGCTGTGGCACAGCGGCGCGACCGGGACCTGGTTCTGCCTGGTCCACCTGGTGCCGGACGAGGGGTACGCGACGTGCGTGGCCACGAACTACGGCGGGGAGAATTGCGCCCAGGCGTGCCAGGCCGCCCACCTGGAACTAGTCAAACGGGTGCCCCGGCTGCGGGAGAAGATGACCGGCGGGCGGGGGTTCCCGCCGGAATGGGCCGGTCCGGATGGCCGTGAACCGGGCCGCAACCCGTTTGCGAACCCGAAGCAGTAATGGCACCAGGAGCGGAAGTGCGTTCATCAGGGAATGTCACACGCTATCTCCGCCCTGCGGTGTTGCGGGCATCCCTGAAAGCGGCCTTCGGGGGTGATTCGGCCGTGTAAGGTCACTTTGCTCGCCCCCGTCCCACCGGTCGTTCCGCCGCGGGCGGCCGGACTCGTCCGGCCGCCGGTCGCTCCGGAGACGTGAAGTGGGTCACGACCCACTTCGGTGTCACCCGATTTCCCGCGCGACGCGCGCCGCCAGCTCCAAGTTCTTCTCGGCGTACACCTGCGTGACGTCGGCGTGCTCGTGGCCGAGGGCGACCTGCGCGGCCTCCAGCCCGAACCGTCGGCGGACCTCGGTCCCGTGGGAGTGGCGCAGCTGGTTCGGGTGCCAGCGATGGGTGTCGCGCCACGTCTTCACCCGGCCGCGCTGCTCCTCGCTCAGCCGTGCCCACCACTTCCGCGCCGACTCCTTCGGCTGCCGGGCCAGGTCGCCCGTCGGCGGGAACGCCCGGTCGCACGCGCGGTCCACCGCCTGCCGGTACGACACCCGTGCGTACCGCTCCTTCGGCCCGCGCTTCGGCTTCGCCTTCCGCCGGGCCGCGTTGTACGCCACGTGCGACGCCCACCGCTTCGTCTTCCGCGCCGCCGTCCGCGCGGCGTTGTGCTCCTCGACGGCGCGGCGCGGGCTGAACAGGTAGTCGTCGAGGGCCGGGGTGAAGAACTCCCGGAGCAGCGCCTGCGCCCGCGGGCCGACGGCGACCGCCCGGACCTTTCCGCGCCAGCTGCCCTTGTGGTACGCCGGCCGGTAGACCCACACGTCGCCGCTCATGTCGATGTCGCAGCGCCGCACCCGGCACGCCTCGCCCGGCCGGCTCCCCGTCAGCCGCTGGAACTCGACGAGCCCGCGGACGTGGCGGTTGAGGTGGGGCAGGGTGGCCTCGACGGCGGCCGCGTCGACGGGGACGACTGGCGGGCGCTCGGGCGCCTCGGTCCGCCCGCGCTGGAGCCCGGTCACGGTGGCGACCGCCTGGTACACCGCGGCCGGCACGAGCTCCTCGGACACGCCCCACTTGAGGATCCGCTTCACGACCGACGCGCGGCGGTTGCACTCGGTCCGACTCCGCCCGTCCCGCACCCAGCGCTGGCGCGCCGCCTTCAGGGCGAGCGGTCCGAATTCGGCGACCGGGGTGAGGCCGTACAGGTCGCGGACCGCGCGCACGACGATGCGGACCTGGTAGACCTCGCTCGTCGGGCTGCCGTCCGGGGCGCGGTAGTGGAGGTCGGCGTGATGGAGGTAGGCGAGGAGGAGTTCGTTGACCGTCAGCCCGGCGGGCTCGGCGGCGGCAGGGCGGTGCGGTGCGGCGTCGAGTTCGAGGAGGAGGGTGGAGTACGCGGCGCGGGATTCGGGGCTGTTGAAGGCGCCCGGGAGCAAACGAAAATGTCGGCCGCCGGTTGTGTCTGTCCAGACGGCTCGGGCGCGGCCCGACTGCTTGTGGGGGAGGTATGAGGGGAGTGGGTTCCGGAAACGCGGCATCGGGTGCTACCTCCGATGGGTTTCGTGCAAGTGTTGCACGGAACCCGTTACTCGGAGGCCGCACCCGACGCGTGCCGGGGTAAGCAGGAACTGCTTCGGCCTTAAGGACTTCCAACCTGTCGGGCTGACAGGATTCGAACCTGCGACCTCTTGGTCCCGAACCACCGAATTTTTCCCACACAGACTGAGATTTCCAAGGGATTTGCGAGAAGTCGGCCCGCTCCGGATCGAAGAAAACGAAGCGAAAATGGCACCTGAGCGTCGAAATGGGCACCTGTGATGCCCGGGGTGCAAATGTACAGTTCGATCAATGCTGGAACAACGTGAATGTCGTGCGGTGTGCTTCGGAAGGAAGAGACTTGTGAGAGGGGGTAGACCGCGTCGCCGGTCCTTCCCTGGCCCGCAAACACGCGGGAATGTAAGCATCAGCTGCAGCTACTTCTTCTTCCCGCGCGGCCGCGGCTTCTGAGGCTCATCTGCCGCCGACAGCTCCGCGAGCGTCTCACCAGTGTCGAACTCGCTGACCGCGACATCGAGCGCGCGGGCCAAGAGGACGACGGTGAGCCAATTCGGCTCGCGGTCGCCCTGCTCGATTCTGCTGATCGCCGCCGCGGTGACCGTAGACTGCTTAGCCAGGAGGTACTGGCTGATCTGGGCTGCCTCGCGCAGCTCACGAAGCCGGGTGCCGAACTTCGTCCGCGCAACAGCCACAAGCATAGCCCTGCCTCCCGCGTGAACGGACTGCGCACGCGGGCACCGATCCTTATCGGCATCGTCGGGCGGTCAGATCACCTCAGGAATATATACCAAGAGTTGACTAGTTGCCAATTGGTATGTATTGCTGCGAGCGAAGTGCCGATCTTGTTCACAGAACAGAAGTGGCCCGAACGGGAGTCGTTACCTCCCGCCGGGCCGGTTGAGCGTCCCCGATCCCGCGAAGGAGGAAGACTCTCGATGGCAACTCTACCCACCGCGGCCCCCGGGTGCAACACCGGGCGTTCAGCCACGCCCGCGACCGAGCGCGTTCACCCCGGACCGTTCGACACATACCCTCCGAAGACGCCGAAGCTCGAACAGCTGCCGTCCGAGTACCGAGACTATGGGCACACGCCCGCAACCTGGACCTCTTTCATCACCGCACCGGCCATCGTGGAGGCTCACGCGATCTACAAAGCCGCCGAGTCGCTTTCCGAACTTGTGAGCGACTGGATCGAGAAGCACCACGACGAAGCAGATCCGGGGGCCGCGGCGATTTCGGCCGCCGGCCTTCCACTCCCCGTTTCGATTGCTGATCACGGCACCGAGGCGAAGTGGATTCGAAACCACATGCCTGGACTCGCGTGGTGCCTGAAGTCGTTCATCGACTGGATGGACTTCCTACCCGACCCAGATGACCTGCAGAACGCGCCCAGCAACGTTCGCCGTCTGCTCGGCCTGTCAGGACAAGAGGGTAGCTAGTGATCGCCCATCGCTCCCGCTGGACGGGCGGCGAGCGATAGACACGGTGCAATGCACCCCCTCCTTTGCGGGGATCATTTAGCGGGTTGCTCCTTCGAGCCCTACCGCTCGCAGGAGTAAACCCGGATGCAGTCGCCGTGGCGTGGGGAAGGCGGGCCAAGGGTGAAGATGCCGGCCGCTGCGCACTCGCCGCAGTTGAGCAGCGTGAGCGACTTGGTACACCCCTGTACGCTTCTGCACTTCTCGGGTGCCATTGGGCGGCCGCCACCATCGCCTCACCGTCGCAGTTGGACGCGGTGTAATACACCCCCTCCTTTGTGGGGTGATTACTTGGCGGACTGTACCTTCGCGAACCGCGAGTTATTGAAAGTCTTCGCCATTTCGGTCTACAGGTGGGGTTATTCCTCTCACCTTCGTCGTGCGACGGGCACTTTCCCGCGGAATCTGTTTGCG